>Ga0315293_10006891_pt1 | contig 10583 bp, 5 predicted proteins | sample YL17G13_20_MG_FD_203071 | JGI IMG/M metagenome (GOLD analysis project Ga0315293, IMG submission 203071) | Sediment microbial communities from Yellowstone Lake, YNP, Wyoming, USA - YL17G13_20 | ecosystem: Environmental > Aquatic > Freshwater > Lake > Sediment | place: USA: Wyoming | collected... | reverse complement strand
CTTCGCCTGGGGCGTCAGCAGTCCGTCAATCCGTTGCATCGCGGCATACGCCTCTTCCGCGCCGGGATCGGCTTGCGGCTTGGCCCCCCTAGACGGGAACCAGTTCAGATCGAGCTTAACACCTTCCAACTCGCCCGGCCACCAGCGCCAGTGGTGGTTCTGCTCCAGCGTCTTGATGACACCCGCCACCTCCGCCACGACATCCGGCGAGAATTCGAAGGCGATGTATTCCTTCACCGTCTCCGCCGCCGGCTGGTCGTTCCAGTAGAACTGGCTGATGACCACCTTGGTCAGGTCCTCGTAGATGCCCTCGGAATAGGGAAAACCGCCGCTGGAGGTGGCTTTGACGCGATTCCATTGTCTTTGCACGAGGCCGGTCAGCGGCGTGGCGCCGAATCCGCCCCACGGAAACGTGTTGTGCATGCTGATCTCGGGGAAACCGACCATCGGCAGTTTCGCCGGCATGGGGCGCGTCGTCCCTTCGGCCAGAATATAATCGGCCCAGGGCTTCTTCGCGGCGAAGACCCGGGCAAGCCCCTGCCATTCGCCCTCGTCGAAGAACCACGTCGACAGGATGATCTTGGTCCCAGGCAGTTTCTTGCGGGCCAGCGATGCCACCGACTCCGCGGCTTTCAGGAAACCGTTGCTCCCCCAGGGACGGCACTGCGCACAGCCGCAGCCGCCTTGGTCGTAGGGCCATATCCACACATAACGCGGCTGCAGATCGGCGCACCAGTCGAACTCCCCGCCGAGAACACTCAGGATGTACTCCATGCCACCGGCCTTGCTCGGGCAGACGGCACAGTCGTACCAACCGCCCCGCTTGGCGCTCGGATCGGCCCGCAACTGCGCAGGGGAGTTATTATAGGCTTCGTTGGCAATCACTCCAGGAACCACGTCCAGTCCAATGCGTCTTGCCGTTGTACAGATGGCATGAAGACGACCGCGAAATGCAACTGCTTTGGGATCGTCAACGCCGTCGAAATGATGCATGTCGTACCAGAAGGCAATTGTGTTGTACCCCCACAGTCCGAGGTCTTCCACGTACTGTTGCACTTCCTCAACAGGCGCATCGTGGTAGAAGTTGTGGAAGTGGGTAGCGAAGTAGATGCCGCGGATCGGTTTCTGCGGCACGGAAGTGCCACGCCATGCCCCGGCCGTGAATCCTCCCTGGTCATAGCGTGAAGTGCGCAGGAACTTGCCCACGCCGTAGAGCAGCCCCCGCTCGTCGTTGCCGGCGATCCGCACGCCGCCGGGGCGGTCTTCGACGCGAAAACCTTCCACCCCAATGCCGGGCGCAATCGCCAATTCCACCGTCAGCGGCGCGTCGCCCACCGTGATAACCTTGGCCTCGCACCGCTGTTGGATTTGACGGGCGAACACCCGCCCGACGTTCTCGACCACCGGGCCAGGCTTCGGCGGAAGCACCAGTCGAACCGACTTCGCCCCCTCGGCATACAACGGCGATGCAAGCCAACCGAGTAGAAGACTGAGGTAAAGCATTCTCTTCATGGCGACGGGGCGCCTTGTCGAGTCTTCGGTATTGAACATCATTTCACCTGCGGCAAACAGATCCGCCATGTCTGAAAGACCATGGATGACATTCTAACGCCCCGCTAAGCTCACTGCTTCGAAAATAGCGTCGCGGGCTGAAGGTCCCATCGGTCGTAAGTCCTTATATCTTCATGCTCTCCGGGCCGACAAGTTCGGATTTCGTAGGTTCTTGTCCTTGGGCCGCTTACAACTTATGACGTGATCCCGCAGGGCATTACGAATATCCACATGTTCTACATGTTGAACATGAAGATTATAAATTTTGCTACAATTTGCTACATTCTGCTACAGTCGAAGTCAAGAGAAACTCCCCAGTCCAGTCCTGAATCCAGGGTCGATGATAGGGTAATTTCCCCAATGGCGCAAGCGTTGTTTCCCATGCGCTCAGCGGTGACGGGTATGATTGACCAACTTGCAGCCTCGCAGGCGGAGGCGCGCCTGTTCGGCTGAAGCATTTCTCGCCGGGTTCCTTGAGAAACAACTGGGGTTTCATGATTCAGCCGAGGCTGCGAACGGTCGGGTGCCTGCCTCGAACCGGCGATGACGCGGCCCGCCAATGCCCGCCCGCAACGGGCTGTTAGCCGCCCAGAGGTTGCGGATGGGTTTTATCGGGGGAACAGGGGGTTCAAATCAGCATTCCATGACGACTTCCAGCCCCAGCAGGCTGCCGAGGTGGCGCAGGCTGCTGGTGTGGTCGCCGTAGTAGGCCACGCGGTGCAGCGAGGCGTAGTAGTCGGTGGCGCTTTCGCCGAGGCGGTCGGCGCCCCAGTTTGCCAGCAGTTTCTCGGGGCTGCTGATCTCGGCGACAAGTTCCGTGCGGCAGCCCCGCACCTCGCCCTTGGGGACTTTCGGCACGTCGACGATCTTGCCGGTGAAGACCAGCAGCGTCTTGAGGTGGATCAGCTTGGTGAACGTCAGCGTCTGCCCGACGCGGTAATGCACTTCCGGTACGGCCCCGCCGCGCATCTCCGCGTGTCGCCGCAGCAGGAACTCCGCCGACGGTCCGGCCGGGCCGTCCATCTTCAGCGGGGCGGAGCAATGTGAAAGGTGGAACACGTTCTTCGAGGTATCCACGCCGCCGGCATTGCCCATGAAGCCCGGCAGGTTCAGGGCATACTGGCAGATCAGCATCGTCAGCACGCAGTCCATGTCGCCATCGCACGCGGCAGGGATTCCGCTGTCGTTGAGTTGCGTGAAACCAAGGCAGGGGAAGCCGCGTGGCAGCCAGCTCATACAGGAGCCGATGCAGAGCCCGTTGGCGCGATTCTCGCGGATCAACTCGTCGAGTGTCAGGCTGGCGCGGGCGGCCTTGAAGACGTCGTCCCGCACCGGCTCGACGATCTGTTTGGCATCCTTCATCCACTTGGCGGTCAGCGCTTCGGCGGCGGCGCTGTCGACCTTGGCCATTACCTCGTCGTATCGGCCGTCGGCGATGGCGAGCATTTCCACGCCGAGCCGCTCCTTGACCAGGGCGGGCGTGTATGCGGCCGGCGTGCCCTTGAACGGGGCCGAGACCAGCACGCGGCTGCGGCGAAGCATGGGTACCGTCCTCAGTAGCCTGGCGGCGCGTTCGAGATCGGCAAGGTCGGTGGTGTTGAAAAGGGTGATGCGATTGCCCTGGTCTCGCCACGGCTTGACCAGGCACCAGTCGTGCCCGCCGATGATAGGCAAGTGGAACACGGCGGCGGGTCGGCCTTGCTTGAAGACGGTCGGCATGACATGGCTGAGGCCGAAGATGTCGCAGCTCACCGCAAGCACCGGTGCGTCGGGGCCCGCCTTGTCGAGCAATCTCGCGGCTTCGGCGGCGTTGCCGGCCCGGCCTGTCACGAACTCCACGTTGCCGATGTTCTTCTCGGCCTCTGCGAGCCGCTTTGTGATCGGCTCAAGCTCGGCCTCAGAGAGCCCCCAGCTCTGACCGCTGGGCGAGCCGGCGAGCATCACGCAGATCTTGACCTTGGTCGGAGTCGCCTCGACAGTCGTCGGAGCGGCGTCCTTATCGAGCCCCTGGCCCAGCAGGTGCCCCGATGCCAAGGCCATCGCGCCGATTGCCCCCGCCGTGCCGAGGAACTGCCTTCGTGTGCAATTGGTACACATGGCTGCTTCCTTTGTGCACCGGGATAAACCGGCTAGGTGTAGTGAATGAAAGAGTCATACGTTAAAGGGTTAGCGGCCCATAGCGGCCCCGAGTCATGCGGAGGCACCCGCAAGGATGCCGTCGAAGCGTTGACAGGGGTACGCGCAGGCCGGGTATTCAGCCGCGAAAGAACCATTCCTCCGAGGTGCCGACGGCGTAAAGGAGTTCGGAAGGCAACACCGACCACGCCGCTATCGCAAGGCATGGCCGGACCTCGCGCGGTCGTAGACCCCGTGCATGCGCGGAAACACCTAGCGCGAGAACCGGGAGATCCTGCGTTCGCCCGTCCCCAGCAATGGGGCAGGCCGCATCGGGAAGTCTTCGGACGCACGCCGATGACGCACGAACGCGGGAAGTCAGATGGTCCCATAGTACCTGCGAAGCCCCAGAACAACGGCGGCGGCACTAGGCTCGACCTTGGTCGCCCGAAGTCGTCGCCCGCGGATGAGGCGGAGGGAAGGGGACCAGCCAAGGGAAATCGGCGGGAGAGCCGCACCCTCCGGACACAGTGCCGGAACACCGGGCGCACCAGGTTCTCACGCCGATACGTCGAAAGGGATGTTGTCATGCTCGTCATGTCGCGCCCTTTTCCGCGTCATTACCCAAGGCAGGAGCCGGATGCGGTAATTCCGCCCGTCCGGATCTGTGCGGGGGGCGGGCCGAAAGGCCCGTCCCTACCGCGCTCTGCGAGTTGAGCCTCTTGCAAAACCCCGCGAAGTTCGGCGGAATCGTCCTCCATTCGACCGTTGACTTCGGAAGGGTTTCTTGAGGCTACTTGAAGATACCGCCGTTGCTCAAAAAGGGCAAGTGGTTTACCCCCCGGCCCAGAGGCTTGTGCGCGGGGCGGCTTGGCATCCGGAAGATTGTTCCCAATCAGGCGTTGCGACAGTCTTGAGTGTCTCACAGGCAACCGCTATCATCCCGGTCAGATTCCGAACATGCGACCTGCACTGCCGCCTGGGCCACTACACACGGGACAAGCTTCAGCCGCAGATCGCGATCCGCCGAAGGCACTATCGCGGCGACCCGCATCTACCGGTCGTCGAGATCTCGGTGAGACTGGCGGCATGACGTACCACCTTGTTCACTTGTCAAGGAAGCCCGCTGGTGTGCTACGCGCACACTTGGGCGCGCCAGTTCACGGAGGCACGCATGAACTCCGCACTCGCCCGGCGCGGCCGCCTCGGCCGACGTTCAGTCGGTGCCAGGTCCTCGCTCAGATGCCGAAGAATGGATTGGACAATCGGCTGGGCCTCTAGATCAAGTCAGTCTTCATTATCACCCGGTAATTATGCGTTGATTGTCAACGGCTGGATACGACAAAGCGGTAGTGACCTGATCGTGCCTCATAGACCTGCCGTCCGTCATCGCTTCGCAGGAACTTCAGCCCCTGCGCCTTGTCGGCAAGCTGCTGGCCGCCTGCCGTTACTTGGGCGGTCCGTGTTGCAGGCACGAATATCGTCGCCGTCGTGTTGGCGGGTATCGTCACATCGAGCGTCAGAGTGGCGTCTTTCCGCCTCCATTCCACCGCGATGCGGCCGTATGGCGAGTCATAGTGCCCCTTCACCCAGTCAAGGTCACCGACGGTCTGCGGTGCGATGATGATCTTCTTGAAGCCCGTCGCGGCCGGGTCCGGCTGGATGCCGAGCAAATCGCCGAAGAACCACTCTTCAATGTGGCCGAGCATGCAATGGTTCTGGGAGTTCCCGCCGTTCCACGACTCGGTGAGCGTAGTCTTGCCCTGCTGGACCTGTGTTGCGTAGCCAGGCGAGTCTGCCTGCACGGTCATCTTGTAGACGAGGTCGGACCTGCCATTACGAGCCAGGGCCTGGATGACGTAGCGGTTGCCGACGTCGCCCGCTGTGAAGGTGCAGCGCCGCTTGACCACCTCCTGGACGAGCTTGTCAAGAACGGCCTGCCCGTGCTCCGGCTCGACGATGCCAAGCGTGAGAGGCATTGCGTTGGAAGTCTCGCTGCCCGAACCGTACTCCCCGGTTTCGGAGTTGAAGAACGACTTGTTGAAGGCGTTGCGAACTTGCCTGGCCGAGGCGGTGAACTGCCTGGCATCATCGTCCTTGCCGAGCAGCCGGGCGGCCTCAGCCATGGCGACCAGATCCTGGTAATACGTTGCGGTGGCCACCAGCGGCGTGGGGGTCTTGTCCTGCGGCATCCAGTCCCCCAGCCCGTGCGATAGGATATTGTCCTTGGCTCGCGATGTCAGATAGCCCAGGTATCGCTTCATTCCATCGTAATGTGTTCGCAACGGCCCGATGTCGCCGTACCAGCGATAAGCGTGCATGGCGTTGAGGATGTACGCGCTGCCCCATTCGGGCGAGTCGCGAAAGCCTTCTTTGAAGACCACATACTCCGGGGCGATGTCCGGCACCATGCCGTTGTCGAGTTGCGCCTCAGCCATGTCGTCAAGAATCTTCGCGAAGAAGCCGGCCGCGTCGTACTCGTAGCTGAACGACGGGCCCATAAGATGGCTGACTTCGAGCCAACCGAGCTTCTCGCGGTGCGGGCAGTCCGTCAGGACGTGCTGGAAGTTGCTGTGCATCGACCAGAGAATGATGTGCCGGATGCGGTTGACCAACTCGTTGGAGCACTGGAACTCGCCCGCCTGCGGGGCCGAGTTGCGCACGTGCTGGATCGTCAGGTTCTCGATCACGGGCATGCTCGTCGAGTTGGAATCGAGCGTCGCCCCGGCCACCCTTACCGAGCGGAACCCATGATAGAAGAACTGACTCTGCCACGTTTCGCTGCCGCCGCCGCGAAGCGTGTAGTTCCAGTTTGAGCCGCGGCTTAGGTCGCTGCGGCCGCTGCCGCCATCGGAGCCCTCGCTGGGGAAAACCGTGATCGACGAGCCCGCCGGGCCGCGAACCGTGAGCTTCACCATGGCTGAGCAATTCTGGCCGGAATCGAACACGACGTCGCCTGCGACCTGTTTGCCTTTGAGACCGTCGAACGCCTTCATAACTTCGACGGGGTACGCGACGGGGCCTATAAGGCGTCCGCCCGGGCCCGTCGTTTCGACCGCCGGTTTCCAACTCGTCGCATCGAATCCAGTGCAGTCCCACCCGGGCTGGTCGCGGCGCGCATCGTAGTCCTCGCCGCCGTAGATGCAGGAGAATGTGATCGGCCCGGCCGTCGCGCTCCAGGACGAGTCGCTTACGATCGCCTCGCCGGTGCCGTCGTCGTACTCCAGGCGGATCTGGCAGATGAGCATCGGTTTGCCCATAGAGCCCTTGAACTTCACGTAGCGCCCGCCGACGACGTTGTACATGCCGTTGCCAAGCATGACGCCCAGCGCGTTGTCGCCTCGCTTGATCTGGCCGGTCAAGTCGTAGGTCGCGACCGTACAACGCTTCCGGTAATTCGTCCACGGCGGGTCCATCACGCGGTCGCCAACCTTCTTGCCGTTCAGGAAAAGCTCGTACTGGCCTAGCCCGCAGATGTACGCCGTGGCGCGTCGAACGGACTTGCCGGCCTTGAAATCCTTTCGGAAGATCGGCAGGGGGGCCTGATCGGTCGTGGTGATCCACTTCGCGCCCGCCCAGTCATCGGGCGAGAGGATGCCCATGGACCAGCAGGCCGGCTCGCTCCAGGCCAAGGGCTTGTCGTCTGTGTCCCAATACCGAACCTTCCACCAGCACCGCCGGTGTGATGTCAGCGCCTTGCCCGCATAGGCAACCCAGGTGCTCTGGTTGGAAGCGACCTTGCCGGAATCCCAAAGGTCCGCCACGCCGGACGCCAAGGACTCGGCCGATCCCGCTACCATGATCTGGTAAGCAGTCTGGGTCGCGCCTCGGGTGTCGTTCTTGATCTTCCAGGACAGCCGCGGCGTCGCATTGTCGATGCCCAACGGATCGGTAAGGTACTCGCAGCGGAGGCCCACGGGGGCCGATACGTCCGCAAGAGCGGCCGAAACGAAAACGAGAGTCGCCACAACGCTAAGTTTCATCATAGGGGAATTCCTCATAAGCAACTTCCTTCACAGTCTTCAACCGCGCCGCGGACCGGCCGGTTACGGAACGATCATTGGTAAAACCCCAAGCCGCGCCAACACCCCCGGCTCACCCAGGAGATGCGGGAGCTGATCCGAAAGCTCAGCCGCGAGAACTTCCTCTGGGGAGCCGGGCAGATTCGCGACCACCTGCTGCTTCTGCACTACGCCCCGCCCTGCGAGGACACGATCCGCAAGTACATGGTCAAGCCCAAGAACCCTCGAGGCAAGTCCACCACCTGGCTGCCGTTCCTGCGGAACCACTGGACGTCTCCTGGGCGATCGACTTCTTCACCGTCAACACGATTCGGCTCGCTACGCTGTACGTTTTCATCATCTTGGACCACGGCCGCCGCAAGGTCGTTCACTGGGCGATCACACCAAACCCATCCATGCGTTGGGTGGTTCAGCAACTGCGGGAAGCCATGCCCTACGGCCAGCAGCCTCGATATCTCTTCCTCGACAACGACGGCATCTATGGCAGCGGGGTGCGGGAGTTCCTGGACTCCTGCGGCATCGAGGAGGTGCGGATTGCGTACCGGTCTCCTTGGCAGAATCCGTTCGTCGAGAGATTCGGGGGCACCCTTCGCCGAGAGCTTCTGGACCACGTGATCGTCTTGGGCGAAGGCCACTTGGAGCGCCTGCTCCGTGAGTTCATCGAAGAGTATTACCATCCTTGCAGACCGCATCAGGGCCTTGATGGTGACACGCCGATTCCGCAGACGAAGGCCCAAGTCCCGATCACCGGGCCCACCACGCTGATCTCCACACCGATTCTCGGGGGACTGCACCATCTGTATCAGCGGGTGGCGGCGTAGCAGTGGGGGGGGCTGGGCCATTCTGCTCTGGGCCGACTCGACCAGTCTGCGCCACCGCCGGCCCGTCCTTCACTACAAGGCCACATCTGGCCGCAACCGATCAAGCTTCAGCCCCGGAACTTGCCGACTTTGCTCGCGAACGCCGGTCCGAAACGGGCTGTTCGTATCATCCAAAGAGCCAGATGGGGTTTTTCGGGGGGACAGGTTTCCTTTCTAAGAATATGCATAGCCTGAATTCATGCGGCGCCTCATCGGTATTTCGTCGCCTTCGGCGAAGCTTTGGTCCGATCTGCTTCTACGCTTCCTTCCGTCCCTCGGCGTGGCCGGTGACGTCCCGGACGATGTCGCAGGCGGTTTGGACCCGCTCCCGCATGGCGCCGGTCAGGCGGTTTGTGTCGCGGAAGACGAACTCGATGAAGTGCGCGGCGCCGGTGTCTAGCGTCTCCTGAAGGTGCGAGCGGAAGTCATCCGGGTCGAACCTGTCGCCGCAGAGCTTCAGGGGCACGGGCTTCCGGCACCAGATGACGTCCTCTCTGCATTCGGCGGCGAGCTTCTCCTGGTCGCACCACGGCGTGACGCTCACCTTGCGGAGGCCCGGCAGTTGCTGGAGATGGCCTATGAACCCGTGGACCGGCTCGCAGCATCCGAACATCAGCAGCTTGAATCGGCCCGCGAATCTGTGGAAGTGGGGCATGAGGAACTCGCCGAACATCGCCGGCGAGAGCCCGGCAGCCTCCTGGGCTTCCAGGTATCCGTACCTGTCGGTCGAAGCGACGCTCTGGCCTTGGGGGATCTCTCGGCCGGGGATCTCGTCGCAGAAGAACGAACTGCCGGTGCAGTACCCCTGGTTGCCGTCGTGATTGAGCGTCAGGAGGCCTTGCTCCTCCTCCCACTGGCCCAGGGCGAAGTTGTCCTCGGCCAGGAACGTCAACAGCCGATGCACCGCGTCGGGCTCCGCCGCCATCTGGAGGTAGAGGTCCTGCATGCCCATCAGGTGGACGGCCTTGTTGGTGATGCCGTCGGAGTAGTAGGAACTCACGCGGCCCAGCTCGACCGAAAGCAGCCCCTCGAACATTTCGCGGGCGACGGCAAGGCGCCGCTGGGTCTCATCCCGATCCAGCGTGATCGTGCGTTTTGAGAGCTTGTGGAGATCGGCGTCGATGTCCTGGATCGGCTTGTTAGTCCTGTAGCCGTACCCGCCGCTGTCGGGGCGGATGATCTGTAGCTCCTCGCAGAAGCTGCTTACGGGGGTGACGTGGTTGACGACGAACCGATCGGGGATGATCCTGTCGTCGTCGATGGCATCATACGAGACCAGGGCCCGAACGAGCCTGGCCTCCCAGTCGCGGCAGATGGGGTCCTCGCAGGTCAGCGGCGGGCAAAGGTCGCGAAGATAGCTGCCGTTGTCTTCGATGTGGAAGGGTAAGGTCCTGGCTCGCAGGCCGTTGTGCAGCCGCCATTTCTCCCTGCGACGGGTCATGACCTCGCCGAGGGCGATCTCGGCGTACTTGCCGGCCAGGTCTCTCAGGTGGGATCGACATGCTTGTGTCATGTGGCGTTTCCTCGTGGTCTGATGTTCTTGGGGGCGATTCTTGCGTCGATCAACTGGCCAATTCTCGCCGGGCTGCCGAAACGATGCGAGTCAACTCCCGGTCGAGGCCTTTGTCAAGGGGCGGCAATTCGCCCTGTTGAGACAGACTGCGCTTCCCGGCCTCGATGCGCTGAGCCATGTCCGTCGCACCATTGTCCATCCAGCTCTGATAGAACTGGCGGTCCAGAAGATGCGGCTGCCAGAGTTCCGCACGGAAGTGGGTTGCGGTGTGCTCGCGGTCGATGAACATCCCACCCGGCCCGGCTGCGTCGATTTCGTCCACGGCGATGGCGTCGTCCGAGAAGTCGATCTCGCGACAGAGGCTCTCCACGTAGCGGACGACCTCGTGTTGAAGGAGGAGCATATCGAGTGACGCCGCCTGGTCTACGCCGCTTATGCCGAGATGTCCGAAGATGTCCGCCCCCGCGGCGGCGCCCAGCGAGAGGGTGGCGGCAGCCTCCATGCCGGCCTGGGCGTCCGGGC
>Ga0315293_10006888_pt1 | contig 10586 bp, 4 predicted proteins | sample YL17G13_20_MG_FD_203071 | JGI IMG/M metagenome (GOLD analysis project Ga0315293, IMG submission 203071) | Sediment microbial communities from Yellowstone Lake, YNP, Wyoming, USA - YL17G13_20 | ecosystem: Environmental > Aquatic > Freshwater > Lake > Sediment | place: USA: Wyoming | collected... | reverse complement strand
CGGGCTTCGGTATCGCGCTCGCCCGTGTCGACGCCGTAGTCCTCCAGCTTGTAGACGGCGAACGTCAGACCCTCGATGGCTTTGATGACCTCTTTGTAGATCCCGCTGTAGAGGGCTTCGAGGCTGTATGTGATGGCCTCGGGGATCTCGTGCTCGGGGAAGCGGAGGGCTCGCCCATCGCCCAATTCCATTGGCTCGCCGCCCTCCTGGCGGGCACGGATGTCGTGGCGCGTTCGCCGCACCAGAGTGAGCATCATCGTGTCGAGGAGACCGGGACCACCGCCGCCCTTCTCGACCTGCTGGAAGGCGGACTGCAGGTTAGCAATGGGGCCACGGCCGGCATACCAAGTGTCGTCGCCGCGGGTGATGAGTCTCAACTGATAGTACAGGTCCCAGATCGTGTTGTTGATAGGCGTGGCGGTCAGAAGTACGACTCGCTTGTCCGGTTTGGACCCTTCCCGGATGATCCTCATGAGTCCCGCATAGCGCTTCGCATTGTGGTTGCGGAAGTTGTGCGACTCGTCAACTAGGACGATGTCGTAGCTCTGCAGGCTCCTGAGCTGAGTTTGCCGCCGGCTCTTCTCCAGGCCATCGGGCAGGTCGTCGATCTCGGCCAAGCGGGGCAGGCTCTCCATCGTGATCGTCTTGCCGATGACACCGTAACTCTGGAGCTTGTCGCTCGACCAGTTGCCTTCGAGCTGGGCCGGGCAGACGATAAGCGCCCTCGTCTTCGTGTCGCGTTGGCGTTGGAACTCCGCCAAGACCCCCAAGCCCTCATAGGTCTTGCCGAGGCCCACCGAATCGCAGAGCATCACGCCCCAGTGGCGGTTCAAGAGCTGCACACAGCGGGCAACGGCCTCCTGCTGAAATGCGGCGAGCTGCTCGGCGATGTCGCCGGCGAGGCCGAAATCCAGATAGCGTCCGTAGGCGGCGTGGAGAGCCTTGATGAACACCTGCCAGGGCGTGAAGCGCCGGCCGAACAGCACGCACTGCTCCAACAGGCGGATGAACTCCTCCTTGCAATCCTGGCTCTGGGTCTCCCACTTCTCCTCGAACCAGCCCGTTAGGCGGGACACGACCTCCGGGTTCTCGGTCGTCAGGTTGAGCTCGATGTTCTCGTTCAGGCCGCCTTTGGTGAGGTTGCTGCTGCCCACGGCCGCATACTCGCGCCTGTCCCCAGAGAAGAGGTAGGTCTTGGCGTGGAGATGCACCCGTGGCGCCGTGTCGTGGGAGAGGACCTTGCCCTCGGGCACCTTACCGGCCTGATCCGCTAGATAGCGCCGGACCTCCACGCCGTCGCGCTGCAAGAAGTGAACGAGGGCGCTCACCTTCTCCCAGGCCCGCAGGTTGAAGGCCTTGAGGACGGTCTCATCCGCACCCGATTCGATCGCCTCCTTGCGCTGATCGTGGTTCATCAGAAGCCAGGGGTAGTCGCCTTCGAGGAACTGGTACCAGTCGATGACCTCCGCCGGGCCGGCTAGGTCGGCGTCATCGGGCTTGCCGAGCACATCGCGGGGGCCACGAGGCATGAGGAACGGCCGCTCACCCAGCAGTACCTTCACGCGGGCAGCACGGTGGAAATGCTCTCCCAACTCCATGAAGCCGTCAGGAGTCATGTAGGCCGTCGCGATGCGTATCTCGTCCGGCTGGACGCGCTGGAGGGCGCGCATGAGCTCCGCCTCCATCGTGCCAGTGGGCGGGTCGTTCGCGACGTGCCGAACGGCGAAGGTAGCACCTTCGCGCTCGGTGTTGTCGTGCTTTGGTGGAACCTGCTGGCTCATTTCCTACGCCACTGCTGGGAATTGTAGCTTGATGTACTCCTGGGCCTGCTTCACGTCGAGTTGTTGGCAGGTGTTGCCGGACCTCACGTGGAACTCGGCGCCGTGTTCTCCTTCGAGATAGACGGGCTTGAGAGCGGCATCGGCGCGAACGACGGCCACGGTCTTGCAGTCAATCTCGGAAAAGGCAACCCCGACAGTCGCGGCGATGTCCTTCGACAGGAACGTGTTCAAGACGTTGCGAAGTGCCTGCTCCCAGCCGTCACGGTCCGGTCTAGTGGTGAGCGTCCTGAAGTCTGCCTCCAGGCCGAAGACCTCGCCTCGATCGCCGACGCCGACCACGAGAGTGCCACCCTTCTTGTTCATGAAGGCAGCGATTGTCTTCGCGATGGTCTTCTCCAGCGCCTTGTTAACCGCCTGCTGATGGTGATCCCATCGAAGCGAGCCCTTGAACTCCACGGTCTCGCTCTCTCCGGCGTCAATGTAGTCACCTATGGTGAACGCCTTTGGCTGCTCCTCGGCTAGCAGTTGGTCCATGAAGTCGTTGACGGCGCCGGCCAACCGCTGCCGACGCTCTGCCAGGAAGTCCTCATAGCGGTTGATTTGCCACAGAGAGGGATTCTCCGGAATCGCTTGGCGCGCGAGGGCACCCGGGTATCTGCCCTGCACGTCGGGCAAGTACTTCGCAGGATCCGAAGCCCCGATCTTAAGGTTTGCAGCTTCCGTAAGAAAAGCAATGTTGGCAATCTCGTTGACGCGGTTGATATCGCGCTGATCGTTGCTGTCGTAGCCGCCTTTCTTGTATAGAAGGGCCTGAGGGAAGATGTGATGATACGCCAAGTTGTTGCTCTTCCCGATGAGTTTGTTGTAGAGAACCAGGCCGTTGAACCAGTCGGTGGCGCCCGCGGCACGGGCGGCGGCGTAGCACAAGGTGATCAGCGGACCCTGGACCGTCCGCCCAACGAAGTCCTGCGCCTCGACTTTGATGCGACCTCGCTCGGCGATAATGTTCTGTCGCAGGCGGTCGGGCGGGTTCTTCGACTTGAGGGCGCGCAGGTCTTCGTCCAGCTTGGTCTCAGTGCTGCCACTATAGCGCGCCCACATGAGGGCCGCGAACATCCAATGGAGGAAGTTCTTCTTCTCGACATCGCTCACGAACTTGCCTTTTCCGTTCGCCAGATAGACGACGAGTGGCACCAGCGCCATGTCCGTCGCCAGGTTGCCGCTTGAGTCGATGAACGCATCGAAGCGGAGGACATTGAGCAGGTACTCGAGGGCTTTCTTGGCGCGCTCCCAGGCTGCCTGGATCTTCTTGACCGGCACGGGGTATAGCGGCTCGTAGCGACCCGACTCAGTGGCGACACAAGAGGTGCACCGGATATAGAAGTCGAGGCCGAAATCGAAGCCCGCCTCTTTGAACTCCTTCTGCGCATCGCGCATGACCTGACGCGCTTCCGGCCAGAGGGCGCAAATACGCGAGAGCGCCAGGTCAGACTTGCTCAGTCGCGTGCCCTTCGAGTTGACGAAATTGAAGATGCGTACCGCCTCGTCCATCTCCCGCTCACTCAAGACATCGAGGTAGTAGGAGTAGGACTTGATCTGGTCGAGCCGGTTCAGGACATCGAGGAAGTTAATCAGGTATTGCGCCTTTTCTGGCGGCAGTGGACCGCCCGTTTTCAGGTAGTCGCCCAAGCCGTGCTTGAGGAGCTCCGTGACAGGGACCCACTCCCAGGAATCCTTCATGATGGTTTTCTTGTAGTAGGAGAACTCCTCTGTCTTCACATTGAAATACAGGTTGAAGTACAGTTTCTCCCCTTCATAGAAAGGAGGAGGGTCGCCCGTGACGACGGCGTAAATGCTTGTGAGCCGCTGCTGGCCGTCCAGAATCAGCTGGAATGCCTTGGTCGAGTTTGAGAGGGTGCCACGGACGAGGCCGGGTTTGGGGGTGTTCCAGATGAGGAAACTGCCGGTTGGGTAGCGACGGTAAAGGCTCGTGACGTATTCCCGCACCTGGGTCTCATTCCAGACGTAGCCGCGCTGGAACTCCGGCAGAATGTACTGATCATGGCCAACAGCGTTGATAAGCTCCTGGATGTTCATCTGCGTGCCCATTAGGTTTCCTCCAGCCGGTCCTCCGGTGCTGTTCCATGGACGGGCGTTTCTTCGGTAAAGGCGAGAGCGCTCCGAACCGTCTCCGCCTGAAGCCTCTTGCCATACCACAGCTCAATCTCGCTCCGCTCGACTCCTTCCACGCCGTATAGCCGGAAGACAAGGTCATTCGACTCTGCATCGATGGCCTCTGGGCTGCCCGCCGCCAAATCAACCAAGACCTCGAACCTGCGTCGGAGTTCTTTGGTTGGGTGCGGCACGGGAATGTCGGCGAGATCGCTGGGCAGCCAGCGGAAGTAGGCATCTTTCGCCTCGAACAGGGCCATGCTGGCTAGCCACGTGAACATGGCCGAGTTGCAGATAGGCACGACCCATTTGGGAGCGGAGGCGGAGAAGAAGCAGGTGTTGCCGCAATAGGCGGCAGACTCATCCCAGGCGAATTGAGGTACATATGATATATCTCGCCAGACCACCTTCGGCTTCTCAAACTCCGAGTAGTATGTACATGAGCGCAACTCCCACCAGAAGCGCCCTTGATCAGACCTGTACCTCAGCCCCTCGAGCTTTTCCGGATCCCGAAGACTGGGGTATGCCTCAAATTTGGAGAGATGCTCGAAGACGGCCGGGTAGCTAGCCTCGAACACAGAGCGGGCCTGCGCCTCATCTTTGAGATGGCGCCACGGATTAGTGCATCTTTCATCATTGCTGCTCGGGATCAGGATGAGAAAGAGGTCAGCAGATGTGGGTCTCCAACGTGTTATATCCTGTCCACGCAGCCAGGATTTGACAACGTCCGCAGTCCTAGCGTCTGCGCCCACTAGTCGGTCGCGCGTCGCCATGTCAATCACGTACGCTTCGTTCAGCCCAGTCTTAACACCGTAGGTGCTGGCGACGCTACCAACCAACTCGCGGAGGAGCGGATGCCCGGACTTGAGGCGGGAGTAGCATGATCGCAGCAGCGGCTTGACAGGCGCCCACACGCCCGTGCGAAGTGTTGTCTGCGGGATTCCATCAATACGCGTACGTTCCAGTAGTTCGGGCAACGCCTCAAGCTGCTCTCTCACTGCCGAAACCGTCACCGCACGGCCAGAGGTGACTATCGCCACTCTGACGTCTTCGCGGACCCTGGCAAAACTCAGAACCCCGGTCTCCCCGGGCGAGGTTCTCGTTGCCACCAGGACCAGTGGCATTGTGTCTGCGTCGAAAACGGGGAGATGGGCAAAATCCACGAGGATTCGCAACGAGAATGAACTCGTCAACAGCCCGCGCAATCTCACTCCGTAATCTGCCCTCATGAACTTGTTGCTGGTTATGAACGATAGGTGCCCACGTTCGCGCACGATCTGCAGAGCCCGGGCATAGAAGAAGACCAATAGATCGGCCGTGCCGGCATAGACTTCGGGGAAAGCAAGCTCATATGCCTTCTGATCAAGGGCAGAGAGCTTTTCCTGACGCACCCACGGCGGGTTCGCGAGGACGATGTCGAACCCGCCGCGGTCCTTGGCGAAGACCTCTGGGAACTCAACCGGCCAAAGGAAGAGCTTTCGGTAAGAGGCGTCTTCCTCGAGACCATCGCGCAGCGCTGTCAGGGCTGTGACCTTCTCCCAGGCCTCCTTGGCGGCCCGGATGCGCTGCTTCAACGTGCGCTCGGGGGCGGCCAGCCGCTCCGCCTCGTTTCGCTTGGCTGTCGTGGCGGCGACCTCGGCTTTGGCCGTCTCAATGTGCCGGTCAAACTGGAGACGCACGATGTCCAGCTGCCGCTCTCGGATATCACGGCGGAGCCTGCGGGCGCGCCGTGGATCGCGCTCCTCCGCGAACTCGTCCCGGAGCGCGGCGATGCTCTTGCGGAGGTGCTCGAGGCGTTCGTGGGTCTCCAGGTCGTACTGCAACACGGGCCGTGGGATGCTGTCCTCGAAGGCGATGTCGCCCGCCCGGTCGATGAGGCTGTCGCCAGCAACGATGCGGAAATCGAGGTTGGGCAGCGGCTCTGGTTGCTCCTCCTCGAGGACAAGCGAGAGCCAGAGGCGGAGCTGGCAGATCCCGACGGCCTCGGGGCTGATGTCGACGCCGTAGAGGGCGTTGCTGATGACGTGGCGCTTCCAGACGGCGACCTCCGAGGCATCGGGGTCACGGAAGGGCGTGGAGGAGTGGGCGATGCCGCGCCTGAGCAGGATGATCTCCTGCATGGCGCCGACCAGGAACGCGCCGGAGCCGACGGCGGGGTCGCAGACCTTTACGGCGTCCAGCGCATCGACAAGCTTCTTCGCGACGGGCTGGGGCAAACGCTCCTCCGGCGGCTCGTCCTCGAGGGCGGCGGCGCGCAGGCGCTCCAGCAGCGGGCGGTCGACGCCGGCGGCGTCCTGCAGGTAGCCGTCGAGTGCCTCCCGGCACATGAACTGCACGATCTCGCGAGGCGTGTAGTACGTGCCGGTGTCGTGGCGCTGGCGCTCCTCGTTAAGGTTCTCGAACACGCGCCCCAGCAGCTCGGGGTCGGGGTCGACGGACATGTCGTCGGGCGTGGACTCCCGCGTTGTGAAGCGGTAGTTCTTAAGAAGGCCGAGTACGGTGGGCGAGCGGCCGTTGCCGTGCAGGCGTGGGTCGAACAGCCCGTTCGGGAAGTCGATATCGCTCAAGCGCTCTCGGTTCTCCCCGAGGAGCTCCACCTCATAATGCGTCATCAGGAAGAGGCCACCGTTGAGGTAGGGGATATCGCCGAACAGCTCGTTGGCCTCTGCCCGCTGCTTCGAGCCCTTCGGATAGGCCAGCGTGTCGAAGAAGAGGGGGACCAGCAGGTCTTTGTAGAAGTTGCGGGCGCCGGCGCCGCCACAATATCGCTTGAACAGCTCCTCGAAGAAGAGGCGGTTGCCGTCGAGCCAGCGCTTCTCCTGTAGGAACCAGAGGAAGAGCATGCGGCCAAGCTGGCGGGTAACGAAGCGGTCGACCTCACCACGATTCTCCTTCGATAGCAGTGGCTGCCCCTTGTTTTGGGCGATGAGTTCCTCGGACAGGTGGTTGCGCAGATCGCGGAACTCCTGGTAGAAGGCCTTGGTTACCCTCTCGACGCTGAACGCCTCGCTCCACTTGCGGCTGATATCGAGCAGCGACATACCGGGAGTGAGCGCTAGGTCGGTGAGGAGGCGCACGTGGAACCCAGACGGGTCCGCAGGCTGGACGAGCGCGCGCACGGTCGAGACGCCAGCCTTCCCTTCGCGGACGCGAGGGAGGATGAACTCGACCTCGTGATTCGTCCCGTTCGTGAGAGCGACGAACCAGCGCCTATCGCCGTAGGGGGCGTACTCGACGAGCGCCTTCGCTACTCGCCGACGGGCACGATCGCGGTCGGATGAGCGCTGGCCCCACTCATGCAGTGGAACGACGTACATGCCGACGTTGCCCTCAGGTGTCTCCGCGCTGCCCACGCGAAACAGCCCGCTCGCGACGGTCGATAGAGGCTTGGCTATCGGCTGCGATGGGAGCTGCAGGAGATCGGTGGGGGCAGCGACGGGCTTCAGACCGAGGGCAGCTAGCAACGCCGGGGACTTCGTGTCTTCGGCGAATTCGAGAAGCGCGGTCCTGATACCCGACAGGTCAGGCATCGCCTATTCCCCCACTGCTGATCCGTTGCTCCCTCAACCGACAAGTGGAGAGCCATGTGCGGGGATTTTGGCACTGGATATCTGTGGTACGGAGCGAATAATCCCACAGGCAGACACCTATGTCAATTGCGACCAGTTTGCGAGGCAAAGGGATGACCACGAGGCCTCTTCACGTCGACACACCATCCCCACATGGTGTCGTAGGAGGCGGTGGGGGAGGTAGACTCCCAACTTCAGCAAAAGAGGCGTCTCGCGGCACCACCTTGCCAACTCTCGCAACTGCGAGTGGGATGAGACAAACCGTCTTCCGCACCGACCGCCACGGCGACGTGGAGATGAGCACGGACGGGGAGAGGCTGTGGGTCAGGGCGGGGAGGGACGGGGGGTAGGCTGCTGGTACCAGTGAGGATGCGGACGTGGCAAGCTCCGGCACTTTCTGATATGATTTGCCAGTAGAAGAATGGCTGTCGGCATCAGGCGCGCCGGATCCTGCTGTCTGCGCCGACCTGTGAGTCCCACTAGAGGGCTCTGGCGAGGGTGAACTTGTGGCGAGTCCTGTGGCCATGTGCGCCAGCGGGGTATGCCTGGCGACTCTGGATCCCGCAGCCGGGTCAGTTGTCGCGGCCTCCATAGCTGCGTTCGTGGGGGTGCTGGTCTATTTTCTGGGCTCGCGCCACTCGGCACTGGAACGAAAGCGTGATGAGTGTGCACGGGCCATCGCGGATGCCCTAGCCTGGCTGGAGCTCCCTTACCGAATACGTCGGCGACAAGACGATTCCGGAGAAACGCTGGCCGCTTTGGCCCAGCGCCTTCACGATCTGCATGAGCGTCTGCTTTTCCACGAAAACTGGCTCCGCGTCGAGCTGCCCGGCGCTGAGGAGAAGTACCGAGCGCTAGTGGGGGCCGTCAAACTGGCAGCGGTGCAGGCCCTTCAAGAGGCGTGGACAAGCCCGCCCGTGTCCGAACCGGCCGGCATGAATATTGGCGACCTGCAGGTAGAAACCGAGCACGTTGACAGCGCTGTACGTGCGTTTTCCGACGAACTGAAAAGGCGTCTCGTAATCTGGCGCTTTTGGGTGTGACGGTGGCACTATCTAGTGCGGCCCACGCCATGAATCATCCGTATAGCTCTGAGGAGGAGGCGGCCCTCAGCGCGTTTCGGGCGCGGGACGTTGACCTAACACGAGAGGACACTGGCTTTGGCCGAGCTCTGCGCGATGTAGTGATCCAGCAATGCGAGGGCCTTTCCGGCCGAGAGAGCTTTCCGCCGCTGCTCTCTGGCCGCAGCTTCGGGGCTGGATCCTTCGCCCGGCGGACGCTATGTCGCCCGCTCGACGACATCGACGTGTATCTGGTGCTGGACGCGTGCGGCGCGCCGATGTCCGACGATCGACAAACCTACCGCTTGGAAGGGTCAGCGGCGGGCCCGCTCGCATCCGACCCCTCCCTCGAGGTTGACGGCTGGATTTCGTCCCATCTGGTGCTGGGACGTCTTGTCTCAGGGCTTTGGGCGCCGCCTGTGGTAGCCGAACAACGCGGGACAGTCGGCATGAGCGACAAGGGCAAGTCGGCCTTCCTGAGCTTTCCCCGCTGGCAAGTCAAGGTCGATGTGACACCCGTCCTATGGGCTACGAACTTCGTGAACTCCATCGATAGATACTACATGCCGCAGGGTCGGGGGAGCATTTGGTGGAAGGCTACGAATCCCAAGGAGGACCAGCGGCGTTTGAGCGAGCAGAACCAACTGCAGGGTGGCCTGCTGCTGCCAACCATCAGAATGCTTAAGTGGTGGAACGCCAATCGCAACGGCGGTCGGCTGAAGGGAATTCACCTTGAGGTCCTAGCCGAGCGCGGCCTAAGCCTTCACTACCTGGAAGGCGTAGCCCAGGCGCTGCATATGGCCTTCGTGGCCATGCAGACCCAACTCGAACGTCCCTGCCCCGACCCTACCGGACTCGGCCCGCCCCTCGACTGCAACCTATCGCAAGTGGACCGCACTGAAAGCACCCGAGCAGCTCAGCGTGCTCACCTCGCCACCATAGGGGCGGCTGACCGGTTTCGCGCAGGCGACGTGCCCGGTGGACTGGCCAACTGGCGCGAGGTCTTCCCGGGGCTATAGCCCCCGCCCCCCGGCCCACCACACTGGCAAGACGGCCCCTGTGCTATACTTCCCCCTGGTGACACTGCCATGACCACTCGCCCCGATGGCCGCCAGCCCGCCGGCCCAGGGGGGAAGTACCCCTTCCCCTAGGGCTGCCCGATGCGGGCCGAAGTGAAAGAGGCCCAGGCGGGCGCGTAGTGCGCCAGGCGGCGGAGGGGGAAATAGAACTGTCAACTTCAGCAAGAGGAACGTCTTGCGGCACCACCTTGCCAACGCTCGCGGCTGCCAATGGCTACCCCCCCCCCACCTCCTCCGCCGTCCAGCGATCACTGCACTCGTAATAGTGAGAGCGTGAGGAGCAGGTCGCCCTGTAGGCGCACGAGGTAGCAGCGGCGGCAGGGCAGGTGGTGTTTGCTCTACTCGCTCGGCTAATCTAGATGGCTAGATCGCTGGCGGGTCAGGACGGCGGGCTCCCTCGGTATCCCCTGGGGGCCTGCCTCGTTAATAGCGGGGGCGATGGTCACCTGTATGAGGCAACGACAGCCCCCAGTTCGGCAAACGTGGCCCCCACAGCGCGTAGGGGGTAGTGCGATGCCCCCTCGAACTGCACAGGAGGGATATGGGGGAGCCATCTGCGCTGTTCGCCCACACAACGCCCCAGGTAGATGGGCACCATCCCGTGCACAGCGGGGGTAGATGTCGGCCCTAGATCGGGACGGGATCAGCGCCCGAAGCCACTGTCAGCCAACGTGGGGGCAACGTCGGGCAACGCCAGGCATCGTCAGACAGACCTAGGGGGCCGCCGTAGACGTGGATGTGGGCGTAACAGCGGTGGCTGTCCAGGTCAGTTCTGGCGACCAGCAGTCGCCCAGGTCGAGCAGAAACATCCCAGCGGCGCTGCCATCGGCCTCTTCGTGGTCTTCAAACGTGATGCTGACCAGTAGACGGACGCCCTGCTGCTCCGCGTCCTGAGCGGTAGCGAGGCTGAAGGCAAGCAGAAAG
>Ga0315293_10006887_pt1 | contig 10586 bp, 9 predicted proteins | sample YL17G13_20_MG_FD_203071 | JGI IMG/M metagenome (GOLD analysis project Ga0315293, IMG submission 203071) | Sediment microbial communities from Yellowstone Lake, YNP, Wyoming, USA - YL17G13_20 | ecosystem: Environmental > Aquatic > Freshwater > Lake > Sediment | place: USA: Wyoming | collected... | reverse complement strand
ACTTCACCTACCTGATTAACAAAACCAATCATGGTGTATTGAAGCATATCATCAGGTATTGCCACTGTTTTAGTAGCTGAATCAACAGGCAGGTATCGGTATGTGAACTTTTTCAGCACATCCATTTCCAATTCCTGATAAGCAAGTTGAGCCAATGTCATGTACTGATTGTAACGAGCGTTATTTACAGCACCGACTTGGATAAGATAGAGTTTAACTATGTCATCGAGCGAGGTGTAGCGGCTTATATTCTGTGGTTCTTCTGCCATTATACTAATTCTTTTGAGTACAAAAATTCTTCGTGAAACCTAATGTTGTATGTATCAAGATTCCATTTACAAGATTTTAATTTTTTATAGAACGGCTTATATTGAGTGTTGTAAAACTCACTCCATTGAGCCACATTTTTGCTCCATCCTAAATGTTCAATAATTCTATTTGACGACTTATTGTTTTGTTGTTCTTTTTGAGTTGCCCACCTGCAATTTGAAGGTTCGTAATTACCTTTTGAATTTATCCTGTCAATTGAGTGCTTGCCTGTTGGTCTGCGCCCCATATCAGACAAAAAGTTTTCAAACGAGTTTAACCATCTATCACAAACTACAATTCCCTTGTCAAGGTAATGCTTCGCCTCCATATCTCTTTTACCTTTACACCTATTCCTCATTCCAATCCAAGTTCTGTATTCTGCGGTTATGTTGTTACTACTTTCTCCATGAGTTCTGCTTCCTAATCCGCCATATCTTTTCTCTGTAATATTCCTATGTATTACCATTTCAGAATTTAAACACCCGCAGCTTTTAGTATGCCCACTCTTAAAATTAGATAGGTAATAATTTTTAACTTTACCACAATCGCACATCATTTCAAAAATCCTATCTACACCTTTAGATTTCTTCTTTATTGGCGGTAATTCTTTTAAAACCGTAAGTCGCCAAAATTTATCCCCTATATTTATAGTTGCTTTTGCAGGCATATTTATGAATTTGGATTAGAGTCATTAATTTTATCTTCTGCTACCTTACCTTTTAAAAATCTTTCTTTTACCATTTGAGTAATTTCCAACATATCATCATCACCAATAACAGAAGGAACAGAAGGGATAAGTCCGAGCGTTAAATACTTCACAGCCGAATCAAAGTTCACTAACTGAATGTTTTTGTTAGTCATAAACCAAGATGAAATATCATCGGGCAAATTCGAGTATAGTCCGATAGTTCCGATAGAAGTTCTCGAATAAGGGTCGGTTAAATTTTGTCGCTCACTCACATACTGAACTCCGTAATCTTGTGGGAGTGCCATTATATCCACAGGCAACGGAACATAGTATCTATCTGTTTTTTCATTGTACTTAACCTCAACATCTTCAAATATTTCAAGATAGGTGTAATTTATTTCTGTCTGACCTGTTGCATTGCTGTCCTTCCAAAAATCTCTTTTAATAATAAATGCTGCTGCTTGCTGTGTTGCATCAATGTAATCCAATAAAATAAAACCATTATCGTCGGACACATCACCGCCGTTTATTACCCTCATTATTTGTTGTGCCGCATCTTTGATGTTCATATTATTCTCCTGTTGCTTCTAATTGTGAGGTTGCCTGACTTAATTCTGCATCACGAATTTCAATTCCAAAATGTTTACAGATTTCCATTACCAACATATTTGCTGCTGTATCATCGTATTCAAAATCAACGCTATTCGCTGCATCGTAAATCGGTAAGCCATATATCGGGTCTGTTGTATAAGCCCAAACAACTTCCGCAGGTTGCTTCAAATAGGTAAATAATGCGTAACCTAAGTCTAACGGATAAATGTGAAATCCACTAAGCGTTTCTTCGGCATAAGGGTACTGATAATTTGGTGTATATTTTTCACTCTGATTCAGCACCGCCAATTTATCCGAGTCAATTAATTTAATTGGTATCTGTGGTATGCCTGCAAAGTCTTTTATTGTTGGTGGTGTTTCTCCGCACTCTTTTATTACCTCTAAATATTTATCTCGTTTGTAAGTCCGTAAACTTAGGAAATAAAGGTAGTCCGAAGGAAATTGTAAAATTCCTGTACTGCTGTTTATCCATGTTTGTTTGCGCTTAACCAATGGTTTGATTACATCGGAAATTTTCTGCGTTCTCTGAAACTGCGCAAACAATTGATTAACGATAGATAGTGAAGCCATGTTAGCATACTCATTAAACTGCGCAGGGTCGAGGTAGCCAGAATTTTGGCTCTTGTTCGACAGGGCTTGTACCCTTTTATAAATCGTATCTACGCTAACTGCCATCTGTTTATACTGTTTCTTTTAATTTAATGCGTAACTTCCATTAATGTAACAAATAACATAGTCCGTTCCTACTGCAAGTGGCGTGTTTACTGCGCATCTTATCTGACCACTACTTCTTACATAAATAAAAATTGGTTGCTTTGATTCGTGTGCATTATTGGCTGCTGATGTGTCCATACAAACTGCATTTATAACTTGTTGTCGAGTTGGTATATATCCTGTTGGCATTTGTACGATAGGGGCATTTTGCGACCCTGCTGTTATTGTTATCGTTCCGTTTAAATCTACCATATTTGTTTGAGGATTATATCTTGCTCTCAAATTCATTCCTATATCAGTATCTTTAAATGTAGTTCCGCCTGCATCAGTCCATGATGTATTTGCAGCAGGGTTAATTGCTGTTGATAAAGCTGGAACTGATTGTCCGTTTACAAATGTTCCGCCTCCACCTATTGTTTTCCATGATTCAACTGCAAGTGCTGTAATTTGTGCTTGCAATACAACATCTTCTGCTTCTAATGCTGTATCTCTATCATCCAATGTATCAAGTCCAATATTTATAGCGTCCACAATATCGAGAATTGTTCCGCCTCCACTAACTACCGTACTACCCCCGTCACCGTCTGACACCACGACAACCGAATTACAAAGTTGCAGGTTTTCAAGGCAAACATCAATCGTAAAAGTGTCGGTGCATCCTGCGGTTTCTTTTGTAACTGTTACACCTGCACTATCTGTTGTTACAACATAATGAATGTCTGAAATTTCCCAAGTTACGGTATTTCCGACAGTTGTAGTTTCGATAGAAATATCACCGCACCCTTCTTCTACAATCAGATTGGTGGTTGTTACTATCCCTTGATTATTGTTCGCTCCACCGCAACAATCGCATTTTTTACCGATTATCGCTTCAATCTTTACCACTAAATCGCTTATGTCGTTACCACATTCTAATCCTAACTGCGCTTCTTGAACATAGGCATTAAGTAGCAATAAATTTTCCTGCATTGTTCGTGCCTTTTGCGAACTTGCATTATTGTTTTTTGTATCAATATATTCCTCGATGTACTCCGCGTATGCACATAAAATATCACACATACCTATGGTACAGGAAATAGTAAAGTCTTTGTTGAGTTTGTAAACAATTATTACCGACTGTGAATCTGTAAATTCATAGGTCGCTGTATTACTGATTACAAATTGGTACACACCGTTAAAAACGGGTGAAGTTTGAAAAAATGCAACATTAGCATTTGCTATTGGTGATAGTGCTGCATTTGCAGGATATGTCATTGACACATCATAGGTAATTTCTGAATATAATTGCCCCTTGTAGGAATATATAGTGGAATCGTTATAGACGGTCACATTCGTATTGCAATTAGCAACAAATGTTATATCAGCACAACTATCACTTGAATTTTTTACTTGTGTGCAATCCTGTTTGGGTTTGCAAATGTTTAAGGTTTTAGAAAGTGTGTATTGCGTGTTATCAACATCAGTTAGTGTAATAAGTGCTACCCAATTACCGTATTCTATTGCGCCAAGAAAAGATGGCATTTGTTCCGTTGGAGTGAATGTCGTTGTGCTTGCAGTTGGTGTTATATCAGAACTCGCACCTGTCGCTGTATTTTCGTGATAAATAATTCCGCTTGGTGAGGTAAGAGTAAAATTAAGTCCCTTTGTGGCAGCCGCACCGCCTCCGATATATGTTGATTGATTCGTGAATGTTGGATATTGCGTGTTCAAATTATATGAAGCGGCAAAATCTAAGATTGAAACATTCGGACTCGTTCCTATAACTAAAGCCATCGTTTTATTTATTTAAGATTTTAAACCGATAATCGTGGGGGCAGAATGGAAACTACCCCCACTTTCATCGTCAATTTTTCTAAACTATTTCATGGCTCAATTTTTATCCACCAATGAGCGTGTAGCTATTTGCAGGTGTCAGTACCACATTTTCTGCGGTGCTTAACAATGCTGCCACCCATGCTGCTGATGTTCCGCTAATGAAAAAGCGTGTCTGCCTCATGTTTGAACCGTCACCTAATGAGAAGTCAATACCTTGTTCCGCTGATGCAGGGATTGTTGCTGAAAGGGGTGAAATCACTCCCCCAACATACTGTACTGAATCAATGGCGTAGTTGTAATCACTTTTCAGGTAGGCAACTTGCGCATCGCGCATATCTTCCAAAAGAAATGACATTGCTTGCAGATTTGTTCCTCCACCCATGTAGGTGTTGTTGCGTTTAAGCACGCCTGCTGTTATCATTTTTGACATTTTTATTGGTATTTTGGTAAGTTGTGCTTACCGTTAGTATTTTATCCCAACTATTTTATGTTGTGACCTCTGCGTTTGCTTTTGCTTCCCTTGATTCCTTAACTACATTTTTTAGTAATGTTAGTGTGTCAAAATTTTCGGGCTTGCTTAAAAACTCAACGAGTGTTCCTTTGTTTGATTTGCCTGCCTTTGTAGTCATTATATTGGTTTCGTCTTTTGCCCATTGAACTTTCGTTGGCAGGATTTTGATGATTCCAAACTTTTCTGCATCGGCTATCACTTCATCGGTGTCTGCCGATAAAGTCTTGTAGGCGGTAAGCACTCTTTCAGGGTCTTTCTTTGAAATGGTCAACAATGCGTTCCTGATTTCCGTATCTTCCATCGCATCAACAGCACCTAACAGAACTTTACCTAATCGGCGTAACTGTTCTGAATTATCTTCTAAGTCGGCAAGAATTAATTTCTGCGCTTGGAATTTAATCATATCGTTATTGAGTTCTTTCTCTGCTTCTTTTGCTTTGTCAACGAAAATAAACCACCCTACTCTGTCAGTATCCCGATTGGCATTTGAAAGGTTGTAGTTACATTTTTCCATGTATAACGCTTTCATCTTTTCCTTTTCGGAATCTATGTAGATGTTTCCCTTGATTAAAACGATGTAGTCCAATGCGCTTTTTCTTCTGTCTTTGAGGAATCCTGCTTTTATCTGCTCGTCCACATAGATTGAAGGTGCGCCATGAATAAACCGAATCTCTCTTAGGTTGCCATCTTCGAGAATGGTATCGGTATTAGGAACAGTCAATGTAACCCCGACTAACTCCATTAACACTTGTTTGGTCTTTGGGTCTATCATGGAGTACATTGACTCTCCTGCTGCGATTGGAACTTTGTAATGAACTAATTTTGACATTGTTTTTTGTTTTTATTGAAACTTAATCTCCAAACTATTTATTTTTAAGAACCTTGTACGAAGTACAATTGTTTTGCACCGAATACTTCCACTCCGATTGTATCCCACCATGAGAACACCATTCTGCGACAGTTAGTAGCACGAAGGAATCCTGTTTGTTTGATACCTGTTCCGTCAACAACCCAATGGTCGTATCCGAGTACAGGAGTGCAAGTACCTTGTAAGCGTGGTGTTTCAATGTAGCCAACTTCCTGACCACCAACCATCATCTTAGTTGCAGGCATTACTATCGCTGCGCCTAAGTAGTTGTAACCTGTTGCTCCCAAGAATGAAGGGTGTGTGAACACCTCGTTTCCTTGAAAGTGGAAAGTTCTGTTGTTAAATGCTACTGAATTGAAGCCCATAGAAACAGCGTTCTCTGAACTTCCACCGAAAGCACCGTAAGAAATAGCACCATTCGGGAAGTAGTTTTTCACAGCATCGAAAAGTTCAACACTCAAATCCACCCCTGTTGAGAAGATGTATTCTTTGGGTGCTTTGTTTTTCTCCATCTGCTTATACATATCCTTAATATCATTGATTTGGAATCCTGCGTTTTTGTCGTAAGGTTGCAAGTTTCCGTAAGTTTTGATAGTCGGGATAATTCCGTTTGTACCTCTGTGTCCGAGTGCTGTCAATGTACCGTTTGTGAATGACATACCTGTTAAGGCAACCAATTCAATAGCGTTATGCAACTGAATCTCACGGTCAATTAATACTGCACTTGTCCAACACTTCTGTGTTGTGCCATCGCCTGCTGCCCAATCGAAGAATGTAACCTGCTCACTAAATGAAGCATAAGCCTCGTCAGTAATGGTTTCATCCAAGCGGACAAACTGCATACTACCACTAAAGTTAGTAGGCAAAGTGCGAAGCATTGAATTTCCTGCGCATGAACCTTCATTTACGAAAGAAGCAGGGTAGAAAATAATCGCCTCATTTGTTTTTACGCTGATAACATCGGTAGTCTTTGCAGGTGCTACAACGATTTGGTTTTCAGCAGGTATTGAGGTAATCTCTCCAAAAACATCATTTTTGAAAAGTACGGTGAACCCTACTGCAACAGGTGTTTTAGTTCCTACAAGTGATGCTGCGGTTAAAGTGATTGTCACACTCGCCCCTGCTGCACCTGCTACTACTCCTGATGAGTAAATTGGTTCTTGCATCCATCCTGTTTCTTCGTGGTTGAATGACATCGCAGGTCGTGTTGACGGTGTCGAGTTCATTGCTACCCATGAAGTTAATCGGTTTGTGCCGAAAGGTTGGATGATTTCACGCTTGTAAAAGGGATGGATATTTGCTGCTTCAACCGAGTTGAAGTATGTTGCGCTTATACCCAAGTCAGCACCACTCAAACTGGATGCGACATTATTCTGAATTGGATTTGCCATTGCTATGGAAAATTAGAAGGTTATACTGATTTGCTTTTTTTAAATCAAACCTCCATTAAAAAATATCGAAACTATGGTTGTGGATATTACTATCCGTGATTAGCAAGATTGGTTCGTGTCTGCATTGCCGCTTTAATGATTCCCGCTTTTTTTGTTTCAGCGTCCGATGTTGGAAGTTCTCCCGAACTTATATTCGTCATCGGATTTTTGAAAGGCTTCTTTCCTTCGGATAATCCTTTTTGGTAAGCATTGGCTTTCACTACACCTACAATCTGCTTATTTAAATCAAAACGCATTTGGTTATTCGCTACTTGTGATACATCAAAAGTCCCCTTCGGATTATTCAATGTAGCGTAGAAATACGCTTGCTTTAGATTTTCAATTAACTGATTTTTGTATTCGGGCGAAGGAAATTCAATAGGAATATCCGTACCATCTTCGTCCTTGTATATAAACTCGTTTCCTAACTGTTTGGCAAATATATCTACTTCTTGTCCAACTTTCCTAATTATTTGCTGTTCTTTTTTTACTTCATCAAAATTACTTCGTGCATCGAGTATCGGGTTCTCTGCTTTTTTGATTATTTTCTCTGCTGCCTTATTCAGTCTTTTCATTCCATCATCTCTGTCAGATTTCAGATTTTCAATCTCTGTTTCACTCAATGAAAATTCGTCAATTTCTAAGATACCGTATTCATTATTGAATCGTCTGCGTATTGTTTCATCGCTCAATTTTGGATTTAATTCTTTTTGCTTGTCGGCATAATCATCATATACCAAATCCACTTTTTCTTTCTGCTTTAGAAATGATGGCTTCGATAAATCTTCGGGTTTCAATCCGAGTTGACCAATTGCGTATGCTGCGAAGTCACCTTCTTCACGCTGTAATCGAGTTGCTTTTTCTGCATCGGATTCTGGAATAGAATCGTCTTTTTTAAAACCTCTTTTCGATGCTAACTCCGCTAATTTTTCATCGGAAATTTCATCCCAATTTGTTGCTGTTGGTGGTGTAACTGTTGCTGTTGGTTCGGGTGTTGTTACTGTTACAGCTTGTGTTGGTGCTGTTGCTGCTTCATTGGGTGCAGGTGCTTGTGTTTTAGCCGCTTCTTGTGCTGCTATTTTTTTTCCTGCTTCTACTAAATTTTTAATCGTTTCTGACATTGTTTTTATTTTTTATTTTTAACTTCTCTCCAAACTATGCTGCTTGTTGTTTTAAACTTTCTTTTAGTAATGCTCCTTGATTCTGTTGATTGATGTGTTGTGACTTGCTATTGTCTGCCATCAATTGCGTATTAACTTTCCCTTGTACTTTTATTTTTTCTGCTTCTAACATCCCTTGCGTTTTTACATCCACATTTCTTGCGCTTGTCTGATATTCCATTTTCTTTAATTCAGCAAGCAACTGTTGTTGAGTAAGTAATTCTTGTTTGCGCAATTCAAATTCCTGCTGTGCCATCTGCGCATTTTTCATCATCTGTTTATTTCTTTTCAGATTGAATAATGCAATTGATTGTTTATAATTTTTTAAGAACCATACCATAAGCACATCTGCTAAATCAATCTCGGCTTTCTGATATGCTTGCATAATGAATTGTTTAAACTCATTCATTTGGTCATCGCTTAATTTTTCTTCAACGAATATACCAAATTGATGAAGGTGCATTTTACCCATACTCTCAATAACACTTGCATTGCTTGTTCCTATCATTGATTTTAATGCGTTCCATCCATCGCCTTTGTATTCCGCCATATCCTGCACAAGACACATCATGTATCTACCTGCATTTTCCACCATTGTTTTCAATCCTGAAAATAAATAGTAGGTAGCGTTATCTGCGGCTGCTGCTGCAATCTTTTGTCCTGTGGCACTTGCTCTTGCTTCTGGTGCTGCTCCTGCTGTTACAGGGTTGTAACCGATAGCGTTTTCAATCTGATTGATGTGGAATTGTATTGCGGTCATATATCCGTTTACTGATTCTGATACTCCATTCGGTAAGAAGTCAATAGGTTTTGTTCCGCTTGCTGCGCCTGCTAATATGTTTCCATCTTCATCAACTGACTTGTATAAATATGTACCTGTTTGCGTGTACATCTGTATCGTTCCGAGTTGGTCTATTTTTCCTGCGTCACCAAATGCTAATTCAGCCATCCTATCAATATCAATAGCATAACCCGCAGGTTTTGACATTAATAACTCTACTTGGAATTTAAGATATGCGAGTTCTATTCCGTCAAGGTGTGTGATACAATTTTCGGTGAATGATTTGTCGGCAAGTTTATAAAGCTGCAAGTCCATCATCACCTGTTGCTCACGACCTTTTTCTCTTACCATATTCGGTAATAATCCGTAGTCATAGATTTTTTCCATTCCTACTATATAGTATCCTTTATAAACCACCTGCGCCCATTCTTGCTTTACGGTACTTTCTTTTTTTTCTGCTTTGTAACCGTACTCTCTTTTCTTTATTTTGGTGCTGCTATATTTTCCTTTTGCATATTCTGTTGTTTCGCAGTTCTGACTTTTGAAAGCGAAATAAGCAACTTGCACCCTTACATTGTCGAGGTCTATTCGGGATACTTTTTCATTCCATTGACCACCACCATTCCATGATTTATCGTAAGTAGTGCCATTGAAATATCCGTTTGTTGTTACTCCATATTTGAATATTGCTTTTACATCATCTATTGATAGCTGTTTCCCGAATTTACCTATCAACTCATTTACGGTAAGCATTTCGGGGTATGCCCAACAATCTGAATCCTTAAAATCTCTGCGCCTTCCTACACCAACTTTTACATTCTCCAATCTAAGCCATTCCATTTTTGGAAGGCAGGTGTTGTTATCCATATAAATTCGCATTGGCATAATAGCAAAATCCAATGCGTCATTAATTAACTCTTTTTTTATTTCATCAAATTCATTGAGTTTAAATAGGGTGTTGACACTCATTTCAGCAGCAATTTCAACGGCTTGCTTGTAATAAATGTCCATATACATCTGCAACTCCACATCGTTGTCCATATCAAATTCTATATCCTTGAACTCTGATACAGCATTGCCACCGCTATTTTTTTGTATTTCATCCCCCATACCGCTTTTCATTGGTTTGGGCAACTTCATCTTGGCACTCATTTCTTTTAAGTCCTTGTCGAGTGTCTGCTGAAATTTAAGAAGTAGTTTATCGTGTTCTCTTTTATTCTGTGCAAGTTCATCTGTTGCCTCACATTGTATCTCTGTCGGAACTCCCTTTTCAAGATTTGCTGAAACGATATTTTTATATTTCTGCATAGGACTAACAATATTCCATTGCATCCCCGTCCAGTCTACGCTTCCTCCTTTTGCACCCTTGCTTTGCATATATCCTTCGGGAGAAAACATTTTCTTATAGATATTCGGGTCTTGGCATCCTTGTCCGTATGAACGAATAGTAGCGAAGTCCTGTCGTCCGTTCCATGCTGATGTCTGAAAAAATCCTGTCAATTGCGGATACCTCGACTTGATAAATTCCAATGCCCACTTCTCATCTTTTTTTGCAGGGTCAATTAAATGGAAGGTATAGTCGGTAGTGATGTCGGTCATGCTAATGCTCTTGTTTGATTCTGTGGCTCTGGCTGTCTAAACATATATCTCATAACTTTCGCTCTCATCTCCACATGGTCTTTTGCTGCTTCTTTTACT
>Ga0315293_10006886_pt1 | contig 10587 bp, 1 predicted proteins | sample YL17G13_20_MG_FD_203071 | JGI IMG/M metagenome (GOLD analysis project Ga0315293, IMG submission 203071) | Sediment microbial communities from Yellowstone Lake, YNP, Wyoming, USA - YL17G13_20 | ecosystem: Environmental > Aquatic > Freshwater > Lake > Sediment | place: USA: Wyoming | collected... | reverse complement strand
AGAGATTAGATATTTTAGATAGGGATGCAAAAAATTCGGATGGCAGTTTAAAGTACCCAACCACATTCCAACCAAAATCAGAATCCCTACTATCTAAAGAACAAACACCTACTGCAAGTGGTGTAGAGAGTACGGCGAAAGCGTTTCAATTAGGTGAAAATAAAATATTTTTTCATGCGTCAGGGACTAAAAGAAATGGGAGATTAAAAAATAGCAATGCACCGCAATTCGGTACGGGTGTCTATTTTTCTACCAATAAGGATTTAGTAACAAATGAATTTGGTGAACATTTAACTGAAGCTGAATTAACTATTGATAAGCCTGTATATACCAATACTAACGAGTGGAATGAAGTACAAAAAGAAGCAATTAGATTAGCAGACGAAGAATATGGAAAAAAGAAAGGGTTAACATTAGGGGAAGATGATACTTACTTTCGCTATGACCCTGAAAATATTTCTGAAATAGATGAAATTCCATCAAAACATATATCTGATGCAGCAAAGAAATTGGGATATGATGCTATAATTGATAAGGATAGCGGAACTTATGAAAATGAAATAATTATACTTGACGAAAACAAGATAGTTTACCCAGAGGACAAATCAGAATCCCTACTATCTAATCAAAAAGAAAAAACTGAAACACCTACTGAATTAAGAGATGTAGAGTTGTATTCAGACACTAAAAGATATAACGCTGAAATTAAAGTAGGGCAGAGGTATTATGATAGTCGTTATGGAGATTATTATACTATTGAAAAAATGACACCATTTGGAGATAGTGATGTTACGGCTACCTTAAAATACGATAAAGGCGGGATAAGAGAAGAAAAAGGTAGCTTTTTAGCTTACCATATTGATGCAAAGCAACATTCATTAAGTAAGGTTCAGCCAATAGTAGTAGAAACACCAAAACAAGAAACAACTAATGATTATTATATCTACGACTTTGACAATAAGGAATTTGTAAAAGCAGAAAATGCAAAGCCTGTAAAATTAGATACAGATGGTGATTTCTTTGCGGTTAAAGGCGATAACGGATATTATACTGTATATGAAGGAACATCGGGACAAGGTATGGGACAATCAGGAAAACTATTAAGAGATGCTATAAAAAACGCCAATGAATCCATAGAAAGAAATAATAAAGCAGGATTTCCTCTTGATATGGCTATTAGCGGTGGCATAAAAAGAAACGGTCAAAGCCCAAGAGTAAAATCAAAATCCCTACTATCTAAAGAACAAACGAAACCCCTTGAAACTAAAAAAGAGAATAACACCCAACCTATTGAAGAAAATAAAAAAGGTTTCACGCAAGCAAAAGTTATTAACGATGGCTATAATGAAATCAAAAACAAGATTGGTGAAAAGAAGGCGAAGAAATATTTTGAGCAAGTTGATAAACTGATTAATCCGAACGAAAATGAAGTTGTAGAGTATCGGACAAATGGAGTGGTTGTTAAAGAGGGTGATAAATACTTATTTCATCCGCTTTCTGATATGGATATGAAAACTTGGCGAACAAATAAGCCGATAGATATTTCAGAACAGTTTACGGACACCCAACCTATTGTTAGTGGAGATGCAGTAGAAGGAGAAAATGTTGCTGATAAACAAAATAGATTTGAAAAAGAATTAATTTCAAGAGGGTTGCCTGAAAACGCCTCTAAGAGTAATGCTAAGTTATTGATAAAAGCATTGGAAGATAAACCGACTGCATTAGATATTCTGCATACAGGTAATAAGAATTTGCGTGATATATGGAGTAAAGAAACAGGAATTGATTTACCTAAAACACAGAAAGGAACGAGAGATGCTATTGATAATTATTTTGCTGACAAGAATGAAAGTCCTTTAGTAGTTGGAATGAAGGAAGCATTAAAATTATATGATAACGACCCGATAAAACTTGCTAATGCTGATTGGAATGATTTGTATGAAAAGATACCCGAAGCTGATGATGTTACAGCAAAAGAAATAATAAAACTTACACAAGATACTTTAGATGAAAAGGGAGTAAATTGGAAAGGTGGAGATGCAGTAGAAGGTGGTAAGGATTTAGGCGCGAAGTCAAAGGAGAATGAAAAAAATTTTACAGCAAAAGGTGGAAATAAAATTGTTGAGGATAATGGTGAACCAAAAGTATTGTATCACGGAACAAGTCAAGAATTTACAGAGTTTGATAAAAGTAAGCAGGGTTCAAATACTGGTTGGGAAAATACTAAATTCGGATTCTTTTTTATTGAGAACAAAAACATAGCGAAAGATTTTGCAAAAGAAAATGGAGGTGGTGAAAGGGTTGTATCTGCTCATTTGTTAATTAAGAAACCTATTGATGTTAATTTACACGCAATCTTCAATGATGAAAGTCAAGCATCAACTATCGCTGAAATATTATTCGGCAAAAAGTTATCCCCAAAGAAAGCATTGAAATTAATTAATGATGAAATAGGTCTTGGTGAATTATCTGAAATGCACGAAGAATTGCAAACAGAAAAAGCAAAAAATATTTTATTGAGGGATGGATATGATGGAATGATTTCAGATTTCGGAGAGGGAAATAAAGAGTATGCCGTGTTTGAGCCAAGTCAAATAAAAATACTAAAAGATGAAAATGTAAAAGGAAAAAGCAATGTTGAAATACGAAAACAATTTAAAGAGCCGCCCAAACCAAAAGTTGATGAAGTAGTAGGGGGTGAGAAGAAAGTGGAGTTGTCGCAAACTGAAAAGCACAACGAACTAACAAAAGCGATTAGGAAGTATAATGAGATTCCAAAAAAGCAACGACAAACAGTTGGTGCTAATTTAAGAAAGCAGATTGAGGCAAAAGCAAAAGAGTTGGGGTATTCATTCAAAATGAAAGCCAATGGAGATTTGCAAGGAGTAAATAAAAAAGGCAAAATATTAAGAGAGATACTGCCTAAAAATACTCCCGAACAGATTGCGGATAACAAAGAAATAATTGAAGAATTAAAACGAGCAAAAAAAGGTGAACCTGCAAATATTCAACACTTTGCATTGCAGTATGTACTGAATGGTGGTAAGATTAGTTTGGATGATTGGAAGCGATTTGGCGATGGAGAAAAACATTGGTTTGTAAGTGAGAAAGGAGATTCCTTTGATAATATATTCGAGCGAATGGAAGGTGATGTTGAAAACGCACACATACTTCCAAGTGACGGCAAAGCATTAGGCGATGCAATGGCAGAGGAATTAGGTGGCTATGTGAATAAGCAAGCGATGGAACGAGCATTACTTGAATTTCACAGACTTCCAAATGAGATACAAGACTATCACAAAGTAGCACCCGAAGATTATATACCCGAAGATTTTGGCCAAGCAGATATTTGGGTTGAAGGATTAACAGAAGAAGAATTAATTGCATTAGATAAAAACCGTCCTGCGGAAGAAATACTCATTGAAGCACAACTAAAATCAGAAGATTATGAACAACAAAAAAATGAACTTGAACAAAATGACCTTAAAGGAAAGGGTAAAGTTTCGGTTGGCAACAGCGTTAGCGAGTCAGCGCAAAAAGAAAAGTACGGCAAAGAAGTAGATGCTAAAGTCAAGGACTTAAAAGAGAAAATTGACAATGCTGTAAAGCGAAGGGAACAAAAGAAAAAAGAACTCACTAAATCCGCCTTTAAGCAGAATGATTTCTTTGAAAAACCAAAAGTAAACGACACACTATTCAATGAAGGAATTGATGTGGGCAAAGAAAACATTGCAAAGAATCTTGCAGACATTGATAAAGAAATTGCTGAATTAAGAAAGGAATTATCTGATACCGAAACTAATCGTGAAAAATATATTTCAGACAAAATAAATGCTGAAAAAAACCAATTAAAAATAGGTGAGGAAGTTACAAAACCAAAAGCAGAAGAACCCATAACAACAATATCCTCTCTCGAAGAAGATTACAAAGGCATAACAAAAAACACCGAACAGGTATTCAATGACACACCAACAGAAGAAATAAAAGCAGCCATTGAAGAAGCAGACGAACAAAACAAAGCATACTCAAAAGTAACAGCGCAATCACTATCAAATGACAATCCTTTAAAGGCAGAGATAGAAGCAGGTACACCACTTGGAACGGCACTAAACAGCGAACCAGATGCAGCGATAAAAGCACTAAAGAGAAACTTCATAGAACGACTTGCCGACAAAGCAAAAAGAATAATAGACATTCTCGACAAAGACCTTGACCGCACCTTTGACAACACAAATTCATTACCTCCATTCACAAAAGAATTGATGCGTGGTATATTGAATGTAGCAAGAAAGAATATTGATGCTTTTGTAGAAACAACTAATGATGCTGCTAAGGTTATTGACTTCATAAAAAAAGAAATAGAATCTGTTGTCGAGAAATTCAAAGGACTTAAAAACTACAAAAAACTATCAGAAGAAGAAAAGGCAGAGGTACAGGCAGACTTCGACAAAGCTTTTAATGATTTGAGCGAGGAGTTTGCAGCAGTAGATAAGGCGGAGGAAGAAGCCCCTAAAATTGAGGGAGAAGATACTAATTTGAGAACAGTTTTATTCAATCTGATTAACAACTCACAATTAGATGAAGAAACAAAAAAGAAGATTGAAGCCAATCCCGAATACACCTATCAGGTTTTACATAATGCAGAAGTAAAAAAAGCCGTTGATGCTTTTATTAATAAAGTTGGATTAGTAGCAGCAGAAAATTTCGCCAATAAAAATAGTACAGAACCTGTTATTAAAGTTGCCATTTTAGGTGGACTGCTTGAACATTATAATTCACTTGCTGTAAAAGGTGAAAAGTTTACAGAGAATGAGATTGATGGTATCGTTGATGTAAAACAGAAATTAGATGATGTTGCTATTAAGTTAGCGAAAAGCGGTACTGCTTATGGTCAGGCGATTCAGTATATAAGTGCGATTTATAAGTTGCCTTCTATCGCTTACAAAAAGAATCTTAAAAAGACAATCGAAAGAATTAACAAGTATAAGTTACCAAAAGCAAAAAAGGTAGCGAAAGAAATTCTTGCAGAAATAGAAAAAGAGTATGCCCCCGAAGTTGTTGGTAATGCTATGCAGGATGAAGCGATGGTAGTCATTCAACAGAAATTAGCTGACCTTGAAACCGAATTAGCCAATGTAAGAAAAGAGTTGAGTGGTGCTAAAAAAGAAACTCCCGAAAAGAAAAAAGCAAAGGAGATAACAAAAAGATTTACCAATAAAGAAGATGCACAGGCAGCAATACGAAGGTTGCTCGGTAAAGATTATACATTAGGAATTATACCAAAAGCACCCGACCCGATTCAGCAATTAAAGGATTTGGGATATGTTGGTTTGTATTATGCAGAGAATGTAAGTACAAAGTTTGCGGAGTGGGCGAAGGAAATGCGCAAGTTCGCAAAGGGTATGGAGGGTGAACTGAAAGATATTTACCTCAACATAAAAAGAAAGTTCATTGAGGACAACCCCGAAAACTTTTCAGAGAAAGATTTTGACACCGAAGAAAATATTGACAAAGAGATTGCAGAGTACGAAAATGCAAAAGCAGAAAACAAACAAGCAGCACTATCAAGGGCAAAAGCAAAAGCTGAAATAGCAAAAGAAGCAGGTAACGACATTGACAAAGCACGAAAAATAGCACCACAGAAAGCAGCGAAAAGAATTAATGAAGATGCTAAAAATCTGAATTTCGGAGAAACAAAACCAAAGGCAACCTACCTTTCAAGACTTACAAAAGTCCTTGCACAGAAAGCAAAAGAATACTACGGACAAGGTATTGAAAAAATAAAAGATAGCAACGAAGAAATATTAAAGTTCGCACTCGAAAACGGCAAGCGTGATTACAAACTTTGGGAGAACACACAAAAAGAACTCAACGAAGAAATTGATAATGATGAAACATTAACAGACGAACAAAAGGAAGAAATGAAAAACTTCCTTGACGGTTACATAAAAAGTTCATTTGATATTTTGCTAACCAACAGTCAGGTAGAAAAGTTATTGAGAGAACGACTGATAGCAGATGGATATTCCACCACAAAAACAATAAATGGAAAAGAAGTTGAAGTTATCAGTTGGGGTAAATTCTTTGCCAATACCAACAACACCGAAGAAGCAAAAAACAAAATTGCTGAATATGTGTACGGATTAGGTTACGATGCAGCAGCAAGCGCAGGGGTGATAGAAAGTATTCATAATTTATTCGATGAAACAGTAGCCAACAAAAAAACAAAAGCAGTAAACAAGATAACAAAAAAAGGAGTTATCAACAAGATAAAATCAAATATCAACACACGAACAAGAGTTGGTAAATTGATTGGGATGCACGAAAAAGGAGTGATGACAAGTGATGCAGTATTAGAATTACTTGCAGATGAATTAGGACTTGCCAACATGAGTAAAGCAGATTGGAAATACATTGACGGACTGCTGAACAAAATGAATAAATTAGGAAAGAATGTAAGTGCCAAAGCAAAGGTAGCAGAGGAACTTGCGTTTTTCATGGATAAAAAATCAAAGAATGTAGCGTACAAGGCAACAAGGGAAACATTGGCAACAGGAATGATTGGTAGTATCGTCAACATCGTTCAGAACGCAACAGGCGCACTTGTAACAGCAACAGAATATTTGGCTGCAAACTTCTATGGAGTAGTAAGTCCACAAAAAGGCGGTTCATACATTAAAGGACTAAACAAGACATTAGCAAAGGAATTAAAGAGAGCGCACGCTGATATGATGGACACATTAGCGAGAGGTGGTGTAACGAGAGGTAGTGCTTATTCAGAATATTCAGCAACATCGGAAGGAGAAACTAAGGTGAGAATGTTGGAGTATGTGAAAATTAAAAACAAAATATTAGACACTATATTCAGAAACAGTTTTAAGGCAATAAGAAGATTGATGGATGGTGTTGATAACTATGTGAGCGCTATTTCATCTGCAATATCGCAGTATGATGAAATGTTTGAAAAAGTGTCAAAAGAAAATCCGACATATAGTAATCAACAAGTCAGAGAAGAAGTGATGGAGCAAATGTATAGTTACACATTTGACGAGGCGATGGTGGTAGCACAAGAAAATTTTGACAACGCAGGAATTACCCCAACTAAGCAATCGTTAAGAAGGGCTGCATTTGACATAATAGAAACGGCACGACCTGATGAAGCAGTAAACATGGGTGAATTGATTGCTCAAATAACAACAGGTAAAAAATCAACAAAAGGATTAGCAAGCGCAGTAGGGATGGCAGTAAGGGCTATTGGTGAAAAGATAAGAGGTATAGACAGAAAATCAGACTATAATCCTGCGGTGGATGCTGTAACAAAAACAGCAGATACATTAGTCTTTGGGGTAGCGATGCCATTCATTCCATCAATAGCGAATTGGACGGAAATGCAACTTGAATTGATAGCACCTTACGGACTTGTTAAATCAGGAATTTACAGTTTGTCAGGCAATGTAAATAAAGATGAAGCACAGGCGAGAATGGACAGAAAACTTGCTAAAAGATTTGCTTCGAGAGCATTGGGAGGGGTTATATATATGTCACTTATTTATGGTATTGCAAAAATGATGGATGATGATGACGAGGATGAATTGGTGGTAAGCGACCCTTCATTAACAGGTAAGCAATATTCAAAATCACAGATAACCCAAATAGAAGAAAAGGCATCTACAATAAAAATTGGTGACACCGATGTACCTCTTTGGTTATTAGGAAATATAGGATTAGCGATGTTGACAACAAAGACATTTGTGGATGTTGCTGCATCTGATAAAAAAACAAACAGTACAGGATGGCTATACACAAAAGCAGTAGCCACTACATTAGGTATAGCAATGTTTCAGGCAATGGCGCAACGAGGAAGCACCATATCATCACTAACAAGTAAATTAGGAACAGAACAAGGAGGCAAGGCAACAGGAAAGTTTCTTGGAAACATAGCGTCTAACTTTGTTCCATTCAATAAAATAACAAAAGATGTGATAACAGTATTTGACCCTAAAACAAAAGAGTCAGATGGATTTTTGAAGAACGCATTAGGTCAAATATCATTGATAAAACCATTCATTACTGATAACGCAATAGATTACAGAGGTAGAGAATATCCCGAACAATCAGCATTTGGAATGGGTGGAGTAGTGAATATATTTAGCGGTGATACCTACGGTGATGAAGCAGATAAATTACTTGCATTAAGCGACTATTCATCAAGTTATGTTTTTCAGCATGGAGGTCAAGGTGATAATAAAATAAAAACACCAACAGGCGAAACAGAAATGACCGATGAACAATATCGGATATTCAGATTAGAGGGAACACGAAGATTCAATGATAAATTAACACAATGGTATGCAGACCATATCACGACAAGCGATGGAATACATTTTATTTACAATGATGTAGATGGCAACATTGACGGTGGTTCATATCCAATTGAAGATACTGTAACACTTTCAGAAGATTCAAACATTGATTGGAGAATAGACCCCGACACAGGAGAAAAAATATACATGACAGGAAATAAAACAAAACCTGTAACAGAAATAATAAAAAATGAAGTTAGCGATTTACAGTCAGAAGCAAACAGTCAGGCGATAGAAGTAATTCAAAGACAAACAGGATATTCACCCTTTCAACAATAACCCATGCCAACAACAAAAGAAAGACTCGAACAGTTACTTGAATAACAGACCAAGCAGAAAGAAACGAACTTAGCAAATGCGAATGTAAATGCAGGGGCTATTTTCGTGCTTCAACAGTTGATTGCAGAAGAAAATAATTTGGAAGTTGAAAAAAAAGATTAGATTTGAACCATTAACGAAGAAGGGATTAATGAAGTTTTCAAAATCAATATTAAAAAGCATGACGAAAGTTTTAGTGTTCACGAAACAGAAATGTTTGTCGCTGTTACACTTCATGCGATTGATTTTTAAAATTTCATTTAATCTTATGTTAACTGCTGTGAAGTTGTGGAAGCAAGCGCAGAGTTCGCAAACAGACCCTTTAAAATCCGTTAGTGTTTAACTTTTGTTGAGTCGTTGGTTAAAGAATATTGTTCCTGAATTATCAGAGAATCAACAACAATCTTTAATGATGTTGGCTCTTTTTGTTTTTGTTGCAACAAACTGTCTTTTGTTATTAGTTGTTGTTCTACACTCCGAATTTTATTATCCTTAGAATATGTAAGCCATTGCGCCATCGCTCCAAATATTGCAACAATCAGAGTTGCTCCAAACCAATATTTCTGATTATTATTTGTAGTTGTGACGGAATCATTCGTGTCAATGACTGATTTATTTACTTGAACAAGTTGTTGTTTAAATTCAATCTCTTTTTCGGATGTGTTTTTTGCTTCACGAAGTCGGTTCATTTTAACAACACCTGCATCTGTGATTCGATGTGCTTCAACCCCATTTAGTTCAAAAAGTCCATTAGAATTATCTGCATGGTATCCGACTAATCCATAGGGAAATTCGACTTTACCCTTTAAATACTCTTTCGCAATTGCATCACTAAATCCGTTGTCTATATTGGTATAGTAATATTCTAATAGCGTCAATAAATCTTCATCTTTAATACCCATAACAATTATTATTAGTGATTACATTTTTTAGTTCGTGGGTGTCTGTATTCAGACATTGCAGTTAAAAAGGAATTAAAGAAGTTTTGTAATCAAAATTTATTTAATTTTGTGTTATGAAACTTGCGAAGCCGTATAATCAATATCAAAGTTATAAAGCAGGGGACTACATCAAATTCGATGGAGATAACTATTACATTGCATTAGAGGATGCAGCAGCACAACAATCACCACGAACAAATTCTTTAAAGTGGCAACAGGTATTTAATTCAGGTGCATTATCACCAAGTGGAGTGACCGCAGGAACTTATGGAGATGCTACAAATGTTGCTCAATTCACAGTTGATGTAAACGGAATTATAACAAGTGCTGTTGATGTTCCGATAGCAGCAGGAGCAGGAACAGTAACAAGTGTTAGTGGTACGGCTAATAGAGTTACAAGTACAGGCGGAGCAACTCCTGTAATTGATATATCAGCAACATTTGAAGCGTTGTTAGAAAAGGTAGCCAACAAAGATGCAACGGGTGGATATGCAGGTTTAACTTTATTTAAAATCAACTTCAAAAATGTATTAAATACTTTTACTTCATTTTTTACTAACTCAAACACCGCTGCAAGGACTTACACTTTTCAAGATAGGAATGGAACGATTGCCGATGATACCGACTTGGCTTTAAAAGCACCATTAGCAAGCCCAACATTTACAGGAACTATTACTACTCCTGCAATAATTGTAAGTAGTGAAACAGCTTCAAGAGTTGCAATAATTGACGGAAGTAAAAATGTTAAAAGTGCCGATACAGCTACTTACCCATCACTTACAGAGTTAGCTTATGTAAAAGGTGTAACGAGTGCGATTCAAACGCAGTTAGGAACGAAAAAAGCAATAGCAACAGGAAATAATTATAAGTTTGAAACAACTGACGGAAGCGGTAATTTACAAGAAACAACAGTAACAGCTTCAAGGGCGGTTGCTACTGATGCCAACGGACTACCAACAGCAGCA
>Ga0315293_10006885_pt1 | contig 10589 bp, 22 predicted proteins | sample YL17G13_20_MG_FD_203071 | JGI IMG/M metagenome (GOLD analysis project Ga0315293, IMG submission 203071) | Sediment microbial communities from Yellowstone Lake, YNP, Wyoming, USA - YL17G13_20 | ecosystem: Environmental > Aquatic > Freshwater > Lake > Sediment | place: USA: Wyoming | collected... | reverse complement strand
TACACGGTAACAGGTAGGATATAGGACATTTATGTCATTAATTAAAGTTCCATTCACTTTGAGGCTAAAGTCTGCTATTTCGCATTTTGCCAAGACAAAGGATAGTCGGACATTTTTGTCATGAGTTGACTTTCATGAGTTAGTATGGTAAACTTAGTTATGTTAAGTGAGGTTGGGATTGCATGGTTTATAATTTCTTATAATGCAATTGTTATATTTAATGTTATGCTTTGTATAATGATTCTTTTTGATATTATATATCATAATATAAATATAAAACATAAAAAGGCTTACCGGGAGTAATTGCCCTTAATTCTATAATGCTTAAACAAAAGGAGGTGATATAGAATGAAAAAGATAGCTAATTTTTTCCACTCGAAATTCTTTCTTTCAGAGCGCGGAGAGCTTGGAGGCGGTCTATTGGCTGGGCTTATCGGTATAGTAGTCATACTGATAGTTCTCGGAACAACGATTCCTGTATTGTGGCCTCTTGCTACGGCAACCACAACTAACATCACTGCTATGTCTGGAACTGATGCCGGAACAGAAACAATACAAGCATTTTGGCCTATCATCATATTGGTTGTTGGCTTGGGCTTAGCCGTTGGTCTAATCGCCTATGCTCTAAAAAAGTTTAATCTGGGAGGCATGGGAGACTAGACTTTTTCCCGGTAAGCACCATTAAATAATTTTAAGGGGATATAAATGAAGAAGACAAAACTATTTCGAGTCATGTTATCTATTGCGTTGTCGTTCACCGCCTTATTTATGACATTTTCAGTACTTGCGGGTGAGGTCGGCATATTAAAAGATTATCAAGATACTGAGCCAACTGGTGCTTATATAGCACAACAAATTCAAGCCGGAGGCTCTGTTCCTAGAATTTCGGCTCAATTATTTACTGCCAGTAGTACGTATTATGCAGTACACGTTGATTTAAAATTAAAACGTGTTGGGAATCCCGGCCTATTCAAGATAGGTATCAAAGCAGTATCGGCTGGATATCCAACTGGTGATTTTTTAGCTTTTGATTATATTTATGGCAATACTCTATATACAGACTATGCGTATAGTGCATTTTACTTTAATTCTATCTATCCATACTTAATATCTGGTACGCAATACGCTATATCAATTGAGCCTGTTGGTTCTGATAGTAATGATACCAATTACTTAATGTGGCGAGGTACTATTCAAGATTTATATGTTAATAATCCAATAGTTTATGACACTTCACCGTCTACGCTGTGGGTTACTGGTCTTCATACTGTAACTGCTAATGACTTGCTTTTTAGAGTTTATGGGGTATCGGCAAATATTTCTAACACGGTTTCCGTATCTGATTATGTCGCTACTAGACTTGCGGTAGATAATAAATATACAGCCGGTTTTGTTGTTGGTATTAATCCTCCGGCATTTTCAACTAATGTTACTGTTACATTATCCCTTAGCCCAGCTTTAACGACTCCTATTTCTGTATCATTAATAAGCACAGATAATACATCAAGCAATTTTGTTTTCGATACTTCAACCAGCTCACTTACACATCCTCCAACTGGTACTTTAGCAGCTAATACAATTTATTATTATCGAGGAAAAGCTACCACTGGTGGCGGTGTTTCTTATTATAGCGAGATAAAAACGTTTTATATAACTTCTACAGGAGTACCTAATAAACCAACTATTAGCATAACAAAAATACAGGATGTAAGCAAATTGTATGATTCTCCCTATACATTTCAAGTAACTGCTAAAATGTCGTCTACTAATACCACTGACCCTATAATTAATCAAGGTATAGATTTTTCGTTAAGTGCATCATCTAGCGGCATATTATTACCTAATATATATTCATATGGTGTAGATAATGTTGATACAGACGGTTCATACATGATTACTCTAGATTTAGGACACTTAGCGGTCTATGCCGGAGAAAAAGTCTATTTTCGAGCGTATATCAATACGAATTATTATGGCATGATATATTCTAGCACTATATCATTTAGTCCGGGAACTGAGTTTGTTGTTGGTGGTGGAACTAATCCTGTAACACCTATAACTGTTATTAATGATATGGTTAACAAGGTAAAAACACAACTTGGCCTTGTTGGTGTATTCGGCTCATGGGCATTTATGGGATTATGCCTATTACTTGTAGCTCTTATTTTCGGGGTAGCTATGTTTAGTGTAGAAAATGAAGCTATGAAAACACCGCTTGGCATAATATGGGCTTTAATATCTATCGCTATTGTAGGTGCATTTATCTTCACTGGTGAATTAGGGCTATGGCCTATATTAATATTAGTTGGTGGTGTTGTGTCTGTGGTATTAATAATCGCCTCTGTTCGATTATCAGGAGGCCGATAAATGGGAAGTTGGTCTTTAACTGGAATATTGCTCACATTAGGATTATTTTTGTTACTTTTCGGCTTTGTTTTAGCTCAGATACAGATTACCAATCCTCTAACTGGTCACTCTGCATCGGTATTTAGTACAATAATCGGTTGGATAGTACCGTAAGGGAAATAATAAAATGAAGTATTTTTCAATTTATTTATCATTAGTTATCATATTAATATTTACTGGTTGTTCTGTAGCTGAAGCGCAAAACAACTTATATGCTAATAACTTAATCGTAAGTACAATAAATGGAAGTGATAATCTAAGCAATATGGGCTTTGTTGGTGGTGGTACTGGTGAAAAAGGCGACACTGGTGCTACTGGTGCTACTGGTGCTACTGGTGCTACTGGTGCAACTGGTTCAACTGGTGCAACTGGTTCAACTGGTGCAACTGGTGCAACTGGTGCAACTGGTAGTCAAGGTGCTAAAGGTGATACTGGGCCGAATAGTGTTAGCACTAGCACTAATAGCACGCTGGGAAATGGCTTTGTGCAAAGCTATAATAACTTCTTGAAAATTAATCAATCTGGCTTAGGCATGCCGGCACATATTGTTAATGGGACAATATCATCTAACACGTCAAGCGGAACCGCAGCACTTGCTTCACTTGCATCTAGTCAATATATGTCTATTTATGGTGGCAGTACTGTTAACAATGGAGCGGCTATGCGTTTATATGGTAATGCAGTTAGTGCTGCAAATGCGGACTTTGAATTATATACGCCTGATTCTATGGGTTCTGGAAAACTAAGATTGAGAATTGGCGGTAGTAATACTCCTGTTGTAGCCACGTGGACTGTCACAACTCAAAAGTGGTCAAGCTATGGTGCTGGCACGTTAGTAACGGATGCTAACGGAGTTGTCACAGCTTCGTCTGACAATAGGTTAAAATTACCACAAGGTTATTATACTTATGGCTTAAAAAATATATTAAAAATAAATCCAATATTATTCAAGTGGAAACCAGTATATGAAGATGACAAAATTATAAATGATATTATTAATACCTATGTTGGTTTTGATGCCCAAGAGGTATTAAAGTATATTCCCGAAGCTGTAGGAAAAGATTCTAGCGGATTATATACTTTGAACGATAGAGCTATTATTGCCACGTTAATAAACTCTATTAAAGAGATGCAAATTGAGATTGATGTATTAAACGCCAAACTTAATATAAAGACATATGATAGGACTTTACTGCCGGATATGAGCGAAAGTAAAACAATAAAATCACCTATAAAATAAAGGAGAATAAAATGGAAGTAACACATTTATATGCATTGTTACCGCTATTAGCATTATTAATATTATCGTTAGTATTCTACGGTAGGGGCTTAATACATATTACAACGTTTTCGTATTGTCTATGCTTAGCGTTTGTAGCGATAACTAATAATTGGGAATTGATGTTTTTCCCGATTATAGTTGGTACTGGAGTTATTACAATATTATTGTTTGTTTTTGCTATGACAAGGGGTGACTGGTTATGATAAATAATACAACCATAAAATTATTATCTATATTAACAATGGTACTTGCATTTTATGGTTGTATGATGATATCTTGGCGGTTTATATTATTATTATCTGGAATATCCTTTTTTCTGTATTCTGTAGTTAGGGAGGAATATAAAAAACAATGACATTACATACATTACTAATTATTATTTTATGGTTTTTTGCTATTGTTTTGTTTGCCGGAACAATGTTAGTTGTCTTTTTAATTGGGCGTGGTACTGTTAAAAATAATCCTAAAAAAGCATATATATTTATTAAAAATGGCTTAAACGTAGAGCCTCCAATTAAAGGTTCATTATCCGGTAAGCCAACTAAAAAAGGTCATAAATATATTTATAATGGCGGCTTTGTTATGGTGTCATCAAAATATAAGCAAGTATTTTATAAAAATAGGCGTATGCTATTTATAGATAAATTAGGTCAATTAATTGCCTTACCATTTGATAATGATACTGTCTTAGATAACATTCAAAGTGAGGAATTAATACTAGAATTAATAGGCAGCCATATTGGCTCGGATGCCATAAGGGCATTAAGGGGCAAGCAGACAACAAGCATTATAATTGTCGCATTAATCGCTTTTGCACTAGGTGCTATAATAGTTTTTGGTGCTACTCAATATATGAAAACACGAACACCAGTAAAGCAAACTACAACAACACAACAACAAAATAAACCAGTGCCAATTGAGGTAAAATAAATGAGTATTATTAGGATTATTATTATAGGGCTTAGCGTTATTTCTTTAATTGTATTATGGTTTATTGTAAGCAGGTCTAGCTTTGGAATTAATCATACCAGTAAAAAGGGGTAAGATAAATGGATATTGACAGAGTAGAAGAAGAAATCACAACTCGGCAGCGGAACACTAATAATTCAGAAGCAATTTTTACAACAAAGGGGAGTGCTGGTGCTAATCCGGAAAAACTAGCACAGATATTAACGGCTTTTGATTTTGCTATTAATATATTAGGCTGGCAAGATAAGCCACTTGCAAACTTAACTAAATTCTTGACACAATATCAAGCCTCTATTGATTCACACTACCACAATGACTATAAGGATGTATTAGTATCTGAGGAAATAGAGCGGAAACGAGCGGAAAGAAAAGGAATTTCAATATTATCTCAATGAATAATCCGTTAAACTATATTACTCAAAAAGATATTGACAAGCTAGGTTTAAGTCAATATGACTTGGCAACTGCTTACCAGCCGTCTAAGGGTGGAGTATGGCACGTTCGTGGTGGAGAGAATAAAGGTAAAACACTGTGGGTAGTCCACCGTATACGGAATTTAATTGACAAGGGTATTATATCGCCAGAAAATGGAGTTGGCAATCTAACGTTTAAAGGCAAGTACGCACTAGGCTATCAAACCTTAAAGGGCGACGACTTAAGGCAATACTTATGGGACATGACGCACAAACCATATAAAAATGTTTGGGTAGTAATTGACGAAATAGATAGCGAGTTTCCGGCTAGATTTTTCACCGATAAAGAACAAACCGAAATTGCCCTTAGAATGTGGCATACTTCAAAATTAGGCAATCGGGTATATATGACAAGTCATATCGGAAATAGTGCTGATGTAATTTTCCATCTATCCACGCATTATTATGTATATCCTAACTTCCCAAACTTTAAAACGAACTCACTAGATTATACTATTTATGATAGGCTTAATAATGATATATCAGATTGGATAACATGGGATATTATACCTAGTATGCTAATTTATAATCGAAGTGAAACAACTGAGGACACCGAAAGCGAACAAAGTAAAATCAGACCATCATTAAGAAAAAAGGCAAAAAATCACAATGGTGACAATGTTAATATTGATGAAGTGTTGGAATGGAAAGAGGCCAGCCATTTAAGCTGACCTCTTGATACCTAGCTAGATTATGATACTATTTTATGCTTTTTGTTATAAGGGCTTTAGCTTCAATGCCTTGTCCCCTAAAAGCATCTCTGGTGGTTAGAGCGGCTTTTCTTGAGGTAAGTTCAAGACGGACTGGCTTCTCATTTATTATGGCTTCGACTACGTACTTTACTGCATTGGCCTTTTTGGTGGCAATCTCGTATAGCCTTTGCTCTGGGGTTAGAGTATTGAACCTAGCTACTTCTGCCTTTTGAGCATTTTCTCTCTTGACCTTAGCAAGAGCTTTTTCCTTGTCTGTCATTATGTGTCTCATTTTTGTCTCCTTTTTTGCTTCCTCATACTGAGTGAAGTCTTATAAGAAATTATACTACTAATTTATGCTATTTGTCAAGTATTTTTGTAACTATTTTTCAATCTTTTTTCGTGACACAAATCGACCAGTCTCTTTATGACGATATAATATTATTGGCTTATCCATTGGAGTTTTTGTAAAACGACCTTTAGTATCACGGAATAAATGACTAGTTTCAATTTCAATGTTTTGTTCGGCTAATCGTTTTCGTGACACAAATCGACCAGTCTCTTTATGACGATATAATATTATTAGCTTATCCATTGGAGTTTTTATAAAACGACCTTTAGTATCACGGAATAAATGACTAGTTTCAATTTCAATGTTTTGTTCGGCTAATCGTTTTGGTGTAAAGCCAATTTCTTTAACATATAGTTCATCTCTCACATTTCCCCAAAAAGGCGCATTAGAATTAGTGATACCTATATCATCTAAAAAGTCTTTCCATTCTCTACTTGACCTAGCAGCCCCTAGGGCCTCTGGTCGTTTTTTCATACGCTTTGCAGCTTCTTCTATTTCCCTTTCATATTCCTCTTGAGTACGCTTTCTGTTATGATGTGACTTAAAAAATTTAGACATTAATTTTTATCTCCCTTATTAGTTGTATAATATTGATTAATTGTTACATCAAAAGGTGATGTTTCCTCTGGAATATCCGACTTTAATGTTTTTATTAGTTTAAACGTTTCCCCTTTACGTGGTGAGAATCGCAAGGTATAATATCCTCTAACCATGCCAAGTCGTAAATACTCTAAGTCAATTTCCTGTGTGCATGACAATATATGTATAATTTCTTGAAGTGTTTTTGATACAAAACAATAAGCATGATAGCGATTTTTTGATGATTCCAAAATATAAATAGTAGGCAATTTATAGGATAATTGTACTAACAAAAGACTATCAATAACTTTTATTAATGGGGTATCATCGAAGTCCCATAACAATATATGCTTATCACTCTTATATAATGGTGAGCAGACACCATATCTTTTTTCTGTCCGTGATATGTAAAAACTCATTCGATAACGATTAAATATGTCTATTTTCATTACTTTTTTTCCTTATAAATAATTCGTGCAATATATTGTCTATTAAAAGCTTCAAATTCCTTAATTGTTATTTCTGCTTCTATGGTACTTGAAATTCCTATATGAATTTTATTACCTAATTGGCTAATATAAAGATAGGATACATCAACATTAATTTCCCTTGTGTCATAATTATCAAATAAATATACTTTCATTTTGCAAACTCCAAATTTAGATTTTTTAACTCTGATTCTAGCTTCTTACTAGGCCGATATATAGTTGGTGATTTACTTATTTGCTGCCAATTTCCGTTTTGTTCTCCCATGATTCGAAAACATTGAGACAATGAAAGTTTATAATCTAGTGCAACTTGCGCTAGAGCATATTCACCGCCATATGTATAATATTCGACAAGTAAAGCAAGTAAATTATTGTCAAGATATCGCTCACCCTCAAGTTCCTCTTTCACAACAACTAAACTTTCAACCGCCAATGGTTTTAATAGTTTTGCCAATAAAGTATAATCATCAGCAATTACAGCTTTTCTATTTTCGAGTGCTGCTACTGCTTTCAACATATCTCTCATATGCTCTTTACCCCTTGCTCTTGACCATTGACTATCACCCAACCGAATTAATTTTTGCCAGTCTTTATTAGTAATATCTGGCTGTAATTCTACAACCTTGTCAATATCTAAACCCTTGTCAATTTCGACTTCTGGCAAAGTTAACATAGGCTGTAATGGCCTATATAAATGATAATACCTAATAGCCTTATCTTGGATACTAGCATCCCATTCTTCAAGTAACATCAAATTTCTTAATAATATAGGCTGTATACCTATTAGGGCCGACCCATAAAAATCTTCTATTACATATTCAATTCCCATCATCATTGATTCAATTCTGTGAGTGTAACAAAGTGCCGCTAATGTTGTAATAGTAGTTTTTCTAGCATAATCTGTCTGTGTTGTGGCTATATCATCAACCACAATTACAGAACGGAAACTACATAAATCTTTAGCCTTAGTAGCCAAGCCAGCAATTGACAATCTATCTGGCATTATAGCGTTTGGAATAGTTTTTCCTATTAATGACATAGCAGTAGACTTACCACATCCGCTAGGCGATACAACTAGTATAAATTTCCTAGCTTTAATACTAATCTGTAATACCGCAACTAAATTGCCAAGTGTTGGATGAGTTGCGTTTACATCATCAATCAACTTTTCAATATTTCTCATTACTTTACCTTGTTAATCTTTATCGTAATTGACTGGCTTGATGTTTTTATAGTTACAAGTTCGACATACTTCCAGTCATTGGGAATAATTTTGGAAATAGTGATTACTCGACTTCCACCTTCACATCTTATAGTAGTTATTTTACTCATTTTCTACCATTATACCCTTAAAACAACATGGACAATAAAAATCATCATGTCCGAAATGAAGATATTGTCTTGTAGTCTTATACCCACACTTAGAACAAATAAAAATATCTTTTAACGGACAATTATCAAGTTTACATGGTAAATAGTATGACGGACAGTATAAACAAGTCATATTATTTTTTTCCATTTTATCCCCTTATGCGTGGTAAGTATGCGCATCCCACTACCATAATTCGTTATATTTTCTTTGTTGTTTTTTTAGGTTCTGTTTTGCTTTCGGACTGATAAAATAAAGCGGTTAACGCTTCTATTCTGGCCTTTAAGTCTATTACATTTGCCGATATTGCACTAAGTTCCATTCCGTGCATACCTAATAATTCGTTATTGGCACGAACGGCACCTAGAATTTCATCTAGTATAACACTTATACAAACTTCGGTTTGTGGTTGTGATTGTGTCTCTATCTTTTTACTACATGGCACACAATACAACTTTTTACCATTCGGCTGAAAGTAAGCAGTCCAATTGGCTTTAATGTCTTTATCACAGATAGAACATTTAGCGTCATATCGAGTTGTTATCTTTTTTAATTCTGTCATTTTATCCTCTTAATATGGACATTCAACTGAATCATCCAATGAACTATCCTTTATATTATCACGTACAATCGCTATTTCACATTTTCGGCTTTCTAAACTAAAAATACGAATATGTTTTCCTATCCACTTTTCCGTATCATTTCCTAATGTGACAATAAAAGCACCCCATTTTGAAGTAGCAGACACTTGGCTTGAGGGCCACAATGTGACACCATATGACCGTTTATCAAGAGTATTTTTTGAAGTTAATTCCACCCTAACTCCCTGTAAACCATTTCGAGTAGTAACTTCATCCACACTGATAATATTGTATTCCTCATTTACCCTAGGTTCATAAGATACATCTGTGTTATATTTCACTTTTTACTCCTATTTATATATTATTATTTAACTTACATCGGTTATAGATAGTATAACCTTTGAGTTCTCGCCATTTACTTCAAAGTATAGTTATCTATAACCTTAGTGTGGGCGAGATTTATTCAATTGTGATTTTTTAAGCATCTACCCCCTTTACTTCAAAATATGGACAATCTAAACCTTGTGTAGTAATAGGATATAATAAATGATTACATCGTGCTAAACATCTAAAACAAAGTCTACCTCGTGCATCAATAATAGTATCATGCCCATAAATTCTATCAATATAATTTTTGGCTTGTTGTATATTAAAATCTAGTGTCCTTTGTTGTTTTTTTGTTAGTCCGTTTGCCATTTATCCTACTCCAATTATTATAATTATTTGACGATTAACAGTAATTTTATCATTTTTACCCCTTTATTAATACATTAATTAAGAAACAATCTAACTCATTATAAGCCTTAGCTTCACCAATTTTAATAGCTTGTTGAACAATATCAAGCTCTTTATTTTCACTCTCCTGTATACAATTTTTAACATATCTTGTGCATATATCTTGTATTTGTTCAATAGTTTCCTTCCGTATCTTATCCATTTTTATTTAAACTCAATAAGATTTAAAATCATATCACTACCTGAAAAAAATCTTTTTATATCTCTATTATCAAAAATTAATAATATTATATCATTCTTTTTTATTTCCATTGGTAAGTCATTATTAGAACTTATTATAACTATTCTCTGATTAACTTTATTAAGTTCGTTATATGTAAAACAAATAAAAACTAATATAATAACAATAGAAATAATTAATAGTAATTTTACCATTTAATCTCCTTATTAACTTATCTACTCTTTAAGTTTAGCAGACTAACAAACTTTTTTCAAGATGATATTTATTACATAACTTCCATTACATGACAAAAATGTCCGACTATCCTTTGTCTTGGCAAAATGCGAAATAGCAGACTTTAGCCTCAAAGTGAATGGAACTTTAATTAATGACATAAATGTCCTATATCCTACCTGTTACCGTGTAAGGGGCGGTGGCCTCCG
>Ga0315293_10006884_pt1 | contig 10590 bp, 19 predicted proteins | sample YL17G13_20_MG_FD_203071 | JGI IMG/M metagenome (GOLD analysis project Ga0315293, IMG submission 203071) | Sediment microbial communities from Yellowstone Lake, YNP, Wyoming, USA - YL17G13_20 | ecosystem: Environmental > Aquatic > Freshwater > Lake > Sediment | place: USA: Wyoming | collected... | reverse complement strand
TGATTGGATGATAGTAAATTCTGTTGAAAGGATGAGTGTTGACCTTTCATGCCGTAATTTTGATAACTTTCGTCATCTTACACACACTACTATTACTAGTAGTACACAGCATGCTCAATAGATTAGGTATCTATCAGACCATTACACATTAGCTTATAAGTTCCTTTTCCTACCAACTTCCCCGCAAAGGATGTACAAGATGCCTCCTGTTAGTTAGATAGTAATCATTTCCCTCACCGTCTGCCTTGCGAGCGTTAAGTGTCTGCATATTACAGCAGAATAAGAGCATTGTCACCAATGTGTGTTCGGACATTTTTGCTTAAGTTCTCTTTTTAAGATAAGTTAAACGGTCCAGGACATTGAAAGGAGTAGCCCAAACTATATGTAACTTGCTACCTTTTGGGTAGTTTAGCTACGACTCCTTCCTACTTTCAGCTGCCAAGCTTACTCATTGAATCTTACATGTATCTCACGGTATTTCTACCAACAAGTATGTAAGTACTAACAACAGCTTCCACCTTGGCAAGGCGTACTACTACTGCTTATCATACATTCTATTAGGGTTTCCTCCTCAATTTCCCACCTGTATGGAAAATCTATAACTCTGTGCGTCAACCGTTAGGCCACTAGCACGTCAAGCTATAGGTAGTATGATACCTTTCTGCGGACAGAGATTACTCTCTGCGCAATGTGCTACCAACACATCACTTTATACCATCACTGGCTTATCCTTGTGGTCACGAAGGCTGACCATTTGCTAAATTAGTAACTTTTCTAGAAAGTTTAACGCATACACCGTGAGTATTTCAACTCTGAAGGTTTTAACTTGTATGCTTATTGGTCTTTAAGGGATAATAGACCAAACCCTGCTCATTATGTACTGTGTTGAACTCACGCCAGCAGCTTACTGGATAGACACTCGGTTAAAGGAAGAGTGCCGATACTGTTTCTTGGGCTCCAACCCCTATTAATCATGCATATGGCAAGGATGTTTTCTTTTCCATCTTTTTGCACGCTTATGCATTTTATTCAACTTATTATAGTTGAATCCACCTGATTTGGTTAACATAGTTCCATTACCTGTGAATGGCCATCTCTTTGGGTGTGGGTTTGCCGATGCCGTAGACATCATTGAACTGCTAAATAGAATTGCTAGTAACACTAATAGATTTTTCATAACTTGATTACTGTTGTTGTTGTCCTCTTTATAGGACACGGTTGATAAAAATTGGAGACATCTATATTGCTATGCGTCTCCTTTTGGTTTTTGATTTGCCATGATTTTCTGAAGAAGCTCTTTACCTTGATCATCTCCTTCAAACATATTGTTGAATATAAACTTTAACATGCGGTCTTTTCTTTCCTCATCTGTTAACGGTGCCTCTGTTTGCAATACTTGATATACCATTTCAATTGCTGATCGGATTTGCTCATGTTTCATTGATGCTGCGAATAGAACTTCTACTGCAATCTTGATACTTACATCCCATTCTACTGACATGCTAACTTCTTCTTTGTCATCATCTACTTCTGCTGTAAAATGCATCTTTGCTGTTCTTGTCATTTGATTTGTGTTGTTGAAGAGCGAGGAGTCCAGACACCTATACGACATCTGGATTCCATAATCACTACCCCTCACTGTTATTTAAAATGTGTATCCCGTCTTTTGCTAATTCTATTCCAAACAGAATCTATAAGCTTACCTTCTCTTGTTACTACCGCAGTAGTAAGAACATAACGGCTTAGTATGCTAAAATCAGTATCATCATTGATAATTGCAATACAGTTTTCTGCTATTGGATCACCAACAAAGAATCCTAATCCCCATTTCTTACCTTCAGTAGGTATAGACTCTAATACTAATAAAGCTGGATCTTCAGTAGTCACTGGGAAATTAAACCCTTTGTATACTCCTGTTCTTAAGAACTTCTCAGTGTAAGACATAGAGTTAAACAAGTAATCCTTGTTCTCTACATTTTTTATACCTTGCTCCATTAGTTCTTGCATTCCTTTTGGTGAAATAGATATCTCCATACTAGGTCAAATTGTTAGTGAACAATCTTGTTCTGTTTTAAAATGGTAGGTCTTCAGGGCCTTCTACCGTACCACTATTGCTAATTGATTTATGATAAACCTCTTTGCATTCTATACCACAATACTCATTACCTGGCGCGGTGTATTCACCACACACACTACATGTAGTAGGTAATTCATCTATGATATGAGGATTACTGTGATATCCATATGCTTCTAATAGATGTACAGGTATACCTGAATCTAACATAGATTGCACGTAAGCATCATGCTCTTCAGCTACTTGTTCCCACATAGCGTGTTCTTCAGCCATCTGAGCGTAGTACGCATCTTCAGGATCTTGCTCAGGACCATCATATCGGTTCAATGTATCTTGAAACCGTTGTTCTTCCTGTTGGTCCATAAATAAATCTTTCATTCTTCCCATGATTGATATGTGTTATGAGCACTACATTAGTGGCCCGGGTTAAACATCTCTTCTACTACTAGTGATCTACCTACTTCTACTCCTACTTCATATACTGTAAGTACTGAGTTACGTATATAGGCACTAGCTCTTTCTGGTTGTGTAGAGTATACACTAGCAGCTTTAAGAATTGCTTCTATTCTTTTGTCTAGTAATTCTTTCATTTCTTTTTGTTCTGCTTTTGTCATTGGTTTGGGTTTATATGGTTTGTAGCTATGTATTTACCTAACTAGTATTATCTTATAGGTGTTTTAGTGAGTTGACTAGTAGGTATAGAATACCCTGATATGGAATTCCCACTATAACACCAACGCTCTTAAACCCAGTGATACTGCAGGTTTCAGCGTTTTCTTGCACTCTTTTCACCTAAAAACCTAGTAGATATAATCATCTATTAAGCTATTAACTTTCACTACCTACTCTCTAACGCCTTTGAGTGATAATTTATCAGGAAAGAGGGTTGGGAGAAGGTAATTTGTATATACCAAAAAGGCCCCTATGTCTAGGAGCCTGTGCGTGTTATCTAGGGCTAATATACCTGGTATACCTTGTTTACCAGAGGGTTGGGTAGTATACCTTATTTCTTACTTGGCCTTTTTCCCTTACCGTTTCTAGCTCTGTTCACCTTACTGCTTTCTTGTACTAAACTTCCAGACTTAGTATGACTAAGATCCTTTCCGTCCCGGTTACCGTATGTACCCCTATCTTTGTTGGCCTTATTTAATCCAGACCTGTAAGTCTTCCTCTCAGAGGAACTATGATACTCAGTGTTATAAGCATCCTTCTTAGCCCTAGCTTCAGGGTGGGTTTGGAAGTACTTAGCACTCTTACTCTTACCTGCTGTAGATCCAGCTAGTCCATTGCGTGTTGTTTTCTTTGCTGCCATAGAACTAATATACAAAAAATATTCCACATGACCTACAACCCCAGCTAACTCTCAAAATATGAGGCGGTAATGGTAATGATAGTAACTAGAGTACTGCCTTCTCTAACCAGGAGACCTGTGGGCTCAGCCGAGCGGAGTGAGGGCGAACACGGTGAGCATTGCATTCAGTGAGCACAGCGAACACCATTTTTAGCAAAATGTCTCATTTTGCATGTGCTTGTTTTCCAAGCACTTAGTCTACTTCCTCCACAGGGTGGAGACCGATTTCCTAAGCAGGAAAGTTACTTGGCCTTGCGGCCTGAAAACCGAAGGGGTTTTCAATGAGCAAAAAAAAGAGGGTACAGGATTTCTCCTGCACCCTTGAGTATTACTCCTCCGAGTTGCCGTTCATAAAGCGTCTAGCTGTCTCTTCAGCTATAGCTTTACCAAGGTCTCCACCCATGGACTTAACCACAGCCTCTGCTTTACGCAGTTCTGAAGTGTCAATGATGACATCTCCATTAGCTAAGATTAGCAAATCCACATTGTCCCCAACGTACTTAGTACTGAAGAACAACGTCTGACCCGTCTTGTCGTCAACACGGTTGTTCTTACCCTTTGCGTCTGCATAGGCTTTCATTTCTTCAGGAGTACCTGTAACACTATAGCGGAAAACCACTACTGATGTTTCTACTCCGTTTACTACAGTCTTCTTTGTGTAAGAACTGTTTGGCTTTGGTAACAAGTTTGCTTTTAACATTTACTTGGTGTTGTGAGTTGGTTATAACTCGGGTTTAAACTAATTTAGAATGTGAGAGGGTGAGAATTATGAAAGGGAAAGGGGGCATACTTGCCCCCGCGTGGTTGTGGATGATAGTAACACCTTAGTTGTATGTCCAACTATAGCACTCTGCGTATCCTGCCAACAACTGTTGTTCCCTTTTCATTCTTAATTCTTTATGAGTTTTTTTTGCTGTGTAAGCAACCTCATAAAGGTTTCTGTTTGGTTGTATGTGCATCATCTTTGTATAAGCTAATTCAATAGCATGATACTTAGTTGTTGCTTGTAGACTCAAATGGACCACACATGGTCCCTCATTGCCAAGGTAACCTACCCTGACACTGAAGTTGCGTGTATTTTCCATTAATACCAAAGGATATTAAGTTTCCCGTCTAGCATGAATGTCTCTCCAACAATAGTTGGAAGAGCAAAATCATCTCTTAAACGTGCAACAATTTTCTTAGGTGTTGATAACACCACTCCTTTACGCACATAGGTGTAAATCTGTGCGTCTGCTTTAACTGACTTGTTCATATGGATTTGATTTAAAGTTTATAACATAAGAGGGTTAGGTTGATAAGGGTAAAGGGTGCTTACTAGCACCCATACCACTCATCTAATTCATCTCCCATAAGTTCATTGAGCATTTCATTCTCAATTTGCTCACGGGCGATTTCTCCCCTGACCTCAAAGCGGTCTCTTACAGGAGCTTTAGCCTTAGCTTTCTCACTGCTTCTGATAATCATCTTCAAGGTGTTGCGTAAATGGGTGATATCCATGTTATCCACGGATATCTTATTCCCATTACGCATTGTCCAATACACTGTCATAGTACATTAACTTGTTTATTAATGAGTGCTGATTCTACACGTCCGTAGATATCCTTCATCTCATTATAAGTTTCTTGTTCTATGAATGGACCACCTTCAATGAAGTTGATAGCACACAGGTTCATACGGTGTCTCAAGTCTCCTGCATAGGTTTCTAATGTCTCTAAAGACATTGCTTGGAAAATTAGTGTTAATTCACAACTCTGTGTGAGTGTCATTTTTGATTCTGTTTTCATGATTGTTTGGTTTAAAATTTATTAGTTATGAGGGTTTGATTAATGATAGTAAAAGGGGGACTTACTAGTCCCCCTCTTTCTATTCAAGGATTAACCCTGTACCTTCATGCAGTTCATCAAGTGATGTTGCATTCTTTACTTTGGTTATGTAATCAGCAACTTCATCTGCTTGCAACCAACCTTTTACTTGGTCATTTTCAAACAGCATCCATTTACCTGATTCATCCCACACTGCAATCTCTGCTGTTTCAGAACCAAATGTTCTGTTCTTCTGAAGTTCTTCTAGCTCATTCCATCTACCACATTTATTACTACAGTAGTTACCGAATCCCCATTGTACGGAGATTGTTAATCCATTTTCAAAGGTTAAATGGAAACCTTTACCTGATGTTGAGAAACCTGACATATATATTTGTTTTTAAGTTACTTATTAAAAGGAGGCTTATTCAGCCTCCTGTTTTTCTGCGTCATGCCACTCTGCTGTTGCCCATAATACGCAACAGAATACCAAAGTTTGAAACACACAACCAATAGCAGTATACTCTTCAAACCTGAAGGCACCACCGAGTGTCAACATTCCCTCTAGGAACATAGCACAAATCACAAGGAGACATAATCTCCCTGTGAATCTAATACAGTTAAGCATTAGGATTTTGGATATTCTCCAATGTGGTTACTACACCACCAATAATAATCATAGTCATAGACTTGGAGTTTGGATTTGGTTAAACAATAATTTAGATAGTAAGAGGGTTAGGATTATAGTAACAAGAAAGGCTTACTAGCCTTTCCTGTTGTTGTTAATCCTTTGTTTTGATGAGAAGACTTGCACTTGCGAATATCATACATGCACAGAATATGACGTGATGGATGATAGTAGATTGACTACTAACAATTGCATAGAAACATCCTAGCATTACAGCAAGGATATAGAACTGAGCTAATCTTAAAGTTAAAATATTCATATATTTGTTTTACTTGGTTACAGATTAAAGAAGTAATAGGATGTCGTAACCTTTGACATTTAATAATCCTTTGGGGAAGGGATTTACCTACTACTTTATATCATAAGAGGGTTAGACTTATAATAATAATTAGTACTCTTCATATATGTGGTATGGTTAACCTACACGCGGGATTGTTACCCTTTGAAGAATACTAATTAAAAATTGTATCATGGGCGTACATTCCCACTCCTAGACCGTAGCTCGCACTAAGGGATTTACAGTCCCCTGCACCGTTGGCTCAAAGCGTGGTTCTTATGTTACACGTTGCCCCAGGTCTATGTCTCAAGTCACGCACTAAACGCTTCCCTGTATACATACAATTTTATACTGTAAGAGGGTTGGACTCATACACCTGTAAGATGAAAGACAGACAAGCCGTGCGCAGCACACCTTGATGTGATTGATGGCTGGCGAGCAGTCATAGTGCTGAGGGACGAAGCTGCTTGACTGTGAGCCGGTGCGGACAACCGTTAGTCTGAACGCCAGTGAAGGCTGATGGGTGTAGCAACCATAGGCTGAACGGTTGAGTGAAGGCTTGGTTGTGTGGCAAGACGAGCGGCATACTTGCCGCGAGTGCGCTATATACATAGTACTTGTTTGTTGCATATATATAATACACTGGCTCGGGCCGCAGGCCCGGCCTGTGACACACAGCACCTGTGCTGGTGCGTGGTGTGCGTGGTGTGCATGACCCCATCATGTGTAGGGCATGCATCACTTCCCCTGGCAGAAAGAATTCTTATTTTATTTCCTAGATTTTTCATTGTCTGTCAGAAACATAGGGGGGTACCACCAAATTTTGTTGGGCCGGGGGCTAGGTTATTAAGGACCCTAACCTCACACACATCTAGTAGGGGGGTTATATCCCAAGACCTCACACATATATGGTATGTACCCTATATCCCAAGAATTTTGTATATTAGCCTAAAGTTTATTTGGTCATATGTAAACTGATATTGTATATTAGGTAAGGAAAAAGTCTTGGGTTATCTCAGGACTTTTTTGTATATTAATAGTATGTATGTAAACAGAGATCATGAATGGCTTACTACTCAAGTAGTATGTAAGTCACTGGAGGCCTATGAGACCAGTCCAGTAAATACTTGTGTGGCGATTGTAAGCCCAGACTATTCTGCTTCTATAGGAATGCATGTAGCACATCACCTATCTAAGGATGGTGAGATGATGGATATACTATTTATAGATGTGCACTATCCTGATGAGTCCCCAGAGTCTTATAGAGAAAAGTTTATGGATCTAAATAACCCTGTGGGGATTGTTTCCTTCTATAAGTATGACAAAGTTATTTTAGTAGAGGCAGGAATAATTACCGGGGGAAACTACACATTTCTAAAAAAAGTATTTAATTTGCATAAGATAGAACCAATAACGGTAGCACTATATGAGAATGTGCATAGTATATTTCAATCCGATGTGGTCGGAGCTTACTATGATTCCAAGGTTGCTGAGTTAGAGTTCTATTGGGAAAGGTATAACAAACATTGGGACTAATGGCAAAAATTAAAGAAAGCGGAACTAATAAGTACGCAAAGGTACAGATATCCCGTCCAGGGATACACGCAAAGACTAAGACATCTAAGTTAAAGTCATCTAAGAATTACAAGAAAGCATATAAATCACAGGGAAGATGAGATATATTATCATACTTATTATAACAGGATTACTAGTTTGCTCCTGTAAAACTTCATCGGCACATTGCGATGCTTATGGATCAGTAGAAAAAAAGATTGATAAAAGTGTTGTATGATCAAATAATTTGTATATTTGATCTTTCTGCTTTTAATCATTAGTATTTTTGACGAAATGAGATGGTTTATTTAAATGGTTACATTCAAGTCCCCCACTACCTCGGGGGATTTGTTGTTTTATATAAGTTATGAAGAAGAACAAAGAACCCAAACCGCAACCCCTTACCTGGACACCAGAACAAATGGCCAAGGCTAAAGAGAATCTAGATAGAGATATCAGATTAAATAAACCTAAAAGATGTAACTGTAAATAAATTTACTATATTTGTTTTCAATAAACCAACAATAGTTATGGAAGAACAAAAAGACAATGTAGTATTACAGGTAATCCTTCACGAGGGGAATGGATTAGAGATCAGAGTAGGTAACCAGGATAAAGTAAATCCACTTACGTTAGTAGGAATTCTGGAGCAGGTTAAGTTAAACATCCTTGGCGGGAATTCAGAAATGGAAGTTTATCCAGACGCTCCTCCTACCGGAGCTGGTAAGTATGAAGCATAATTAATAAATCAAAGTATATGAAGTTAAGAGGAAGAAGAGTCTTGATAGACCTTCCAGAAAAAAAAGAATCAGCAATTGAGTTGTCTGAGAAAGATAAGGCAATGATTGAAGAAGCTGAAATGAGAAAGTGGACAAAGTTAAATGTGCACGCTATCGGTGAAGATGTAACTGAGATCAAGGTTGATGACAAGGTTTATCTTACAATCGGTGCTATTCAAGATGCAGAGCGCATCCTTATAGGAGATGACATGAAGCTGATGGTAAATGAAGGTTCAATTGCAATTGTCTGGTAATCATGGAAAATACTGAAGCAGTAATCATTGAGTAAAAGAATAATGAAACCAGAACTTAATGTATTATCTATAGAAGAAGAAATAGAATTGTTAGATAAGTTATTAGATGCTGAAAAGAATAGTACAAAATCAAACAGTAGAACACTTATAAGATATGGGAATTCAATTTATGGTCATCAAAAGTTAGAACCTATACCACAATATTTATTAGAACTATCTAGTAAGTTGATTGATAAAAAAATATTAAACAATTTACCAGAAGATGTAACTATAAATATTTATTATCCGGGAGACAGTATTCCCGCACACATAGATAAACTAGATGCTGGACCTGTGATAACTATATTAAGCTTGTTATCTGAAGCAAAACTTATTTTGACATGTGGTTCAAAAAAAGAAAACATAATGCTACCTTCCAGATCTGTAATACAACTTAAAGGCGTATATAGAACACACTGGAAACATAGCATAGCAAAATTAAAACAGAAAAGAATATCAATAGTCTTTAGACAAACTGGAAAATAATTATTGATATTTGCATAAACCAAATGTACAGTTATGGAAGAACAAGTTATAATTAAAGAAACTAAGATTTACAAGTTTGGGGAAATTTTAGTAGGCTTAGATTCAGAAGATATTGAAGAATCATTAGAGGTAGATATAAAAAGAAAGTTTGCAGAGATTGCAGAATTAGCTTTAACTAATTATTCTACAACAGATAAATCCCCAATTAAAAGTCTTTTATTTGATCATGTAGTAGGAGAAATCCTAAACGCTCAGATGGCTGTAGTGAAACTCATTACAATGAAGTAATTCCGATAACTACTACATAATAAAAATCTCTGGGAATTAATTTTCCTGGGGATTTTGTTTTTATGTAAATATTTTGTATATTAATGATATAACTAATTGTAAAACAATCATGGATATTTTAAACTGGCTTTACTTACGCAAAGAGCAATTAATTAGAAAAACAGCAAACAATGCTTCAACAGATTTAATTGCATTAGGTGCAGAAGTTCCTTTTACACAACGTGGAGATGGATATCAAACTTATGCAATGACAATTCAAGATTTGTCAGTTGCTGGAGATGTTGCAAATACTGACTACTATACTGTAGATCTATCTTTAACAAGTCTAGTACCTGTTACTACCCCTAAAGGAGTAATTGAAATTACTATGGATGCAGGAAATCTTAATCCAGAACCAGCATTTTTTAATTCAGTAGGATTATACATTCAAAATGCAGATATGGATTTTACTGATTCAGATAAAATTTATATACAGTTTTCAACATACTATAGTCAAACTATAGATGATACTTTTATACCATATGTATTATCTACAGGAGGAGGTCCAACTGGTATTAGTCTTAATATTTATAATGCTAATCCAGCAGCAGCAGGACTTGGTCAATTTAAAGGAAAAATGTATTTATACTACGAGCTTTACAATTTTTAAATTATGTTAAATAACCTTACTAACTTCTTCAATCTTATCACAGGTAAGTTGATTAAGAAAAAAGCAGATCCTACAGATCTTATTGCTTTAGGTACCAGGAATCCTAGATTTGGCGGTGGATATAGACCTACAGGAATTACGTTTCAAGATCTTGAAGCTCAAATTCAATGTGGAAAAGATACTCTTAAGACAGGTATATATGATGAATATCCTTGGCCTATTACACCAGTAATGTTACCTACTTGTACTAGAGTAGAAGATTATCCAGTATTTCCAACAGCTCTTGCTGTAAACTTAGTAGGATATAAAGTAGCAGGTACTTATGAATTAAGTGAAAATAATACTG
>Ga0315293_10006883_pt1 | contig 10590 bp, 11 predicted proteins | sample YL17G13_20_MG_FD_203071 | JGI IMG/M metagenome (GOLD analysis project Ga0315293, IMG submission 203071) | Sediment microbial communities from Yellowstone Lake, YNP, Wyoming, USA - YL17G13_20 | ecosystem: Environmental > Aquatic > Freshwater > Lake > Sediment | place: USA: Wyoming | collected... | reverse complement strand
GTGGCAGAAGGTTGGGCACGAGTTTCCGCGCCGACTTCGTCTGTTTCGATCAGGTGATTGTCGAGATCAAGGCGTTGGCCGCGCTCACTGGCACCGACGAAGCGCAGGTCATCAACTACCTCAAGGCGACCGGATTGGAGCTGGGTCTGCTGCTCAACTTCGGAGCTAGCTCGCTTCAGTACCGACGGCTTATCCTCTCGAAGAGAGAATCTGGGCAATCTGCGCAATCTGCGGATGATTGACCGCATGGAACAGCATTCGCGCGATAACCTCTGGCAGCGCCTCCAGCAGATCCCGCGCTATTACATCTACCTGCTGCTCGCCGCGGTGGTAGTGTGGCAGATCCTCCGGCCGATGCCCCTGCCGATCGCCCCGAGCCGCGCCACCCGCGGCGTGTATGACGCCATCGCCGCGGCGCCCGACGACAAGCTCATCATCATCTCCACCGATTGGGACGCCAGCACCCAGGCCGAGACCGGCCCCCAGACCGAAGCCATCATCCATGCCTGCTTCATCCACAAGAAGCGCTTCGCCATCATGAATATGCAGCCCCCGATGGGCGTCAAGCTGGCCAACGATATGGCGCAGAAACTGGCGAGGGAATACGGCGCCAGCTATGGCGTTGACTGGTGCAACTGGGGCTACAAGTACGGTTACGACAACGTCCTCATCGCCCTCGCGAAGAACATCCCCAAAACCATCGGCGATGACTTCTACGGCAAGCCCGTCGGCGAACTGCCGATGATGGCCGGCGTCAAGGACATCAACAGCATCGGCCTCGTTATCGAGATCACCGGTCTGGCCACCCTCACGGAGTACTGGATCGGCCTCATCCAGGGCGTCTATGGCACGCCGTTCGCCAGCGCTTACACCGCGGTGATGGCCCCGGGTTACTATCCGTACCTCGACTCCAAGCAGATGAAGGGAATGCTCGTCGGCGCAAAGGGCGCGGCCGAGATGGAGGTGCTGGTCCACCGTCCCGGCAAGGCCAGCGCCATCATGAACGTGCAGTCCTGGGCCCATGTGCTCATCATCGCCCTGATCGTGATCGGGAACGCCGGCTATGTCCTCGGGCGTGAGCGCCGGAGGCAGGCGACGTGAACCCGGAAATCACCATCCTTTGGTTCGCCGCCATCGCCACCCTTGGGATCTACACTATCCTGTATCGGGAGAACCCGATCTCGCGCCTTTTCGAGCACATCTTCGTCGGCCTCAGCGCCGGCTACCTCCTGGTCTCCACCTGGACCCTGAACCTCGAGGGCAAGTGGTGGAACCCGATGATCCACGAGCGCAAGTGGTACTGGGTCTTCGCGCCGATCATCGGCTTGCTGTTCTACTTCATCTACAGTCGGCGCTACCTCTGGATGGCCAGGCTCGTCATGGGGCTGTTCTTCGGCGCATCGGCGGGCTACTTCTTCCGCGAGTTCTTCCCTATCTACTCCCCCCAGATCTACGCCTGCTTCAAGCCACTGAGGGCCGACGCGCAGCTCGGCTGGGGCGATGTCATCATCCACCACTGGCTCTTCGTGCTCATCCTGCTCACAGTGCTGAGCTACTTCTTCTTCTCGCTCCCGCACGAGGGGCGGTTCGGCCGCGCGTTGGGTCGCTCGGCCTTGCTGGGGCGCTGGTTCCTCATGATCGCCTTCGGCGCCATGTTCGGTAACACCGTCATGGCCCGCATCTCCCTCTTCATCGGCCGCATGCAGTTCCTCCTCAACGACTGGGTCGGGCACTACCTGCCGTGGTTCGCGGGCAGGGGAGTGTGAGCGGCAGGGCGGGGATCCCATCCCCGCCACCAAGCTCGGCTAGGCAGGAGACACGCTCCTGCCCCACGTGGTATCATCGGCACAGTCATGACCTCCGCCCGCGTCCGCATCTTCACTTTCGGCTGCAAGGTGAACCAGTGCGACTCGGATGAGATCGCCCGGGCGCTTGCCGCGCGGGGGTATCAGATCGGCGGGCGGGGCGAGCTGGCCGAGACCTACATCATCAACACCTGCACCGTCACCGCCGTCGCCGACGCCAAGGCGCGCAAGCTCATCCGCCGCATCGCGCGGGCGCAGCCCGAAGCGACTCTCATCGTCACCGGCTGCCTGGCCCAGCGCGACCCATACGCGCTGCTCGACCTCCCCGGCGTCACCGCGGTCGTGCCCAACACCCGCAAGCTCCGCCTCCCCGACTTCCTGCCCGGCCTGGTCGCGCCGCTCTTCCCGACCACCTACCTGCCATCGCGAACCAGGGCCTTTCTCAAGATCCAGGACGGCTGCGATCATTGCTGCGCCTTCTGCGTCGTGCCCGATGCGCGGGGGCAGCCGGTCAGCAAGCCCATGCCGGACGTGATCGCCGAAGTCAAACTCCTCGCCGACTCCGGCGTGCAGGAGCTGGTGCTCTGCGGCATTCGCCTGGGAGCCTACGGAGGCGACCACGAAGACCACACCCTCGCCGCTCTCCTGCGTCAGCTTCGCGCCATCCACCTCCCCCGCCTGCGCCTCAGCTCGATCGAGCCCATGGACCTGGGCGAGGATTTGCTCTCCGAGGCAGCCGATCACCCGACCCTCTGCCAACATCTCCATCTTCCGCTGCAAGCAGGCGACAATGACGTGCTCCAGGCGATGGGCCGCCGCTACACCACCGTCAGTTTCGCCGCCCTCGTCCAGCGCGTTCGAGACATCTGGCCCGACGCCGCCATGACCACCGATATAATGGTGGGCTTCCCTGGCGAGACCAACGAGCAGTTTCAGCGCAGCCTCGCCTTCGTCCGCGAGATGGCGTTCTCACGCGTCCACGTCTTCCCCTACTCCCCTCGCCCAGGCACCCCGGCCGCGCAGCTAGCGGGCCAAGTGCCCACCGCCGCCAAGCGCGACCGAACTCAGCAGATGCTCGCGCTGGCCGACGAACTGGAGAGCAGAGCAGCAGAGCGCTGGGTAGGCCGCCAGGTCTCCGTGCTTTTCGAGGAGAGAGGGCAGAAGGGGTTGACCGGCCACACGGAGCACTACCTCCGCCTGCACGCCGACGGTCCCGACGAATGGATCGGCCGCATCCTCCCCGTGACCCCCCACCGCGCCGAAGCCGCCGAGCTCTACGTCACGTAGGGCCGACCCCAGGGCTTGCCCGCCTCTGGCGGGGTCGCCCGCCGGCCTCAGATCAGCAAAACCCCCACCAACATCACCCCCAGCGGCCGCGCCGCCGCCCGCATGATCTCCATCTGTGAAGCCCCGCTCTGCGCGGCAGTCACGCCGGCGACCAGGGCGGCGATCGCCCCGGCCCAGCACGCCAGCGCCCCGACCGTCGCCAGAATGCCCTTCCGCCCCGGCTCCCGGTCCAGCACCTGCCACCAGAGCAGCCCCCACTTCCGCACGCGCGGGTACAGCGCCGCCAGCAGCGCCGGGCCCAGCAGCACCGACATGGCGAAGTTATTGATCGTGATCACCGGCGCAAGCACCTTGTACGGCGCCAGCCCGAGCCACTCCGCCCCCCACGCGATCACCACCGCGCACACCAGGCTCGCCAGCCCCGCCGTCAGCACGTACTCGACGATGCCCAGCCGCGCCAGCGGCAAAGCGCCAGGCTCCTTGGATGCCAATCGGTGTACACCCCACACCCGGTATGGCACATAAGCATAGAGGAAGTTCCCGACAAACCCGAAGATGCTGCCGGGGCCCAGCGTACCGAAGAAGTCCCCGATGAGATTCCCGAAGGCCGACCCCCAGGCCGCCGCCGGGCCGAAAAGCAGCGCGAACACGATCGGGAGCGCATTGCCGGGGCGCACTTCGGTGATTCCGGGGATGAGGGTGAACGCAGGCTTGAAGGGGATCAGTATCGCCGCGTACAGCGCCGCCGACACCGCCACCTGCACCAGCAGCCGGGTGTTGCGCCACACCGCCAGCAGATCGCGCATATCTCGCCCTCCCGCGGCGGAGGTTCGCCGGTCACCGGCGCGCCCCTCCCCCGCCCCGGCGACTGGCCGGAGATGAACTCAATGCAAACGCTCTTCCTTATCTATGACGAAACCTTCGAGCCCGAGATCAGCGGGATCATCGAGCGCGGCATGATCGTCTCCCGCTATACCCGCATAGATGATGTCGTCGGCGCGCGCATGGCCCAGGCCGAGGCCATCGGCTATGTCGCCGACCGCCGCAACCGGCTCATCATCATCGTCGCCGAGCCACCCACCGTCGCCAAGCTCGTCGAAGATCTCAGGGACCTGCGCACCCGGAAAGGACACGGCCTCCGCGCCTTTGTCGTCAAGGCCGAGACCGTGATCTGAAGGCCGATGCCAGACGACCGCGACAACAGCACACCCGGGCGCAGCAGATTCTGTCTTGTCTGCGTGCTGGTCTTCGCGCTCGCCCTGGCGATCCGCGTCGGCTATGCACGCATGCGCACCGCCCCCGTTTCCGCCGATTCCGCCTACTACCTCATGGTCGCCGACAACCTCTACCAGGGCCGCGGTCTCGTCAGCGACTACGCCTGGAACTACCTCACCGGGCTGCCCGATGGCCTCCCCGTTCCCAGCAACGAGTACTGGATGCCCGGCGCCTCGGCCGTGACCGCGCTCGCGTTCACTATCGCCGGCGATACCTCCCTTCGCGTGGCCCAGTGGCCCGCGCTCATCTTCGGCGCGCTGCTCTGCGCCATCACCGCCTGGATGGCCGCAGCCATCTCCCACCGCCACACCGCCGCCGCCCTCGCCGGCCTCGCCGCCGCCGTCAACTACTACCTCGTCGAGCTGAGCATCCAGCCCGACCACTTCATGCTCAACGCGGTGTTGGTGAACCTAAGCCTGCTCGCCCTCTGGGCGGCCTGGCGCGGCTCCGCCTGGTCGGCATTGCCCGCCGGCGCCCTCGCCGGCCTCGCCTATCTCACTCGCAGTGACGCCGCTCTGCTCCCGATCGCCGCCATCCTCCTGGTCGTCCTCACCCACCGAAGGGCCAGGCGCTATCACGGCCTCCGGCTGGTCGCCTACTTCCTCGGGGCGATGGTGCTCGTCGCCTTTCCCTGGTGGGTCAGGCAAGCGCTGGTCTTCGGCCACCCCTTCGGCGCCGGCCCCCTCCGGACCGCCTTCCTCACCAACTACAACGACCTCTTCCGCCTCGACCAGTCGCAGCTCAATCTCGGCGCTTACCTCCAGACCAACCAGGTGGTCGCCTGGGGGATCAAGGCCTACCTGCTCGGTGTCTTCCTCCGCATACTGGCGAAGGCGGTCTTGCTGGTCGGCGTGCTTGCAGTCGCCGCGCTCGCACTGAAGGACCTGCGGCGCGAGTCCGCGCCCTGGCTCATCTACCTCGTGCTCGGGATGCTCGTGCCGCCATTGCTCGTGCCATACCCGGCCGGCAAAGGCGGCTTCTGGCACCTCATGCCCGCGCTTATCCCGGTTATCATCGCCCTTGGCGCGGCCGCCGCCGTCCGCGCGGCGGAAGCCTCCCGCCGCCATCCCGCCCAGACTCCCCCGGGTAGCGCAGGCTTTAGCCTGCCCGCTCTTGGACCATCCCGCGGCCATCCCGCCCGGATGATAGCCGCGGGGCTGGCCGCCGCTGTCGGATTCGGCTCCCTGTTCTACTGGTGGGTTGTCCCGCCCCCGGACGCCGGCCGCGAGCCCAAGCCCCTCTACCCCGCGGTCGCGGCCGCCGCAGTGCGCGCCCTCGGCCCCGATCCCGCGCCCGCGCTCACCGATCACGCCTGGGGCCTCTACTACGTCGCGCGCATTCCCTGCGCCCAGTTCCCCAGCGACGGCGCGGCCGCCGCGCTGAAGGTCGCCGACGCGATTGGCGCGCGCTACCTCATCACCCGCGCCGACGCCCCCGATACCATCCCCGCCATGCAACAGGTCATCGGCCACCCCCGCTTCCGCCCCCTCGCCCGCTACCCCGCCGGCCAAACCTCACTGCTGGTCTACCGCATCCTCCCCGCTACCCCGCCCCCGCGCCCGCGCTAGTCCATATGGAGTGCGGCGCTTCAGTTTACCCGCCTCTGGCGGGCGCCGCTTTGGCAGCGCCCGGAGGGCGCAGGTTTCTGTAGGGCGGGGTCACCGAACCCCGCCAATTGCTTCTCCCGCCTCCGGCGGCTATGAAAGCGGCACCCAAGTGCCGCAGTCCACATACGCCGTCCCGTAGCCTACCTCGGCGGCCTGCCCTGAGCGCAGTCGAGGGGCCGTCTCGCCGGGGTGGGGTGGTGGGGAGCAACGCACAGCTCATAGCCACTTCTCCAGCGTCTCGGATATGCGGATCACACCTGCCAAGGAGGCCTTGCAGAGCCCCAAAGCAGACACATCGATCCCCTCGAACCTGAAGTCAACCCACTCCTGGATCGTCACCTGCTGAGTAGGCGATGGCACAGGGAGTTGCGTTCGGGCATCGATGGGCACACCTCCGATGAACACACCCTTGCCGAATCTAACGTTGTTGCGACTCCAGTTCACTGTCCCACCGCTCTGGGTCCGCACGTTGACCCGCTGGGTGCTTGTCCTGATCTGCTCGACCAGCGCCTTGTGCTTGTTCTCGTTGTTAACCTTGTTGAGCAGCCCAAGCCACTCGTACTCCGACCCATTGTAGGGCTGAATCGACTCTAATGACTGTCGCGTAACAAAGTAATAGACTCAGGCTGGGACATGGCAATGGCTGAGCATGGGATTGCCCAAGGGACAGCAGGTTGATTTTGAGGCGTTCGAGGCGCGGCGGTTGCAGGCCGCGCAGCTCTTTGAGCAGGGACTGTCGCAGGCGGCAGTGAGCCGCAGGCTTGGGGTGAAGCCTGCCAGTGTTTGTCGCTGGCACCGGGCCTGGTCAGCCGGGGGCGCACAGGCGCTCCGGCAGCAGGTGCCAGCTGGTCGCAAGCCTCGGCTGACGGCGAGCCAACTGGAACAACTGGAGCAGGAGTTGGTGAAGGGCCCGCAGGCGCAGGGCTATCGCAGCGAGCTGTGGACAACCGCTCGCATCGGACGGCTGATCCGGAAGCTGTTCGGGGTGCGCTATCACCGCGGGCATGTCTGGCGGCTGTTGGGGCAGATGGGCTGGAGCCCGCAGCGGCCGGCATTGCGGGCGCGGGAGCGAGATGAAGAAGCCATTGCCCACTGGCGTCGTCGGCGCTGGCCTGCAAAAAAGGGGAGCCACCCGACAAGGAGCATGGATTGTCCACTTGGACGAAAGCGGGTTCTCTGAGAAGCCCAGTGTGCGACGCACCTGGTCGCCCAAAGGGCACACCCCGGTGTTGAGGGCGCCGGTGAACTGGCAGCAGTTGTCGGCGATGGGGGCGCTGGCGCTCTCGCCCGACCGCAGCCGGGTACGGACCTTCATTTCTCTGCATCCAGGGCCCATCCGTGCACCACAGGTAATCGCCTTCCTGCGTTCGCTGCGCCGTCACCTGCGAGGAAAAGTGCTGCTGGTGTGGGATCGCCTCAGTGCTCACCGCGCCCGGCTGACCCGCGACTGGATCGCCAGCCAGCGCTATTGGCTGACGGTTGAGTGGTTGCCCGGCTACGCTCCGGAACTCAACCCAGTGGAGAACCTCTGGGCCTATCTCAAGGCTGGCGACTCGGCCAACTTCTGCGCCCTTGACTTGGCTGATCTGGCTCTCCACATCGCCCGTCGTGCGCGGCGAGTGAGAAGTAGAGACCATCTTCCCTGGAGCTTCCTCAAACATTCAGGACTCTATCCGTTCATTACTTCTTTACGCGACAGTCATTAGGGCAAGCGCCACCGCTTGCAGATGGATGTTCTGGGCAACGTGGCCGGCTTCGATGCAGACGAAGCGCTCCGCGCGGTCCCCAAGCCTGGCGCGTGCCTTCGCCAGATCCCCCACGATCACGAAATCCAACGGCGCGTCGCGCACCGAAAACTGGCTGCTGAGCGCGGCGCGAGCATCACTGCCCGACACCTTCGCCAGCCTGTGACCTTCCGGCAGGTAACGGAAGACGCCATCGCTTGTGATCAGGTAGAGCTGGAGCGGGTAGACAGCCATGGCCGACGGCGCCGTCCGTTTCCCGCCGCTGCCTGTGATCCCCTGTGCAGCCCATGCCAGCTGTCCGATCTGCTGCAAGCTGAGGCCCTGCTGTGTGAACGAACGAACCGAGCGGCGCTTGGCGAGCGCCTCTTCGACGGACACTTTCCCGGTCAACGAAGGGGCAGGCAGCGAGATGTCGGCGGCCTGCGCGGCCTCGCGCTGACCCGTCGCTACCTGTGCGCAGCCCACGCCAAACAAGATCCCCAATGCTATCAGGGACAACGCCATTCGCGATCTCATCTTAGCCTCCTTAGCCGGAGTCGGGGGTGCCCGGCCGCCTGCTGCGAGGCGGACACGATCTGGGGTTCCGTGTACCGCTTCCCCTTCATCCTCCGGTCCTCCTGAGATGCGTTCTCTTGCGCTTGCTTCCTCTCATCCCGGGTTGACTGGGAATCGAAGGCCGGAGGTCTGCGGCACCTTAGTTCACGGACAGTCCCATGACGGCCTGCCCCTTTCCCATCACCCCCGCGAGCAGCAGCGCGGCGTGCAGCTTCGGCCTGGCGGCCAGATTGAGCTTCACGCTCAGGTCCTTCTCCGCACGGCCGCAATCGCCGAGTATCGCAGTCACATCCGCCTCGAACCTGTTCACCGCCTGTCGAGCCTGCTCGTCAGAGGCTCCGGGCACGACCGCCTGCCGCAGGCGCGCTACTGCCGCCGAGGCCGGAGTCGTAATCCGGGCCTGATGCCACGAGACGTGCTTGCCCAGCACCTGCAAGTCCGCATCAGTCGCTCCTGCCTGCCTCAGGCTCGGGCCGATTCTGTCCAGCCATTGCAGTGTCGGGCCGCCGGGCCCGGGCGGCACCAGCCCCACGTCCATCGCAGCCCGTGGCGTCTGAACGGTGAGGCGCTCTGCGGATAGGCGGGAGACGCGCCAGCCGCCCAACAGCAGCCCTGTCAGTCCAACGATTCCTACCACCCTCAGCGCTCTCATCTGGTAGCCTCCCTTTGCCGGTGTCCAGGACCCGTCCTGTCCAGGAACTCATCTGGCTTCCAGACTGCTCGTGGCGCCCCTCTCGTGGTATTCCCTCCCCTCGTGCATACCCCTGCGCTGGGAGGCGCCGAGGATGGAGAGTGCGGTCGAACGAGGACTGGACTGGGCGCGACTGCCGGCGATCGCCACCGTGGCGCGGTTGTTGTCGTCGTTCGCGGCGACGCGCCGGGCAGTGGCTCAAAGCCGAGGGGCTAGCCGGAGTTGAGGGTGGCCGGTCTCACGGGCGGTTGACAGCCACACCCGGAGCCATGTGTCCGCATCGAGACCGCAAGGCAGCTCGACGTGCTCGACGCTGCCGAGAACAACGAAGTCTTCAAGCTCGCACTCTATGACCCCAACCCGGAGGTCAGGCACCGGGCGCAGAAACTTGCGGCCGGCAAGGGGCTCGCGTCGATGTGATAAGCGCCAGAAGAGATTCGAGCGGTGTTCGCGTCTCAGATAGCGATGGGACACCTGTGACAGCTACGCTGGATTCCCTGCTGGTCGCGACCACTCTACCATCGGGGACGCCTCGGCGATGCCTCGGAGCACAGTTCCTCTAGGCTTCTCAGGCCGGCTCCACGGGCGGTTGGGGGGCATAGGATAGCTCGACTGGTAGAGCTTACAGCAGACGCCAACATACCTGAACCGAAGATGGCGATCAGGGTGCCGGGATAGCTCAGCTGGTAGAGCACCGGAGAACCCCCGGTTGTCCCCAGTTCGATTCCGGGTCCACACACCAATGACGAAGAGGCAACGGCAGGTGCCGTCGCCTTCGCCTCCCATCTGACCGCGGGAGGCTATCCCGGGGCCACGTCAACCATCACATCGGAAGCTCGAACGCCCGCGCCACGTATACCGCCATCTGATCCCGCGTGACGACGATCTCGGGATGGTACCTGCCATCTTCGTAGCCGCTCACGACGCCGTGCTCGACGCAGTACTCGACGTGCTTGTAGGACCAGAAGCTCGATGGCACATCGGGGAAGTTGCGCGGATCGGAGGGCACGTAGTCGGCCAGCCCAGCCTCGCCGCTTGGGGCGACCAGTGATCGCGCGACGTACACCGCCATCTGGTCGCGGGTCACCTCGTACTCCGGGTGGTAGTTGCCGTCATCATAGCCAGCGACTACGCCCTGATCGACGGCGTACTCGACGTACCTCAGCGCCCAGTGGGCTTCGCCTACGTCGGGGAAGGTGGGTGCATCCGTGAAGTCGGGGACATTGTAGTCACCGCTGGCGATGGCGCGGGAGATGTAGACCGCCATCTGATCCCGGGTGACAGGCACGTTAGGGCAGTAGAGAGGCGGCTCTACCGAATAGCCAGTCACAATGTCCGATCGGAGCAGCGCCCTGATGGCATAGAAGGCCCAGAACCCCGGCGGGACATCCTGGAAGTCAGCCGTGGGCTGGCGGACAGTGACCACAACTGAGGCAGGAAGGTCGTTGTACCGGGCAAGGATCGTGCAGATCCCGGGAGTGAGTGCGGTGACCACGCCCTGCGCATCCACCGTGGCCACGCTCTCGTCGATGGACAGGTAGGTGATCCCGCTGGTGTCCGCCGGAAGTGGTCTAACAACGCCGTCCAAGCATTCTAGCAGGCAGTTCGCTACGCAGCTTTCACCT
>Ga0315293_10006881_pt1 | contig 10594 bp, 7 predicted proteins | sample YL17G13_20_MG_FD_203071 | JGI IMG/M metagenome (GOLD analysis project Ga0315293, IMG submission 203071) | Sediment microbial communities from Yellowstone Lake, YNP, Wyoming, USA - YL17G13_20 | ecosystem: Environmental > Aquatic > Freshwater > Lake > Sediment | place: USA: Wyoming | collected... | reverse complement strand
GACCTCGTCAGCCTCCGTCGGGCCGCCGCTCCTGACGCTGATGAGCGCCCCGAAACCGACGAACACGCCGGCGATCCCAGCCAGCTGCACCAACAGATCGGCGTCCTGCATGTCGCGCCACCTCCCGCAGGCCGCCACTGGCTCGGCGCGGTCCCGGCGGCCGTTGTCTGGGCCGCGCGTCGGAGCCTCCCGCTAGCCGTCACCGTAGGAGCGCGACGGGCGTCCGGCGAGAGGCGAACGGCCCCCGCTAGACCGAGGTGACAGGCCGCACGGGCGCAAAAGCATTTGATAAGAACACCAGACGGTGGGGTTGTTCCGGGTCAGCGCGCACGGGATCGCGTTCTCGCTTGCGCGGATGTCACCACGTGGCGCCTGCGAGTGCCCTGTTCGGTCATCGCCAGGGCTAGGTGGGCTTCGACCAGCAGGACGGCGTGTCTGGCAAGCCTGAGACGACGTTCTCCGTGCCAACGAGCGAGTACGTCGGCAACGGCAACGAGAGGGAGAAGGCCGAATTCCATTGCAAGGGAAAGGTTTCACACCGTGAACGACGACAGCGGCGATAGCGAGGATCGAACCACCTACCGGGCCGCCGGCTTGCCCGAGGGATCGAGCCCGAGTGTTTCGGGAAGCACAGCTATGCGATCGATTCCCGTCGCGATGCGTTCAAGGACCGTGGCGAGCCGCCTTCCCGGACCTACCAGAGAGCTGGCGAATCGCGAGTTGCGGCGGATCATCTTTGCCAGCTCGCGGCTTTGGGCCGCGGACGTTCGAGCCGCGGATGCTAGCTCTTGCAGGGAGCCTTGGACCGTCTCGACCTGCTCCCGGTCGTCAGACATCGCAGCGAGCCGATAGATGGCGATCACGCCCTTCTCGATCGACAGGATCAGCGGAGCCAACTCCTCGCTCTCTGCCTTCTCGAGCCGCCCGGAATGAGCTTCGAAGATCACGCCGAGCTGCGCACTCATGGCCAGCGCGTGGGCGAGCTCCTGGCCCGGAGGAGGGGAACCGAGGGCGGCTATCACCGGGGTTTGGGCCTCGGTCATTTCGGTCATGATCTGGGTCAAAGACTCCATCACCGCGTTGAAGCGCGGCATGTCCTCCGTCTGCAGTCGGAGCACCTGATCCAGCAGGCCGACCTCTGGCTCTTCGCCTTCGGTGTCTGCCGGGGTGGGTGCCTCCGCAAAGTCGGAGAACGGACTGCCGAACACGATCTCGCCGCGTCGCGCGGCGCCGAGGATGGGCGTCAGCTGAGCGGACAAGGTGTCCGTCAACTGCGTGCGCTCCGTGAAGTCGATCGAGTAGATCACTGTTCGATACGCCCCGAGGTCGAAGGGGATGTCCTCGGTCGACTGGGCGAGCAACACTGTGGGCCTCGCAAGCGCGTGCGCGAGGCCGAGCTCGTAGAAGACATTCGCGTTGCGTCCCGTCAGATCAGCGATCACCAGATCGGCACGCTGCAATCCAGACACGACGTCTTTCATGATCGCCCGCTGGTTGAGCGTCGTGTCGGCACGTTCAACCTGATAGCCGGCTGCGCCAGCCGCCGGGCTGATCAGAACGCTGAACACCAGATCGCTCAACGGGCTGAACGGCATGATCACGAACGCCAGTCGATCGGGAGCCAAAGGCTTCTTTGGCGTGGCTGCGTGACCGTCGCCGGGGCGGCCTGGGCGCCCGCGAGACTGGCGGGTCTGTTGCTTACTCGATCGCCGGGCTGCCCGCGCCATGCGCGAAGACTACGTCAGAGGGCAATCCTCGGTAAGAGATGAGACTCTCGGGTTCCGAGGCCCGGCGCCCACCGCTGAGTGCCCGGCCGGAAAGGGCAGCCCACGCCCGTCCCGCTACTGGGCTCGACGTGCCCCTCCCTGAGCCCGCTCCGAAAGGAGGTCTATTCGGCAGGCTCCAGCCAGTCGCCTGGACCGGCCTCTCGCAGCGCCACGATGGACCCGGTCGCACTGCGACGGTCGCCCGATCAGGCTCCCGATCGATCGCGAGAGCCCGGGCATCCGCGAGCCCCCGCGACGAGCCCCCCTTGAGGCCAGCCTGGAGTGCTGCGGCAGGAACTCGGGAGGTCTCCGGCTGCGTCGCCCACCACGACCGCGCGTCGGGCGCCGCTCTCGGTCGAGCAGGAGGATACTCGTTCGCGGCGCGGGGACCGGACAGAGGGTTCCCTGCAGGGACTGTCGCTTCTTCCCTCGACCATCCCTCCGCCTTCAGGTGACGTTCATCTTCGCCGGGCACAACGTCGGGAGCGACCCGTCGGAAGGCGGTCGAGTCCACCGTGCGCGAACGAAGGAGACCCAGCATGACCCGCCGCCTGCTTCTCGTCCTCGCTATCGTCGCCCTCGCGGCCGGCGCCGCCGCCGGCTCCGTGAGCGCCGCCTCGCCCAGCCTGCCAACGGTCCACCCGGCCGACTTCGTTGCCGCCGTGACAAACCCGTGGCTGCCGCTCAAACCGGGCACCACCAAGACCCTCAAGGGCGTTCGTGCCGGTCAACCCACCGTCGTCGTCATGACGGTGACGAAGAGGACGAAGCTGATCCTCGGCGTCCGAACGACGGTCGTCGACGATAAGGTGTATACGGCGGGGAAGCTCTCCGAGCGCACCACCGACTGGTACGCCCAGGACAAGTTGGGCAACGTCTGGTACTTCGGCGAGGCGACCGCGGAGCTCGATGCCAAGGGCAACATCACGAGCACCGAAGGGTCCTGGCAGGCCGGGGTCGGCGGGGCACAGGCCGGGATCGTCATGCCCGGCGCCCCCCGCGTCGGCCGGTCGTTCCGCCAGGAGTACCTCCCGGGCCATGCCGAGGACCAGTTCTCGATCGTCTCGCTCGGCGCGTCGGTCCATGTCCCCTACGTCGCCGTGACCGGCCGGGCGCTGCTCACGAAAGAGTGGACGCGGCTCGAGCCGAGCGTCCTCGAGCACAAGTACTACGTCCGCGGCATCGGCGAGGTGAAGAGCCTGACCGTCAAGGGCCCCCACGAGGTGATGACCCTCGTGAGCGTGACACATCACTGAGACGTCGGACGCTGCCGGGCTGCCGTCCGCTCGCAGCCCCGCATCAGCGGCTGATATAGATCAACCTGTAGCGCGCCAGAGCGGTCGGCAGTCGTGCCGAGCGCGAGTGGAGGAGTGCCGGCGGTGCCCTGGCCCGCACTCGCGGTGCTGGCAGGATCTTGGAGCGCTCGGAGTCGCCAGCCTGGCGATCGGCAACTGGGGCATGCTTGGGCCTTGAGGGCGAATGCGGCCTCTGCCAGGCAGGCCTCGATGACGGCGGGGGTCGGCGGGGTTGCGGCGCATCAGGTCGAGCACCTAGCCGCCAGATGCTTATCCCGTTGCTTCAGCAGGCCACAAGATGTAGGGTCAGCCCGTGGGACGGCCTGGCTTCCCCAAGACCCTGCGCGAGTTCCAGCGGACGTTCGCGGATGAAGCCGCCTGCGCGCACTACCTCGCAGCCTGTCGCTGGCCGGACGGCTTCCGGTGCCCGCGATGCGGTCATGACCGCGCCTACGTCCTGACATCGGCTCGACGCTGGCAGTGCGCGGCCCCGGGCTGTCGCTACCAGACATCGCTGACGTCCGGCACGGTTCTCCACCGATCGAAGACGCGGCTCACGACGTGGTTCTGGGCCGCCTATCTCATGACGACGGACAAGCGCGGCGTCTCGGCCCTGCTGCTCCAGCGCCAGCTCGACGTCAGTTACAAGACGGCCTGGCTGCTGCTCCACAAGCTCCGGCGAGCGATGGTCGCCCCGGAGCGCGAGAAGCTGCGCGGCGTCGTCGAGATGGACGAGACGTGGGTCGGTGGGCTCCAGGCGGGCCTGCGCGGCAGTCGCCAGCTCAAGGGCCGGAAGGCTGCCCTCGTGATCGTGGCAGTCGAGCGTCGCGGAACCGCGACCGGGCGCGCGCGCATGGAGGTCATCCCCGATTTCACGCAGAAGACGATGACGGCCTTCGCCTGCGCGAACATCGAGCCCGGCACGACGATCATCACCGACAAGATGACGGGGTTCGATGGCCTGACGGCGGCCGGCTTTGTTCATCAGCCCGCCAAACAGGGCAAGATCATCGAGGAGAGCGACCATGTCGTCCCGCTCGCGGACCGGGCGATGGGCAACATGAAGCAGTGGCTGCTGGGCACGTTCCACGGCGTCAGCCGCGAGCAGCTCCAGGTCTACCTCGACGAGTTCGTGTTCCGCCACAATCGACGCGGCAACCCGCAGGCGGCGTTCCAGACGCTGCTCGGGCTCGGCAGCGGACGCGCGCCGGCTCCGCTCTCCATCGTCCGGGGAGCGAGCGACCTGCCGCAGTTCCCGATCAGGCCGTAGCCGCGGGAAGGCCGGTGACTCTGGGGTGAGGACGAGACCCTATTTGATCGCCGTCGCGTCGAGCGTGTGCACGCTAACGCATTGCCTCTCGAATGGCACCCAAGACAGAGCCCCGGAGACGGTGAGCGAGTCCCCGATACTGATGTGGCTCCCGTCAGGTTCGCCAAGGCCGTCGGCGTCCGCCACGTAGTCGGACGGCAGATGCCGAAGCCAGTAGAGATCAGTGCCGTTCGCATCCGGCCCACGGACGTAGAGACAGCCGCCGTCGGCGCCCACGAGTGTCCCGGTGATGGTCGCGGTCCCGTTGGCGCAGCCCGAGACGAGGAGTGTCGCGCAGATCGCGACGCAGGCCGCAAGCCGAAGCCTTCTCACGCTGGCACCTCGATTCGCGGCGATTGGCTCCCGCAGCGTCTCCGTCGAGTTGGGAACGGTCAATAGTCAAGTGGACGAAGCTTGGCAGGCGGCCGTTGCCTCACCCTACATCTTGTGGCCTGCTGAGGCAACGGGATAAGCATCAGCCGCCATCGGCCCCGGTGGCGCGGAACGTCGCGAAGGCGAGCGCCCGCCCGATCTCGCTGAGCGACTCCCCTGCGTTCCAGCGCACCCACACCTGACGCTTCTGCTCGGCCGTCAACCCTGGCCTGCTCAACTGCGCCACGGGCCCACCTCCCGATCCACACTGCACCAACCGTGGTGTTGCGTCGATCGGTAGAACCCACCCCTGCTTCTGGGCCGAAACCGGGTCTTTCTGGGGAGGCAAACACTTCTCGCACACGGCCGTGCGTCGACGGGAGGGGCATGCGGGCTATGCTCGCGCCGTGCTCACTTCCGCTACGACGCCCTGGTCATGACCCCCTCCGAGTTCGCCGCGAAGTGGCGCGGGGTGACGACCGGCGAACGCGCCTCGGCCCAGTCCCACTTCCTGGACCTGTGCGCCATGCTCGGCGAACCGGGACCGACCCAGGCCGACCCGACCGGCTCCTGGTACGCCTTTGAGAAAGGCGCGGGGAAGCTCGCGGGCGGCGAGGGCTTCGCCGACGTCTGGAAGCGCGGCTTCTTCGCCTGGGAGTACAAGGGCAAGCGCAAGGACCTCAAGGCCGCGTACCTCCAGCTCCAGGGCTACCGCGACGCGCTGGAGAACCCGCCGCTCCTGGTCGTCTCCGACCTCGATCGGATCGAGGTCCGGACCAACTTCACGAACCTAAGCCCGAAGCTCTACCTCGTCACCCTCGACGACCTCGCCGCAGCGGACCCCTCCGAGCCGCTGCGGATCCTGCGGGCCGTCTTCACCGAACCCGAGGCGCTCCGGCCGACGTTCGACCGGGCCGAGCTCACCGAGGAAGCTGCCCGCCGGTTCGCCGAGCTCGCGGGTGCCCTTCACGCCCGCGGCCACGAACCCGGGGCGGTGGCCCACTTCCTCGACAAGCTCCTGTTCTGTCTCTTCGCCGAGGACACGGGACTCCTGCCCAAGGGCCTCCTCGGCCGTCTGGCCGACGCGACCCGTTCGAAGCCCGACGACTTCGGGGCGGCACTCGGCGAGCTGTTCGGGCGGATGGCGTCGGGCGGCGGGATGTTCGGCGTCGAGCGGATCGACTGGTTCAACGGCGGCCTCTTCGACTCGGCCGACGTCCTGCGCCTCACGGCGCCCGAGATCGGGCTGCTCCTCGAGGTCGGGCGCCTCGACTGGGGCCGGATCGAGCCGGCGATCTTCGGGACCCTCTTCGAGCGGGGCCTCGACCCCGCGCAGCGGACCCAGCTCGGCGCCCACTACACCAGCCGCGACGACATCTGGCGGCTCGTCGAGCCGGTCGTGATCCGGCCCCTGCGACGCGAGTACGCGGCGATGCAGGCCCAGGTGACGCAGCTCACCCTGCGCCGCGATGCGGGCCCGAAGAAGGGACCCGATCCCGAGGCGCTGCGGCTCTTCGGGGCCTTCCTCGATCGCCTCCGGGCGGTCCGCATCCTCGATCCCGCCTGTGGATCGGGCAACTTCCTGTACATCGCCCTTGGGGCGCTCAAGGACCTCGAGCTCGAGGCCATCCAGTGGGGCTCGCTCGTCCTGCGGATCCCCCAGCAGTTCCCGGGCGTCGGCCCGGAGGCGGTCCTGGGCATCGAGATCAACCCGTATGCCGCCGAGCTCGCCCGGGTGACGATCTGGATCGGCGAGATCCAGTGGATGCTCAATCATGGCTTCGCCTACCGACGCAATCCGGTCCTCAGCGCGCTCGAGAGCATCGCGACGATGGACGCGCTGCTCGACCTCTCCGACCCGACGACCCCGCGCGAGGCCGACTGGCCGGCCGCCGAGTTCATCGTCGGGAATCCGCCGTTCCTGGGTGGCTCACTCTTGCGGGGTGGTCTCGGCGTCGACTACACGGAGACCCTCTGGTCGGTCTTCGATGACCGCCTGCCGCGCACGTCGGACCTCTGTTGTTACTGGCACGAGAAAGCGCGTGACCGGATCTCGGCCAAGGCGTCGAAGCGGGCAGGACTGCTTGCGACCCAGGGAATTCGTGGGCAGCAGAACCGCCACGTTCTGGAGCGCATCAACGACGGCGGCGGCATCTTCTTCGCCCGTTCGGACGATCCCTGGGTGTTGTCGGGCGCGAACGTCCACATCAGCTTCGTCGGCCAGGACAACGGTAGCGAGGCGCCTGCGGAGCTCGACGGCATTGCCGTCGAGCGCATCAACGCGAATCTCACCGTCGGGCTTGACCTGACCATCGCACGCCCGCTCCGGGAGAACCTCGGGATCGCCTACGAGGGCGACAAGAAGGGCGGCCCGTTCGAGATTGACGAGGCAACGGCCCATGCCCTGCTCGAAGTGCCCAATCCGGACGGTCGATCTAATACCGCGGTCGTCCGGCCTTGGGCGAACGGTCAGGATCTGTATGGTCGACGCGCGCGCCGCTGGATCGTCGACTTCGGTGTCGACATGCCGGTGCATGAGGCCGCACTGCACGAAGCTCCGTTTGGGTACGTCCTCAAGACCGTCCGCCCGACCACGATGCGCCCAGCCAACTGGTGGCGGCACGAGCGACCGCGGCCCGAATTGCGCGGCGCGGTCGCAGGGCGGCGGCGGATCATCGCAACCGTTAGGCACTCGAAGCACCGGATCTGGACCTGGCTCGAGTCCGCGGTCTTGCCGGACAGCGCACTCGTTGTAGTGGCCCGTGACGACGACTCCACATTTGGCATCCTCCAGTCTCGCGTCCACGAGTTGTGGGCACGTGGCACCGGCACGCAGGTCCGTGAGGTCGAGTCCGGCTTCCGCTACACGCCCACGACCTGCTTCGAGACGTTCCCGTTCCCGCGCCCAGCCGACGAGCAGCGAGACGCAATCGGCGCGGCCGTGCGCGAGCTGGTTCGCCTCCGCGACGGCTGGCTCAACCCGCCGGGCCTCACCGAACCGGAGCTCGCCAAGCGGACCCTGACGAATCTCTACAACGAGCACCCGACCTGGCTGGCGAACGCCCACGCCAACATAGATCGGGCCGTGCTCGCCGCGTACGGCTGGCCCTACGAGGTCTCGGACGACGAGATCCTTGCCCGGCTCCTCGAGCTCAACCTCGCCCGCGAACGCGCCTGACGACCGTTTGTTGGACCCCGAAGGAAGTCAAGCTGGCCCGATTTCCTTCGGCGGCCTCCTGGTCAACGCTCCTATCGCCGCCAGCTACCGCCGGGACGCCGTTCGGGCATTCCGAGCGGATGAGCCAATTCCCCCAGGGCCGCCCGGGCGAACCAATCGGTCCAGTGTTCGAGGAAGTCCCCGTCATCCCCTTGGTCGGCGGGCGTGAACGGCCATGCGACCTGGTATGACCCGATGACCGGCGACAGAGCCTCTCCGGCCTCTTCGCCGGGATCGAGCGCGAAGGGATCTCGGAGCGCGCGCCTCGCAATCATTGGGCTGATCATGAAGGCGGTCTCGAACCAGCGAAAGGTGTTCGGCGCTTGGGCGTCGCAATACCAAAGAGAGTGGCTGCGGCCCTCGTAACCATACGTGTCTCGCGGGATGCGGACGCCGACGGCGCAGTGCGCCGCTACCTCGAAAGCTTGCTTCCATGGGCCCCAGGGGTTCGCGGTGGTCGGTTCCATTCGTCCGAACTCGAGAACGGCCCCGTTGAGCGTGAGCTCCCACGCGAGCGACCGCGACCGGGATTCGGCTCGGGCGGAGGGTGCGGCTTCCAGTACGGCTGTACGCAGCAGCTCGCGAAGCGCCTGGAGGCTCTGGGTTGCATCCGCCACGAGGGTTGCTCTTCGTTCTGAGTCAGAGCGTTCCGCGGAAGCTCGGGTTGCCGCAGCTGCCGCTCGCTCGACCGCCAGTCTGTTCGCCTCTTGGAGTCGGGCTGCGGCTCCAACCGCCGGTCGCAGCACCCCCGCGAGTCGAGCGGCAACGTTCGCCGCGGTGGGTCTGGCCGCGGGTGCCTTGTATAGACACTCGATGACAAGGCTCGCAAGCGATGGAGGCACACCCGCCAGCGGTGGCGGCTGCTCGTTGAGGTGCTGGTGGCGGAAGTCCTCGACAGTCGGTCCAGGGAACGGGAGCCAGCCCGCCAGCAGCTCAAACGCCATCACCCCGAGGGCATAGATGTCACATGCCGCTGATGCGTGTTCGGCGCGCCATCGCTCAGGTGCCGCGTACGGCGGTGAGAAGGCGTACTTGTGCGTATCCGGCGCGGTCGACGCTTCCGCGTAGCGTGCTATGCCGAAATCGGCCAGACACCAATGGTCGGCGAGGAAGAGCGTGTTCTCGGGCTTGATGTCGCGATGGACGACACGGTCTGCAATGTCGACCAGGGCATCTGCCACGTCCCGGAGGACCGTAACTGCTTCCTCGAGTGGCAGTACGCCGGGTGCAACCCGGAGGCGGTCCCGTAGCGACTCGTCGGCACGTGGCATGACGATTGCCCAGTGGCCGTTGGACTCGCCACTGTCGAGGATAGGCACGACGTTTCGGGCTCCTCGAAGGTCTTCGAAGAGCAACTCGCGCTGTGCGCCTGGAACCTTGGGGATCAGCTTCGCGACCGCGACGTCGCCGTCCTCGGCGACGGCCTCGAAGACACGACCGAAGCCACCGATTCCGATTTGGTCGCCGAGCTCCCATCGGCGGTTCAGATTCACCACGTTCACCATTTCACACCCGACCTAGACTCTCAGTTAGCAAAGCCTTGGCTCCGAGGCCTGGCAAACAGCTCAGATCATCTACTGACAGCGAACCCCTGCGGCGCAGGCCGCTCCGCCGTGTGCAACCTCGCCTGGTCAACCTGCACGACGCGGGCTTGCCCGCGGCGCTTCGAGGCCGCGGCGCCTGTCATGCTCGGCCACCGAAGACGCCGTCGAACTCGCCGATTGCGGCCCGAAAGAACGTGGTCAAGGTGTCGACCAGGCCTCTGAGGGAGTCCGCGTCAAGCACCTCGTCAGGCAGCCCGGATTCCACTCGTCTCGCCGTATATGCATCGCGGAGGGGGAGGTGCGGCTTCCATCCGGTTGGCGTCATCGGCGCCGAGAAGACAACGGGAATGAGTCCCAGGGCCAGCTGGGAGTGCTTCTCGCGGAGTGCGATGAACGCCTCTTGTCCCGAGGGCGGCAGCCGATCGGCTTTACGGAAGATCCGAGTGTTCAGCGGCTCCGTGTACTCGATCAGCGGGTCCGCCTCAGCCCGAAGGGTGGGCGCGAAGAACGACTCGACCCAGCGATCTAGGTACAGCTGCTCGAACTGACCCCAGTCAAGGAGCTGGACATTCGAATACGCGGCCGCCTCGATGGCGCCCCTCTGGAAACCACCCGTCGACACGAGCAGACCGACATTGACCCCGGCATCCGCCACCACGGCGCGGAGGGCGTGGACGGCCTGGCGAGGAACCCGCCTTCGCCAGAGCTTGCACTCGACGATCATGGTGGTGGCAGGCGCGCTGCCAGAGTCGGTCGCGAAGACGTCAACGTTCGCTGAGCCACGTGCGAGCTGGACGGGTAGATCGACGTTGGTCCGGAACCCACTCTCCGCGAGGATCCGCGCCACGGCAGTCTGGAGCGCCCGCCAGTCCCCCGGAGGCCTCGCCTCAATCCGTGTCACCTTGATGACCCCTGTTCGTCGTTTCGTGACGCCTCCCGGAGTGTAAGGGGCGCAGTGGGGCACTTTCGACCCGGGCGCACCGGAAGGACCTCCTTTCGGGGCGGTCACCGCGGGCGTCTCGCTGAGCGCGAGGACCGGCCCTGGACGAGGCACCCCTTCCGGCTCACTGCGATCGTCCTGGCGAGCATGG
>Ga0315293_10006877_pt1 | contig 10598 bp, 14 predicted proteins | sample YL17G13_20_MG_FD_203071 | JGI IMG/M metagenome (GOLD analysis project Ga0315293, IMG submission 203071) | Sediment microbial communities from Yellowstone Lake, YNP, Wyoming, USA - YL17G13_20 | ecosystem: Environmental > Aquatic > Freshwater > Lake > Sediment | place: USA: Wyoming | collected... | reverse complement strand
TATATTTAAACACCGTGAGCAATTACGCCGGACCAGTCGCCCATTGCTACGGCAGCGGATGCATAGTCAGATCGGACAAATTTACTTCTAATGACCAGGACATCGCCACAATATACGCGTATTATCTTAGAACAACAGTATTCTAACGGCTCAATGCGCTCGGATCCTTCAGCCCGTGCCCAGTTATAACCAACACTACTTTTTCATCACGAGAGACTAACTCTTGGTCCAATGCCTTTACTAGCCCGGACATCGGGAGAGCAGCGGCCGGCTCAGCAAACACTCCCTCCCTGCCGAGCATCTTTATCGCGTCAAGAATCTCGAAATCATTTACCTTGAGCCCGAAGCCCCGGGACTCTCGCATCGCCCTGATGGCGGTGTGGCCGTTGAACGGCGTCTTGACTAGAATAGCGCTGGCTATGGTCTTGGCAAATTCGATATGCTCCGGCCTATCGTGTCCTTGCTCGAACGCATCTATTATGGGCGAGCATCCCTCAGCCTGCACCCCGACCATCTTAGTCTTTTTCTTCTGCTCATTGAACGCCTTCCACACGGCGGTGAACAGCCCGCCGGTCCCTAATGGCAGGAAAACATACTCCGGCTTTAGCTCAGAAATTTCATAACCCAAAGTCTTCTCTCCTTCGATAAAATAGGGATTGAGACCGGTCATCGCAAGATAGTTGCCGGAGTGAGCATGAAGTTTGGCTTTGGTCACACAGTCCTTGAAGGTCCCCTTTACTTTGATCAGGTTGCCGTTATAGGCCAGGACCTGCGCCAGTTTTCCTTGCGGAGTGTCTGCCGGTACAAACACATCGCATTTCATGCCTGCTTTGGCGGAATAGGCGGAGATACTGGCGGCCATGTTGCCCGTAGAGGCGACTGTCGTATTCTTGAAACCGTGCTCAGCAGCCTTTGTAATCACCACGCATGAGCCCCTGTCCTTGAAGGAGCCTGTCGGATTGACTCCCTCGAACTTGAGATATAGTCTATCTAGGCCCAATAGTCTGCCTATATTGTCCGCCTTGTAGAGCGGGGTATTGCCCTCGTCCAGCGTAATCAGCTCTCTTTCTATCGGCAGTACCTCCTTGTATCTCTGAAGGCCTATCCCTTTCAGTTTCGGCTTTCCTACCTTCCGCTGGACCTCAAGGACCTCTCCGCAGTCGCAGGTATACCTGACCTGTTCTTCAGAATATTTCTTGCCGCATCGCGTACAAACTAACATCTTATCTCTTCCGCTCCCTTCAGGCTGTCATTAACCATCTTGGAAATATTAACTTTTTTCTCCTCAAGCTTTATTCTGTCCAGATCTGCTCTGGTCGACGGCTTTGATGGGACTATGGAACAGCACATTGCGGGTCTTGTCGATATCTCAAAGAGTCCTGCTTCTCTCGATATCTTGATGGTCTCGACCTTGTCAAAACCTATCAACGGTCGTATAACTGGCATCTTTATGGCCTCGTCTATAGCGTACATATTCCATGAAGTCTGCGAAGCCACCTGCGCCAGGCTCTCGCCGGTGATTAGCGCTTTGGCTCCAAGTTTTTTTGCTAGTTTCTCAGCGATTCTGTACATTATCCTGCGGCAGAACAGGCAGCAGTATTTCCTCTCGCATTTTCTAGAGAACTCGGTCAAATCCTTTCCATGCGGCACTATCCATATACTCTTGAAACCGAGTTTTTTGGCAGAGTCTATCGCGCGTTTTTTGGTATCATTGCCGGAAAAAGGATAATTATCAAAATAGACTGGAATCAGGTCCAGCTTGCTCCCCATGAGATAGCCGGCTACTGGAGAATCAATGCCGCCTGATAGTAAGAGAACAGCTTTCATAATATCACACTGTAAACCTCTTTGGCTATTTTTTTCACTTTTTCTTCATCTCTTTCATGGATAAGTAATTTCGCTGTCGGATAGATACTGACATTCACGCCTTTAAATCTTGCTATAATGACGTAGGGCGTGTCAGCAAGTATCTCTTTAACTTTTCTCTTAACTTTTTTTAAATCTAGTTTGGTTTTATTTTTAAGCAATACTGAACAGGCACCAGATCCCCTGCAATGCTTTACGACAAAAATAGGTCCCATATTTATATCACTCGCTATAAGCAAAAGATAGGCGGTTGTACTCGTCGGTGTCATAGACAGCGATTCCCTCTTCATGCCACAGGACAAATTCGGATATGTCCGCATCGAGAGCCATCTTGCTACAGATTGTACAGTACGGCTTGCCTGCCTTCAGAATATTATCATTCATGTCAAGCCTGATGAAATACAGTCTTGAGCCCGGCAACTTGTCAGGATTCCCTCTCAGTGCGTTCATTACGGCCCTCTGCTCGGCATGCACGCAGCACGCCTTGTCCGATTTGAAGTCCTCCGGCAGGTCGCCTTTGGTACAGCGCGCAGTCTTCTGGTTTTTTGGAGGGGAGTTGTATCCGCGCCCTATTATCTGGCCGCCCTTGATAATCACGGAGCCGCATTTGGAGCGCAGACACGTGGACTCTTTCGCCACCTTCTCCGCCTCTTTCAGATAGTAAAGCGCTTCCTCCTTTTCTCTGCCTGACAAGAATCTCATATTTATACCACTTTTGTTTAATCCAATCATGTACGAACGCCAGGCCCTGTATCTGGGAAAGACGGCGCAGGACAAACTTTTTAGGGTAAAGGTAGTTCTTATTGGTTGCGGAGCTCTGGGCTCGAATATTGGGATAGAATTAGCCAGGGCCGGAATAGGCAGCATAACCCTGGTCGATAGGGACATAGTCGAGGAAGAGAATCTAGGGACGCACCAATACTCTCGCCAGGAGATAGGCCTGCCAAAGTCTATCGCGTTAAAGCAAAGGATACTCGAAATAAACAAAAACATCCACGTTGACGCTCTTGTCGCTGATGTGAACAAAACCAACATAGAAGAGTTTGTTAAAGGAAAAGATTTAGTCTTGGATGGGACTGACAACATGAGGACAAGATTTTTGTTAAACGATGCCTGTGTGAAGAACAAGATGCCATGGATCTACGGCTCTTGCGTGAAATCAGAAGGAGCAAACGCCGTGTTCTATCCGAGCGGGCCTTGCTTCAGGTGCGTGTTCCCTAAGGCCCCGAGCAGGCTAGAGACCTGCGATACTGTCGGAATAGTCTCGACGCTCCCGCCAGTGATAGCCAATATGCAGGTCACTGAAGCAATTAAGATATTCACCGGAGGGAAAGCGAGCAGAGACATGATTTTCTACGATTGCCTAAAGCAGAGCCTAGAGAAGGTCGCTCTCAAGAAAAGAAACGACTGCAAAGCCTGCTCTAAGCACAGTTTTGAGTTCCTGAATTCAAAGCTAAAGGAGACTGCCATATTATGCGGAAGGAATGCCGTGCAGGTTTTTCCGCCGCGACCGCTCAAGATAGAGGAACTGATGCACAGACTGCAGGGTAGCGAGGTCGAGATACTCGGCGGAAACCTCTATCTGATGAGTTTTAAAATTAAGGAATATACCGTCAGCGTTTTCGAGGACGGCCGAGCGCTAATTAGGGGTACTTCAGATGAAAAGGTAGCAAAGTCGCTCTACTCAAAGTACATCGGTTCCTAATCAGTCGGAATAGCTTAAGGAGTCCCCACTATCGCCAGATTCCCAGCCGCAGTCTCGAGCCTCGCGGTTAGATCCGCTGCTTCTGCTAACTAGCCCATAACGGGATACAATAATACTGCTTCCGCTTGATTTTCCATTGTCTGCCATATTCGTCACCTCAAATTAAAATTCGGGAAGATGGTTAGAAGAACCTTGTTTATAACACTATCGAAAGGTTTTTGAAAAGAGTTCCTGTACAAAAATTTTTGACAGGAAGCGTGGAATAGCGCGTAATGTTTAAATATAACGGTGTTATAAAAATTAGTCATGCGACCTTTCTGCGAAGTCGTTGTCAAGGAAGTGCTACCTGCCGTTAGGAGCGTACTTGCGAAAGAGCTCAAGGATTCTGGGATGACACAGGAAGAGATAGCTGGGGCTCTCGGCATAACGCAGGCGTCCGTCTCTCACTATCTGAAACAGGCGAGAGGAAAGAACGTCAAGATGTTCGAGGACAACCCGCGCCTGAAAAAGCGCTTGAAAGAGACGGCGGAAAGGATCAAAGAGAAAAAAGCGAATCCTGTGATGGAATTTTGCGTTGTATGCAAGGATGTCAGAAAAGAGATAGTCTGCAAATTCCACAGGGACAGCACGCCGGGTCTGAAAACTTGCGATATTTGCTTTACCATGGATGTGTGCAGATGATATATCTAGATAATGCGGCCACAACTCCAGTGCGGAAAGAAGTCCTCGAGGAAATGACTCCCTACTTTTCGAAAAAATATGGGAACGCCTCCAGCCTGCACTCGCTCGGCCGAGAGGCTAATAAAGCTCTGCAAGAGGCCCGCGTCAGGGTGGCTGATGTCATAAACGCCATGCCTGAAGAGATCTATTTCACTAGCGGCGGAAGCGAGGCGGACAACCTGGCTATAAAGGGGATAGCCTTCGCAAACAAGGACAAAGGGAACCACATAATCGTCAGTTCGATAGAGCATGATGCGGTGCTGAACACATGCAAATTCCTCGCGGGAAACGGTTTTGAAGTGACTTATCTGCCCGTCGACAAATACGGCTTCGTGAACTGCGAAGACGTAGAAAGAGCGGTAACAAAAAAGACGATTCTGATTTCAGTGATGCATGCTAACAATGAGATAGGAACTATAGAGCCGATAGCAAACATAGGCAGTCTGGCCCAGGAGAAGGGCGTCTATTTCCATACCGATGCTGTCCAATCATTCGGGAAAATACCTATAGATGTGGAAAAAATGGGAATAGACCTGCTTTCCACCTCATCTCACAAAGTCTATGGCCCGAAGGGGGTTGGCGCGCTCTATGTCAAGAAAGGGATTGAAATACAGCCGCTGATCCATGGGGGCGGGCACGAGAACGGTCTTCGTTCTGGCACGGAGAATGTGGCAGGGATAGCCGGTTTCGGGAAAGCCGCTGAATTGGCTGAGAATGAAAGAGCTATCGAGGCTGGTAGGGAGATTAAGCTCAGGGACAAGCTGATAAAAGGGGCCCTGAAAATCAAGAACTCCTATCTTAACGGCCATCCGACGATAAGGCTGCCCAACAATACCAATTTCTCTTTCAAGTTCATAGAGGGCGAGGGGCTGATTCTTGATCTCGACTCATATGGGATAGCTGCGTCTACCGGCTCAGCATGTTCCAGCAAGACGCTTGAGCCCAGCCATGTCCTGTTGGCGATAGGGCTGAGGCATGAAGAGGCGCACGGCTCTCTCAGGCTTACTCTTGGCAGAGAGACAACGGACAAGGACATAAATTACGTTTTGAAAACATTGCCAAAGTCTGTCGAGAGGCTCAGGAAGATTTCTCCTTACAAAAATAAATTTGTCTTTAAAGGGCTGAAAGGTGAAAAGCATGTATAGCGAAAAGGTAATGGAACTGTTCAAGAAACCGCACAATCTAGGCAGGATGAAGAACCCGGACGGGATAGGCAAAGTTGGCAACCCCATCTGCGGGGATGTGATGTATATTTATATCAAGGTCAAGGACAACAAAATTAAGGATGTGAAGTTTGAGACTTTTGGGTGCGCGGCCGCTATAGCCACCAGCTCGATGATTACAGATCTGGCAAGGGGAAAGACGCTCGAAGATGCTTTGAAGATAACTAGAGAAGACATAGCAAAAGAAGTGGGGGGTCTTCCTGTTATCAAACTCCATTGCTCAAACTTAGCTGCGGATGCGCTCCACGAGGCAATAAAGGATTATCTCAAGAAGAGGGGAAAGAAATGAATGTAGACAAGATAAGAGAAGACTTTCCGATGCTGCAGAAAAAGGTCAAAGGAAAGCCTATCGTCTATTTCGACAATTCCTGCGTCAGCCTGAAGCCGAGGCAGGTAATAGACAAGATGAACCAGTATTACACCGATTTTACCGCCTGCCACGGCCGCTCTGTCCACTCGCTCTCGCAGAAGGTCACTAACGAATATGAACACGCACGGGAGGCGATAGCCAGGCTGATCAACGCAAAGCCTAACGAGTGCATATTTACGAAGAATACCACTGAGGGAATAAACCTAATCTCTAACTCTCTTGGCCTGAAGAAGGGAGACAAAGTGGTCACGACAAATCTCGAGCACAACAGCAATCTCCTTCCATGGCTCAAACTGAAAGAGACTATAGGAGTAAGGCACGAGATGACCATAGTCGATAAAGACGGCCTGTTCGATATCGAGGATTTCAAAAACAAGATAAAGGACGCTAAACTGGTGAGCGTGACCGCAGCTTCAAACGTCACCGGTTCTGTCATGCCTGTGAAGGAGATCGCGAAGATAGCTCATGACCATAGGGCGCTGGTCCTGATTGACGGCGCCCAATATGTCCCGCACAGGAAGACGGATGTTAGGAAGATGGACATGGACTTTTTGGCGTTCTCTGGCCATAAGATGCTAGGACCATCAGGCACCGGCATCCTCTACGGCAAACACAACCTGCTCGAGAGCCTGTCGCCGTTCATTGTCGGAGGAGAGACTGTGAAGGACGTGAACTCGAAAGGGGTAGTCTACGAGGATGTTCCAGCCAGGTTCGAACCAGGCTTACAGAACTATTCCGGGGTTATGGGCTTGGGCGCAGCTGCAGAATATCTCATGGGGATAGGCCTTGAGGATATTGAAAAGCATGAAGCCGACCTCACCAAAGAGATACTGGCGGGTTTCTTAAAATTTGACAATATTACTCTCTTCGGACCAAAGACGCAGGACAGGGAGCCGGTCTTCGCCTTCTCCGTGAAGAAACTCAGCTCGCACGACGTGGCGATAATACTGGATGAGACTGCGAACATAATGATCAGGTCGGGCATGCATTGCGCCCACTACTACCACGAGGAATATCTCAAGTCCGAAGGCACGGCTCGCGCTTCTCTATACCTGTACAACACAAAAGAAGAAATAAGGTACTTCTTCGAAAAACTGGAAGAAGTAACCAGGCACTTTTAGAGCTTTAAGGCTTTCCTGATTTCTGGCTCGTTGAACCCCACTATAATCGTTCCGTCTATGTCAATGACAGGCACACCCATCTGGCCCGATTTATTGGCCATCTCCTGGGCGGCCTCTGGATTGTTCTCTACGTTGATGTCCTTGAAGGGTATCTTTTTCTCCTTTAAAAAATCTTTCACCCTAGAACACCAAGGGCACCAGCTAGTGGAATAGACTGTGACTTTCGCCATTGGATCACGTTAAGAAACTGTAACTGTTCCCGTCATATACGGCAGCTCGGCATCCCTGAACGTATATGTCCCAGCGACATCGAACTTGTAGGTCCATGTCTCGCTCTTTAGCAGCACCGGCGAACTCGTGACGCTGATTACCTGCACCTGGTGTATCCTGTCATCCAGGTTAGTCCACTTTATAGAATCTCCAGCGTTAAGCACTATCGCGGTCTGGCTGAATGCATTGTTCTGTATGTTCACTTCTACTGTGGCTGCTCCCGTGGTTCCTCCGCCGGGCTGACTCTGATTTGTCTCATTCCCAGCCGGCTGTTGCTCTCCACCAAGGCAGCTTAAAAGAGCTAGAACGGCTACAACCGATATTACTGCATATATTTTACTCATAAATTCACCCAACCTTACAAACCTCGCCCGGTGGACACGAACAGGTCCCGTCTTCCTGACAAGTGCAGTTCGGATTGTCACACGTCTTTACGGTACATTCCGTTCCGTAGGTGCCAGTCAGCGGGCAGTATGTCGAACCAGGTCCGTTGCAATTATTATAAACAGCTATGTTATAAATAGTTATTGCGGAATACGCCAGGCTAACAATCATGATGAGGGTAAATACCCAAGAGATTGCGTCGAAATTCTTGTAGATGAAAGCTCCTGTTTTTGGGCTCTTGGTCATTAGCTTGCCGGTTATCTTAGCCTTGAGCTTCTTGTCAAAACCAGTGTCGCATTTCCTGAGCGTAACCATCTTGAAGACGCAGTTGAAAGCCTCTTTAGCGAAAGGCCTATATCTGGCTGAGAAGATTGCCAAGAATCCGAAAACGAATAGCGCTATGAAACAAACGACCACAAAATCACTCGATTAGTGTTAGTATGTACTGATTTATATTGTTTTAGCCCCGTGCTGGTCGAGCCATGCCTTGAGTGCATCATAGGACACTTCCCCTTCTTTCTTGTCGCCATTGCTGGCTACGAAAGTCGGTATCGCCATCACGCCCAGCTTTACTGCCTCATCAGAATGATAAGCGGTATTCTTCCACACTATGTTATAACTCTCGTTCGTGAGCCTTTCAACTATCGGCTTCTGCGCTATACAGTGTGGACAAGTGTCGCTGTAGAAGTAATAAACCGAGCCCGTTGGAGGCAGGTCATTCGCAATAGCCTGGCCTGTCGTCGACTGGTTTGTGAAAAAAAGGTAGCCTCCGACCAGCAAAGCCAGCACAGCTATCGGAAAGATATAATTAATCAGTCTAACCTTCTCGCTAGTTTTTACATCTGTAGGTTCTGCCACAAAAATCGCCTTTCTATTCTTTTATGGCTTCCCTTATAAATGCCTTTTGTTTTGATTAGCACAATAACTCTTTTTATACAAAGAAGCACAATAATAGACACAAGCAGGGGTAGCAAAGCGGCTATGCATCCGCCTGCAGAGCGGAAGACGCGGGTTCAAATCCCACCCCCTGCTTTTAGGGATAGCATGAAAATCTATAATACGATGACACGAAAGAAAGAGGAATTCAAGCCGTTGCGCGATAGAGAAGTTGGGATGTACTGCTGCGGCCCGACTGTTTATGACTACGCGCATATAGGTAACCTAAGGACCTACATCTTCGAGGATGTGCTTAGGAGAGCGCTGACCTGTGCCGGTTTCAAGGTAAAGCACGTCATGAACATTACCGATGTCGGCCACTTGACTAGCGATGCGGACACAGGCGAGGATAAGATAGAGATTGGCGCCAAGCGCGAGCACAAAAGCGCCTGGGAGGTAGCCGAGTTCTACACGAAAAATTTCTTCTCAGACACGGAAAAGCTGAACATAATCAGGCCGGAGATAACGCCTAAAGCAACCGGCACAATTCCGGAGCAGGTAGAGCTGATCAAAAAGATAGAAAAGAACGGCTTCACATACCGCACAGAGGACGGCATTTATTTTGATACTTCCAAGCTGAAAGACTACGGAAAACTGGCCAGGCTCAAGAAGGAGAACCTGAAAGCTGGGGCGAGGATAGAGATTGTCGAGGGGAAGAAGAACCCTACCGACTTCGCACTCTGGAAGTTCTCGCCCCATGACCAGAAACGCCAGATGGAATGGGACTCGCCATGGGGGATTGGCTTTCCGGGCTGGCATATCGAGTGCTCGGCCATGTCGATGAAGTACCTTGGCGAGACGTTCGATATACATTGCGGGGGGATCGACCATATCCCTGTCCATCACACCAATGAGATAGCCCAGTCCGAGGCGGCTACCGGCAAAGAACCGGTCAAATACTGGGTGCATGGCGAGTTCCTGGTGATCGGAAAGGAAAAGATGGCAAAAAGAGCAGGCAGTTTCACCACGCTGCAGAGCCTCATAGACGAGGGGATAGAACCCCTAGCATATCGCTTCTTCTGCCTGACCGCCCACTACAGGTCACAGTTGACATTCGATATCAACGCGGTCAAATCCGCCCAGCTCGGCCTGTTGCGTATGACGGACTTTATGGAACGCCTGGACGAGGTCAAGGAGAGCGTGACTAAAAAGGACATCTCTAAAGTGATGGGGAAGGCAAGGGATGACTTCAGAAAGTTCATAGAGGATGACCTGAACACGCCCAAGGCATTGGCCGCTATATCCGACTTTATGCGCGAGATAAACGCAGTGATGGACAGGAACGCGCTTGGGCGGGAGGACGCGAGGAAGATGCGGGACACGATGCTCGATTTCGACAGAGTGCTCGGCCTGAGGCTCGGTGAAACGGGCAAAGAGAATGCTCCTGGGGAAGTCCAGAAGCTCGTTTCAGATAGGGATAAACTCAGGAAAGAGAAAAAATTCAAGGAATCCGACTTGATAAGGAATAAAATAAAAGAATTAGGTTGGGAGGTTTTAGACACTCCCAAAGGTCCTAAGGTTAAAAAAATATAGGGTTACCTTAGATACATTATCCCGAGTGCTTTGTCCAATTCTGCTTCTGCCTTTGCACCTGAGCTAAGCGCGTTTGCCATGGGCCCCTTTATGTGTGAGGACTTCACGCCGGTCATGATAACGATGACCTCGACTTTTCCTTCATATTCGGGTATTATCCTCGCACCCCAGATGACTGTCGCCTGTGGGTCGATAGCCTCGGTCAGCCTCTCGCCGATCTCGTTCGCATCGCCCAACGTCAGGTCCGGACCGCCTGTTATGTGTATCAAGCAGCCTTTTGCTCCGGTATAGTCCACGTCAAGCAGACTGTTCTTCAAAGTGTCCTCAACGACCTCTTCCACTCTTCCATGTCCTCGAGATTCACCTACAGAAATTACTGAGACTCCACCTGCAGTCATTATAGCCCTGACATCTGCATAGTCCAGGTTAATCAGGGATGGCGTGGTTATCGTCTCGGTTATTCCCTTAAC
>Ga0315293_10006875_pt1 | contig 10601 bp, 9 predicted proteins | sample YL17G13_20_MG_FD_203071 | JGI IMG/M metagenome (GOLD analysis project Ga0315293, IMG submission 203071) | Sediment microbial communities from Yellowstone Lake, YNP, Wyoming, USA - YL17G13_20 | ecosystem: Environmental > Aquatic > Freshwater > Lake > Sediment | place: USA: Wyoming | collected... | reverse complement strand
GCAGCGTGGGCCAGTAGGGGCGCAGGAAGTCGTAGGCGGGTTGCATGGGGACTCCTGTGGCAGATGTTGCAAAAGCCGGGGGGCGGCGGCAGTTAGCGGGGCGCGACGGGCGGCCGGTGCAGCTCCGTCGTGAGCTCTTCGACGCGCACCCGCAGCGAGTCGACGGTGGCGGTGAGGCGCACGATCGCGTCGTGCGTGGATCGCCCCTCGGCGGCCACGGAGCGCGCCTCGGCGCTCGACTCTGAGCGCGCGGTGTCGATGGCTGTGATCCGCGCGGCGTTGTCGCGGGTGGTGTCGCGGGTGGTGCCCGCGAGCGCGAGGCCGCCCACGGCGAGCGCAGCGACGGCGGCGGTCACGATGCTCCACCGCGTCTCCATGCGCTCGCGGTGCCGGTCGAGGTCCGTCAGCGCTTTGAGGGCGGTGGCGGCGCCGGACTCCAGCGCGTCGAGCCGCTGGTCGAGCAGCTCGATGGCGTGCGTGCGCTGGGTGGCGTCGGAGTCGCCGCTCACCGGCTGCACCCGTAGCGCAGGGCGTAGGCGACGATCAGCGCGAGGCACGCGAGGGCGCCGAGGAGGTGAGCGCGCGTCACGACCGGCCTTCGACGTACGCGACGGCCCAGGCGAGCGCGCACGCGACGAGCAGCGGGGCGAGGATCGCCGCGATGAGGCGGGGGATGGTCACAGCGCCGTCCACCCGAGCGCCGATGGGACCGTCATCCGCGCGACCTGCGACCCGACGGCCTCGGCAGCGAGCCCATCGCGACGGGTGCGACCGGCGAGGTACGCGGCCACCGGCACCGAGCCCGACTCACCGGGGAGGTACGTCGCGTGCGTCGCGGTGATCGCCTGGAGCACCGCGTCGGAGAGCGTCGCGCCCCACGACTGGAGCCACGCGACCGACACGCCCGTCGGCGCGAGGCCGCCGCTCACATGGCCGCCGATGACGAAGACACTGTCGCTCGCAGGCGGCGTGTAGGTGCCGCTGATGACGACGCTCCCGACGGTGCCGCCCTTGATCGACCACCGCAGCGCCGTGGGCGCGACGCTGATGGCGACGGCGTAAGAGCCCGTCGCGAGGTCGCCGAGCTCGGTTTTCGCGGTGGAGCTCATCCCGACGTGGAGCAGATACAGCCGATTGGCCGTGCCGCCGCCCGCCGAGACGCCGAGAATCCACCCGCCCGAGGCGGACCAGTACTCGGCCAGGATGCCCTCCGACGCGCCGGGGAGCGACGCGACGTGGAGGCCCATCGCGAGCGTGGTGCCGGGCCCGCCGATGGGACCGACGGCAACGCCTGCGGCCGTGGTCATCTTGACGGTCGTGTCGACGAAGGGGCCGCGGGTGACCGCGAGCGGCCCGACGCCGGGGACGAGCCATGTACCCGCGATGCGACAGCCGAGCTCCACGTCCACGTCCGTCGCGTAGTAACGATCGCCCGCGGCGGGGGACGCAGGGCGCGCGGCGAGCGTGCCCGACCCGTACGCGCCGAGCGCCGCGCGCATCCCCGCCGCATCTGTCGCCGCGAGCAGCGCGCTCACCGCCGCGCTGGTGGGACCGATGTCGCCCGCGCCGTCGGAGATGATCGCCGTGCCCGCGGGCTCGCCACCGATGGCCGCCACGATCACGTCGCTCACCTCGTCGCCGAAGTTCGCAGCCGCGTAGGTGGTGCCCGCGCCCGTCGAGAGCGGCACCTCGCCAGCGCCGCCCGCCACGGGGAGGCCCGCGCCGCCACCACCGACAGCACCGCCGTTCTTGCGGTAGTCCGTCACGGCGACACCCCGCGGAAGTCCGCGTTGACGGCCGCCGTGGCGCTCACAGCCTGGGCGGTGACGTAGAGCCGGTTGCCGCTCTCGCCGCTCGCGCTGAGCACCAGCGGCGCGGCGCTCGTCACCGTCGCCGCAAGCGCGGTGAGCTCGACGAGGCCCGCGAGCATACCCGCGCCGACGTAGACCTTGACGTTGACGTCCTGCGTCGTGGTGACCGTGAGGCTCCACTGCGAGGTGCCCGCGAGGGCGACGCCCGACGTCGAGAAGGTGGTGCCGCCGTCGGCGCTCAGAAGGGCGACAGCAGCAGCGGAGGTGACGGCGCGCGCGGCGCACCCAGCAGCAATCACGACGGACATCAGACAGGCTCATGCCGCGCGCGGCGGCGACGGAGAGAGAGGCACTCAAGGAGTACCGCGCCCCGTCGCGCGACACAACCGCTACGGCGTCTCGACGATCCAGTACGAGGTGATGTGCATTGTGCCAGCGGAGGAGAACGCCTCCCAGTAGATCTCGTCGGTCGTCGTCTGCGCGAGGTATCCGACGCCCGTGAAGTCGTCCACCCATGCGCCGCTCGTCGTCGGGAGCGTGAGCGTGTACGTGCCCGCGCCCGTGGTGATCCGCACGCCTCCGGTGTGCGAGCCCGTGGTGCGATACCGCACGCCGAACTGCACCTCGGGGACGCCACCCATGAGGCGCGGGCGCACCTCCCACCGCAAGGCGACGCCCGCGGACTCCAGCTGCGAGCCGGGGACCGGCGCGTAGGTGCCGCTCGTCACGTTGTCGTGCGCGCCGTCGTCGAGCGACACCGCGTGATACGTTCGGCGCTGCAAGTCGTACGCGGCCTCGAGCGTCGCGCCGATCGCCACGACCTCGTCGTCGATGATCCTTCGCGGCTGGTAGTACTGCGGGTCCGCGCCGTAGAGGTCCGCGGTATCGACTGCGAAGCGCGACACCTCCGCGATCTCGATCGCCTCGACGTAGGTGGCCACCGTGCTCACCACGAAGGTAAAGCGCCACGGCACCGAGGGCGACAGGCCTGCGGCGACGAGAGAGTCCCGCTGCACGAAGACCGCGCGCGTCTCGAAGTCGTCGAGGCGCGCGCCGGACATTCCTGGATAGTGATCGTATTGGAGATCACGAGGGAGGTACGGCGACGCGCCCGGCCCCACCGTCGTCGTGCCGTCCGTCACCGCAAGCGTCACTGTCGCGGTATTCATGAACGACGGCGCCGCCCTCCAGGACACCGTGATTCGCACCGCGTAGTAGATCGCCGTCGTGTCCGGCCAGATGTAGCAGTGGAAGGTCCCAGTGGTGCGTCGATCGACCCGAGCGCGCTGCGCCGGGTGACCGCCCGCGGCGTCGTTGGCGAGTTCCGCGAGCGCTGACGACTGCGACGCCTGAGCCGTCCCGCGCGAGGGCCGAGTCTGAGAGTAGAGCGCGGGCGTGGTGAGATCGCGTGAGCGTGTCGTCATGGTGCTCCGAGGTAGATCGTCATGCCGCGCGTGCTCGTCTTCGCGCCGTTGCTATTCCAGACGCCCACCCATAGGTGGACGATCGTGTCCACGCCGGACTCGATCGGCGCCCCCGGTGGCGTGGTGTCCTCGACGAGGGGTGCGATAGAGCGCGAGAACACGTCGCCCAGGGTAAGCGCGAGCGTCGCCGTCTTGCGCTCATAGGGAGTGCTTATGGAGGTGATCACCGCGTAGGGATCGCGCGGCTGTGGACGGCCTCCGCCGTTGGCGACGAGCACTACCCCCGCACTGCCGCCGCCCGCCCTGAGCCGAACCGATATCGTGATCAGTGGCAGGACACCAGTCGAGCCGTAGCCTCGCATGCGGTGCGCGCCGGCGTAGGCCACGCCGACCGCCGAATGGCCGACAACCTCGTCCCATGGGAACGCCAGGACGCTTGAGGAAGGAGAGCCGAAGAGGTTGAGCGTGCCGGCGATGTCGGTGAATCCCGGGTGCTCCCAGAGCGTGCGGAGATTGTTCTCACGACACGCGAGCTCGGCGTTGCTCGAGGCGATCTGCACGAGCCCCGCGCCGAGCGGCTGGTCCGCGCGAAAGCGATCCTCCACGCCGCCCGACCAAGGGAGGTCAATCCATATCCCTGCGGTGGTAATCGTCGTCACGCGGTGTACCTCTTCGGATCGTCGGTCGCGCCGAGTACCTGTGTCGTCTGATCAGCAATCCACGCGAAGATCTTCTGCTGTCGTGCGGTGCATTGATCGTACGGCGCGTATCGCAGGATCACGCCGTAGTACACCGCAGCCGCGCCCGCCATAGTGGCCCCCGGCGCGCTCGAAAGCGTCACCCGGTTGAGCACCGGGTCCACCGCGGTAAGCGTGCGCTGCACGTCCGCGATCGGCGTGCGGGTGCTGATCTGCGAGAGCACCACCACGTCTCCGACCTCGAAGCCGTCCACCGCCGACGTGCTCGCCGCGCCGCTCGCGGTGGTGTCCCGCGCGTGGCACGTCGCCCCCCATGCCGTCGCCGTCGAGAGCTGTACCGTCGTGCCGCCCGAGGTGAGCCCGCCGCTCTCGACGATCGCCTCGGGCGCGTAGCCGTATGCGGGCGCGGACTGGAGCCGCAGCACCATGGTCGCGCGGAGTCGCCCGCCGAAGAGGATCCGACGCACCTCCTGGACCTGACACACGCCGTCGCTAATCCCGCGCACGCCCGTCCACATTGGGATGCGCGAGTGCGTGAACTTGATCAGGTCGCCGGGTTGCAGCCCGAGGAGCACGGGCGTCAGCGGGATCCGCACGGCGCGCGACGGCTCCGCAAGCGGCCCGAGAATCTGCTGCGCCACGGAGTAGAGCGGTTGCAGCGTGGCGATGAGGTTGGGCGCGCTCGCCGTCGGGATTGACAGGAGCGCCTTGCACTCGATGCGGGCCGAGTCGCCGAACTCCGACTGGTAGGTGAGATCGGTGACCGAGATGATGATCGGATCGCCGCCACCGATCGCCGGGAAGCTGTAGTCCACGCCCGTCGCGAGCGGCTCGATGTTGTCTACGATCTCAATCGGAATCTCTTTGCCGTCCTCGGAGAGGGTGTCCGTCTCGACGATTGCCGCCGCGGTGTCCTCGCTGTCCGCGTACGACATGAGGCGCGCCGCGCTGATGAGCCCATAGCGGATCACCATGCACATGCCGCGGAGTCGGAGCTCGTCGATCAGCACGTCGAGGAAGCTGTCGGTGTCGCCCGTGAAGCGGTACTCGCGTGACTGCGGGAGCGAGCTCGTGGGCGCCATGAAGAGCCGCTCAAGGTGGTCCCAGTCCACCGCGGACTCGAACAGGTCCTGCCCCGTGAGCTCGTCAATCGCGAGGGCCGCGGCCTTGAGTGCGGCAATCGGTGAAGCACCGGTAGCAACGACGCCGAGCTTGACGGCGGTGCGCTCGAACACCCGCGTGTCGATATAGCCGCCGCCGTTGATCGATTGCCGCCCGAGGAAGACCGTCTGCGGCGGGTCGTTGCGGGCGACGATCCCCGCGACGTAGCCCTTGCGCCCAACCGTGTCAGCAATCAACGCGACGTGCGCCATGCCCGTCACGCCGTCCGTCGTCGTGGCCGTCCATTGAAACGTTGTCGGGATGCGGGCGAAGTCCAGAGCGCTCGGGATACGAACGACGCCAGACATTAGGAAGAATGCCTCGGGCATATCAGGCACGGTATAGACGAGTTGAATGTCGTCTCCGTTGGCATTGCCTCCGAGCGTGGTGGGACCCGTCGTCACCCACCCTGGCGAAAACCGGACAATGCTGTTGTTGACGTTGGTGCCAGCGTGCACTATCCGAAGCGCGCCGTTGATGCTGACGAGCGCTGCTGGCGCAAGAGCGTCCACCTTGCCTTGACACGACGCGACGAACGCCTCGCGTGTCGGGTGCCACCCGCCCCGGTCATAGACGCTCGCAGTATCCCACCGCAGCGAGCATTCCACCGCAGCCACCGACGTGGTCCCCGCGCGGATGGATAGCGGGTGCGTTCGCACGCCCACCGAAGGAACCGTGAAGTGGTGATACCCGTAGATGCTCACCGGAGGGATATCCACCTTGCGCGTCAGGGCTACGCTCACGTGGTCGAGCGGCACCGTCCACCGCGAGAGGTTGCCGGTCATCTGCACACCCGCGCCGACGGTGCCCGCGTAGAGCAGCGACGGGTCCGTGAGGGTGAGCCCGTCGGCCGAGAGCACGCAGAGCCACACCGTCGCGAGGCGCGATTGCCAGTGCCGCGGGTAGCCGGCGACGACGAGCGGCCGGTGCTCCGCGGGCGAGAGGTGAGCCCGTGCGTGCGAGCCGTACTTGCCGCGCTGCACCGTCGCGATACCGCCGCCCGCGATCGAACCGTAGAGCACCGTCTCGCGCTCGATGCTCGCAATCCCCGACGCCGGGAATCCGATCGTCGAGACGAGGGCAATCGCCGTCGCCGTCGCCGTCACGTCGGCGTCAAGGAGTTGCGTGATTCGGCCCTCGCGGTTGGACAGCAGCGTGGTCCCGCGCCCGTCGGTGTCCAACACGGAGAAGCTGAGCGACTCGACACGCACGTCACCCTCGAGAAGCGACGCGCGTTCGAACACTTCGAGCGTCTCGGTGGGGTCGAGGAGATCCTCGACGGGGTTGAACGTCGACGCGTCGGGTAGCGTCTCGGTGAGCGTCCCCGTGCCCGGCCACCAGAGCGGGTCGATCGTCCCGCTCGACACGGCCACCGTCGTCGGGAGAATCCCTGCGGGCGTGAGCACCGCCGGGAGGCCCGCGATCAGGATCACCGGGACCACGCGAGCGCCGGGCGCGAGGCCCGTCGTCCAGTCGATGCGCGCCGTCGTCACGACCGCAGCTCCGAGGGCGCGGAAGAGGGTGCGACGAGCGCGAGCGTCCACTCGCTGTACGCCAGCCACTCGGCCTTGAGCAGCTTGAGCGTGGGCGAGAGGATTGTCTCCGGCCCAATGTACGCGCGCCAGATGCGCGCCGTCGAGTCGTTGCGATCCGTCTGCCACGTCCCGACGCTCACCCCGCACAGGGCGTTGCGCGCGGAGTAGAGGACGTCGAGCACGCTCCACTCCCGGCTGGTGGCCGTCGAGCCGAGCGCGTCGAAGTACTCCGCGTCAGGGTAGAGCGCCGTGGCCTGCGCGCCGAGCGACGCGCGGTACGCCACCGTCGTCGGCTGAAAGCGCACCACGAGGCTGCGCTGCCAGGACGTCGCCGTCGCCGCGATGGCGTACACCCGGCCCGCCGTCGTCTGCTCGACGCCGCCCGCCTGGAGCGGCTGCCAATACTCGCCCGTGGCCGCGGTGAGCAGCGCGAGGTTCCACGCGCTGCGGCTCGCGGTGATGTCGATGACGGACGCGCTCACCACGGTGATAGCGGGCGTGGCGCTGGAGTACCCGAGGCGCTTGAATACGCTCGCCGCGAAGGTCACGCCCGTGGGCAGCGGGTTCGCACTGACGATTCGCAGCGACGGAATCCCGAACGCCGACATGGACGCGATCACCGTGTACGACCCGAGCGCCGTCTGAATCGCAAGCGCGAGTTGCCGCAGGTAGTCCGACGCCAGCGGCGCGAGCGTCATGCGGTAGGTGCCCGACGCGAGGGACGCGGTGACCGGGCTACCGACCGCGAACGTGAACGTCACGTCCGGAGACGCCGTCGTGTGCGTGAACTCCGGTGCGAAGGCATGGCTAGCAAGGAGCGTCAAGCGGCCCTCCGAAGGCGCGCGCGCGCCGCGTCGTTGTATCTGTCGATCCGCACGCCCGTCTCGGCGTCGGTGGACTGTCGCCCGCCGACGATAGGCGCGTAATAGTTGTTGACGATTGGCCCCGCGCTAGAGCCGCCTCCCCTGCCGCCCGCGCCGCTCGGCGTCACGTCGCCCGCGCGCCCGGCGCCCGGCTCCGCGCCCGGTGTCGTCGGCGCCGCCGCGGGCGCTACCGCCGCGCCGATGGCGCCAGCCGTCACGGCGACGGCCGCGAAGGTGGCAGCAGAGGCGAAGGACGCCGCCGCCGCGGGGTTGCCCGTCGCGAGCTGGAAGAGGCCCGTGGCGGTGGCGAAGAGGGCCTTCTGCGCGGCCTCGATGGCGAGCGCCTGGAGCGACGCGGCGAGCTGCTTCTGCAATGCGGCGCCGACGGACTCACCCGCGAACGCCGCCGCGAGACCGGCCTGCACCAGGCCGTCCGCGAGGCCCTTCGTCGAGTTGGTGAGGAAGTCCATGCGATCGGTGCGGATCTTCTGCACCTCCGCGTTGCTCGCGGCCTGCGCGGTGCGCTGTCGATGGAGCGCCGTCGTCTGCCGCGCGAGCGCCTCGGTGACGTGCGTCGTGCGCTCCTCGAAGGAGATGCTCGCGTCGTTCTCCTCGCGCCGCGCTTGCGCGAGATCCTGCGTCGCCCGTGCGAGCTCGCGCGTCGCGCTGGTCTCTTCCGTCGCCATGGCCGCGCGGGCGTCGGCTGCGGTGTCCGCGTCCTCGGCGCCCGGCGCGCCGCCGCCCATGGCGGCCGCGTTGGCGGACACAGCGTCCTCGCGGGCGCGGCGCATGGACAGGCGCCGCGCCTCCGCTTGTCGGAGCTGCTCTGCGCCCGTGCGGAGACTCGCCTCGGCCGCGGCGTTCAAGTCGGACTGAGCCGCGAAGAGCGCGTCTTCGGCAGTCACCCGGGCGCGGGCGGCGGCGATCTCCGCACCCAGCGATCGGTTGTACTCTGCCTGCGCTTGCGATTGCGCCTGGAGCGCCGACGTCACCCGGCGCGTGTGGTCGTGTCGCGAGGATTCAGCGAGCGCGAGCTCGCGAGTGGCGAACGCGAGGTGCTCGCGCGCCTGCGCCGTCTGTCGTTCAACGGGCGCCGATAGCAACGCGTTGTCGTTGGCCTCGCGTGCGAGTCGGAGCGCCTCGGCCCGTGCGCGGAGATCCTGCGCCGACGGAGCCGCGGCGGCGGCCGCGGCGGCGGCCGCACGACGACGCTCCTTCGCAGCGTCGTTCATCTGTTGCTGCCCGTGCCGCTTGGCTTCTTCATTCGCGGTGGCAGCGGCAGCGGCAAGCTCTCGCGTGGCGACAGTCGCGGCCTGCTGCATTTGGGTGCTCGACGCGATGGCCGAGGCTACTTGAACGGTGAGCCGGGCTTGATCCGCGAGGGCCTTGTTCAGATCCCTCGTCGCCGACCCTACCGCCGCACTCCCAGCCATTCGCAGCGCGTCTTGGTCGCTTAGCGCTTCAACTGATTCGCGAGCCGCTGCAACCGCCGCGTTCGCGGTACGCAGCAACCCCTGGCGGTGCGTGACCTGATCAGCAGCGGCGCGGGCCAACACGACGGACAGCGCTCTCGTCTGATTCGCGTGCTCCACCGTCGCGTCGGTGGAGTGATTGAACGAGAACCCGAGCAACCGCTGCTGCACCTCCGCGTTGCCCGACTGAATCGCGTGCTGCGCCATTTCGACGGTGCCGTCCTTCGCGGCGTTGCCGAGCGCAACGTAAGCGCCCCTGAGCATGTCGATTGATTGCACAAACGAGTCGCTCTGCGCGCGGTTGAACCCCTGTTGATCTAGCGCAATGCGCTGCTGGAGCACCGTAAGGCCCGCCGCGCGGATGGCGCTGACGCGCTCCTCCGCGGTGCCGTCCTGCGCAGCCGCGACTCGCACGGCGTCGTACGACCCGCCAAGCTGTGCGTTGACGCTCGCGAGCGCAGCAGCGCCCGACGCGACGGCGCGCTGCTTCTCCTCGTACTGCTGGTACGCGTTGTAGAGCATCAGCACGGCGCCGACAGCGGCCGTCGCCTGGAGCCCGATGCCGCCGAACGCGGCGAGCGACTTGAGCCCGACGTCTGCGAACTTGCCCGCCGACCCGCCCATGCCGCCCGCGAGTTCGCTCGCCTTCTCCGACAGCGCGCTCAGCGCGGTGCCGCCCGACTCCTTCAGGCGCTCGACGGCCGTCTTCGTTTTCTCCGTCGCGTCGGCAATGCGCCCGAGGGCCGCGCTCGACGCGGTGGCACTCTCGCCCATCTTCGTCGCGCTGGCGCCCGCCGCGCCGCCGACCTTTTCGAGCTTGTCGGCGACGCGCTCCAGCACCGCGGCCGACTCTTCGCCGCCGGGCGTACTGATCGGGATGACGAGGCCTTCAGCCATGGGATGCCTTGAGCGACCGGAGGGCCGCGATGAACTCCACGCGAGTCAGATCCGGAATCACCACCGCGTCGGCGTCGCTCACGCTGACGCCCTCGCCCGCGACGGTGTAGCGCACGAGCTGAGCGACGCGGGCGACGAGGGCCGAGACGGCCGCGTCGGCGCCCGGCGGCGCGTCAATGTCCAGCACCAGCAGGGCGAGCCTTCGCGGCGGCGTCTCGCTCTTGTCTGTCGATATCGCGGTCACTGGCGAGGCTCTCTCTCTGCCCGCGCGTCAGCGCCGCGAGCGCGATCAGATCGGCGTGCGTGAGCTCTCGGCCCAGCGCCTCGCTGACAGTAACACCCCAGTCGCTCGCCGCGATAGCGACGGCCTCGGTGATCTCTCGCACCCACGGCGACGCGCGCTCCAGGCACGCGAGCGGACAGGTGCCCGACTCCGCGAGCCCCGTCACGCGCGCGACGTGGCGCGCCTCGCTCGCGAGATCCGGGTCGAGCGCGCGCGGCGGCGTGTGCCCGGCGGCCGGACAGCCCCACCGCTGCTGGTACTCACGCGCGCCGTCTTCGAGGGCGCCGCGCGTGGCGTCGTCTTCGGCGGCGTTGCCCGTCGAGGGCGGTGGACACCGCGCGAGCTCGCGCAGCCGCGAGCACCCGCACTGCGCCCGCGTGCTGCCTAGCGCGCGAGCAGAAGCCCAAGCGGCAAGAGAAAAGGGGACACCGCCGAGGGCCCCACCTCCGCGCGAGTG
>Ga0315293_10006870_pt1 | contig 10603 bp, 10 predicted proteins | sample YL17G13_20_MG_FD_203071 | JGI IMG/M metagenome (GOLD analysis project Ga0315293, IMG submission 203071) | Sediment microbial communities from Yellowstone Lake, YNP, Wyoming, USA - YL17G13_20 | ecosystem: Environmental > Aquatic > Freshwater > Lake > Sediment | place: USA: Wyoming | collected... | reverse complement strand
CTCGAGCGACATGTTCATCCTGCTCAAAGCCAAAGACATCGGCATGGGGACGTCGGCGGTCATCCTCCTCTACGTGCTCTACAACGTCGTGTACTCGGCCGCCTCGCTGCCGCTCGGCGGCCTCAGCGACCGCGTCGGTCAGTACCCGCTAGTGATCGCCGGCTACTTCGTGTTCGCGGTCGTCTACCTCGGGTTCGCCGGCGCCGGGTCGGGCCTGGCGCTGGCGGGCCTCTTCGCCGCCTACGGCCTCTACATCGCCGCCACCGAGGGCACGAGCAAAGCGCTGATCGGGCGCGCCATCCCTACGGGCGAGCGCGCCTCGGCGCTCGGCCTGTACTACACGGCCACGGGGCTCGCGAGCTTCGCCGCCAGCACAGTGGGCGGGCTGCTCTGGAGCGCCGTGGGGCCGTGGGCGACGTTCGCGTTCGGGGCGACGGCGGCCCTGGCCGCCGCCGCGCTGATGCTGGTCGGCCGCAGCAGGGTGCGCCGGGCGCTCGCTGCGTAGCCGAGCCCGGCGCGCCCGCCGACGCCGTGAATCGCAGGCCAAGGCCCCAGTGAAATAGAGGACCCGGCTTGCCCGGATTCTGCTACAGCTTTACAATGTGCTCTAGAGTACAATCGTCTTTGCACCTCGGATAGAGTCCCGACGGGCGACCGTAGTGGTACCCGTCGGCAGCAGAAAGGCAGGAAGCCGACCCGCATGAGCGCTCCGTTTCGTACCCTCGCTGCCGACATCCTCGAGGCCACCGGCATCAACGCCGCGACGTGCTACCAGTGCGGCAAATGCTCCGCCGGCTGCCCGATGGCGTTCGAGTCCGACCTGCGCCCGCACACCATGATGCGCCTGGTGGTGCAGGACCGCCGGGAGGCGGCCCTGGCCGAAGAATCCATCTGGCTCTGCCTCACCTGCGAAACGTGTTCCGCCCGCTGCCCCAACGCCTGCGACCCCGCCCGCGTCATCGACGCGCTGCGCGAGATGAGCATCGAGGCCGGGGTCGCCGACATGCCGCGCAACGTCGCCGCCTTCCACCGCGCATTCCTCGAGCAGATCCGCACCAACGGCCGTCTGCACGAGATGGGCATGGTGATGGAGTACAAGCTGCGCAGCGGCGACCTCATCAAAGACGTCACCAACGCCCCGGGTATGCTCAGCCGCGGCAAGCTCAGCTTCCGCGCCGAGCGCATCGAGGGCGTCGCCGAGATCAAGCGCATCTTCGAGAAGTGCGGCGTGACCCTGTGACCGAGACCGCCGCGCCTTCGCGACCCGCGATGACCGACGTTGCCTACTATCCCGGCTGCTCCCTGCACGGCACCTCCCGCGAGTTCGACGAGAGCCTCCGCGCCGTGGCCGCCGAGCTCGGCATCGGCCTCACCGAGATCGACGACTGGAACTGCTGCGGCGCGAGCAGCGGCCACACCACCGACCACCTGCTCGGCGTGGCGCTGCCGGCGCGCAATCTGGCGCTGGCAGAGGCGCAGGGCTACGACACGGTCGTGGCGCCCTGCGCCGCCTGCTACAACCGCCTGTCGGCCGCCCGCCTGGCGCTCGCCACCGAGGACGGCCTCGCCGAGCAGATGCCCGAGATCATCGGCCACCGGTTCGCCAACAGCGTGGACGTGCACAACGCCGTCGAGCTGCTCCGCGACGCGTCGGTGACCATCGAAGAGAAGGTCGCCGACACCCTCGCGCCCAACCCGCTCGAGGGGGTCAAGCTGGCCGCCTACTACGGCTGCCTGCTGGTGCGCCCGTTCGAGGTCTGCGGCTACGACGACCCCGAGCAGCCGACCTCGATGGACGAGGTCATCAACGCCTGCGGCGCCGACGACGTCGACTGGGACATGAAGGTCGAGTGCTGCGGCGGCGCCTTCAGCGTGAGCCGCACCGCGTCGGTGCTGCGGCTCGGGCGCGCGATCATCGAGAACGCCCGCTCCCACGGCGCCGAGGCCATCATCGTGGCCTGCCCGCTGTGCCACTCCAATCTCGACCTGCGCCAGAAGGCCATGGCCCAGCGCGGCGAGGAGCCCATGCCGATCCTGTTCGTCACGCAGATGGTGGGCCTCGCCCTCGGGCTGGCGCCGGTGGACCTCGGCCTGAGCCGGCACTTCGTCGACACCGAGCCGCTCATCGCGCGCCTGGTGCAGCGGGCGGCGGACCGTGTCGTGGCCGAGAAGCTCGCCAAAGAAGAGGCCGCCGCCAAGGCCGCCGCCCGCGCCGAGAAGCAGAAGGTCGGCGCCGCCGCTGCTTCCGGCGGCGCCCAGGGCGGTGAGGCTCCGTGAGCCGCGTCGGCGTCTTCGTCTGCCACTGCGGCGAGAACATCGCCCGCACCGTCGACTGCGAGGCGGTCGTCGAGGCCCTCAAGGACCACCCGGGCGTCGCCTTTGCCGAGGACTACAAGTACATGTGCTCCGATCCGGGCCAGCAGCTCGTCAAGAAGGCCATCGAGGAAAACGACCTCACCGGCGTGGTCGTGGCCGCGTGCTCGCCGCACATGCACGAGAAGACCTTCCGCCGCGCCTGCGACCAGGCCGGCCTCAACCAGTACATGTGCGAGATGGCCAACGTCCGCGAGCACTGCAGCTGGATCCACGAGGACCGCGGCGAGGCCACCGCAAAGGCCATCGACATCACCCGCACCATCGTCGAGAAGGTCAAGCACAACAAGCCGCTCGAGAGCATCCGCATCCCCGTCACCAAGCGCGCCCTGGTGATCGGCGGCGGCATCGCCGGCATCCAGGCGGCGCTCGACATCGCCGACGGCGGCCACGAGGTCGTGCTCGTCGAGAAGGAAGCCTCGATCGGCGGCCACATGAGCCAGCTCAGCGAGACCTTCCCCACGCTCGACTGCTCGCAGTGCATCCTCACGCCGCGCATGGTCGAGGCGTACCAGCACCCCAATATCAAGCTCCACACCTGGAGCGAGGTCGAGAAAGTCGACGGCTACATCGGCAACTTCAACGTGACGATCCGCAAGAAAGCCCGCTCCGTGAACGAGGACCTCTGCAACGGCTGCGGCGACTGCCAGGCGGCCTGCCCGGCGAAGCGCATCCCCAGCGAGTTCGAAGCCGGGCTCGGCAAGCGCACCGCGATCTACGTGCCGTTCCCGCAGGCGGTGCCCAACATCCCGGTGCTCGACCGCCAGAACTGCACCCTCTTCAAGGGTCGCCGCAAGGGCCTCGCCAAGGACGTCTGCGGCAAGTGCCAGGAGGTGTGCCTCAAGGGCGCCGTCGACTACGACACCGAAGACACGTTCATCGAGGAGGAGATCGGCGCCATCGTGGTGGCCACGGGGTTCCAGCTGTACAACATCGGCCGCGAGCAGCCCGAGGGCCTCAAGGGCTACGGCGAGTACGGCTACGGCGAGGTGCCGGACGTCATCGACGGCCTGCAGTTCGAGCGCCTGGCATCGGCCTCGGGGCCGACTGACGGCGCGATCCTCAGGCCGTCCGACGGCAAGGAGCCCAAGACGGTGGTCTTCGTCCACTGTGTGGGCTCCCGCGACCCCGAGAAGGGCATCTCGTACTGCAGCAAGATCTGCTGCATGTACAACGCCAAGCACGCGATGCTCTACAAGCACAAGGTGCACGACGGCCGCGCCGTGGCCTTCTACATGGATATCCGCGCGGGGGGCAAGGGCTACGACGAGTTCAGCCGGCGGGCCATCGAGGAAGACGGCGCCGAGTACATCCGCGGCCGCGTCAGCCGCATCTTCCGCGACGGCGACGTCGTGAAGGTGTGGGGCTACGACACGCTGAGCGGCGAGCAGGTGGTGATCGACGCCGACATGGTCGTGCTGGCCACGGCCATGCGACCCCAGGACGGTGTCCGCGAGCTGGCGCAGAAGCTCAGCGTGAGCACCGACGAGCACGGCTTCATCAACGAGGCGCACCCCAAGCTGCGCCCCGTCGAGACCAACACCGCCGGGGTCTTCGTGGCCGGCGCCTGCCAGGCGCCGCGCGACATCCCCGAAGCCGTCGCCATGGCGAGCGCCACCGGCGCCAAGGTGATGAGCCTCTTCAGCGCCGACGAGCTCGAGCGCGAGCCGGCCGTGGCGATCGTCAACGAGAACACCTGCATCGGCTGCATGAACTGCGCCAAGGTGTGCGCCTACGGCGCCATCGAGCAGCGCGAGATCTGCACCGTCGACGGCCACGTCTGCGGCCACGTCGCCTACGTGAACCCCGGCGTGTGCCAGGGCTGCGGCACGTGCCAGGCGGTCTGCCTCAGCAAGAGCGTCGAGCTGCAGACCTTCACCGACGAGCAGATCTTCAGCGAGATCAACGCTCTGTGCTACTGGGAGTGACGTGAGCGACGCGACCGACAGCAGCGGCGCGGCTGCCGACGGCTTCGAGCCGCGCGTCACCGCCTTCGTCTGCAACTGGTGCACGTACACCGGCGCCGACCTGGCGGGCACCAGCCGCCTGCACATGGCCAGCAACGTGCGCATCATCCGCCTGCCCTGCACAGGCCGCATCGACCCGCTGTTCATCATCAAGGCCTTCGAACGCGGCGCCGACGGTGTCATCGTCAGCGGCTGCCATCCGGCCGACTGCCACTACACCACAGGCAACTACCATGCCCGGCGCCGCTTCGCCGTGTTCCACGACCTCATGGAGTTCATCGGCGTCGACCCGCGGCGCATGACCTTCAGCTGGGTCTCGGCGAGCGAGGGCGCCAAGTGGCGCGACGTCGTGAACGAAGCCGTGACCAGCGTGCGGGAGCTGGGGCCGTTCCAGGCCTACCGCGCGCTGGCGCCCAAGGATGCCGGCGTGGCTGCGCCGACCGGCCCGAGCGCCGAAGCCGTCACGCAAGCCGAGGCCTCATGAACGAGCTGCGCGAAGTAGCCCGCACGCTTCTCACCGACGGCACGGTGCGCGTGATCATCGGCTGGGAAGACGCCCGTCGCGGCGCGCGGCCGGTCTTCATCACCGACCCGGCCGACACTGACAGGCTCATCTTCGACACGCGTTGCGTGCACAACCTGGTCACCTATCTGAATCCGCGCCGCGACAACGTCGCCGAGCTCGGCAAGATCGGCCTCGTGGTCAAGGGCTGCGACGCCAAGGCGGTCGCGGGCCTGCTGCGCGAAGCGCAGCTCACCCGCGACGACGTCGTGCTCATCGGCGTGCGTTGCGGCGGCGTGCTGGAGGAAGCGGAGCTTCCCGAGGCCGCGCCGCTGAGCCCCGAGAACGTCGCCCCGCGCTGCTTCGGCTGCGACAACCGCGAGCCCGACCTCGTCGACCACTTGCTCGGCGAGTCGCAGCCCGAGCCCCCGCGGCCGGTCACGACCATCGACGAGCGCGTCGCGGCGCTCGACGCGCAGCCACTGGAGGAGCGCTGGGCCTTCTGGACCGAGCAGTTCTCCAAGTGCGTGCGCTGCTACGCGTGCCGCCAGGTGTGCCCGCTCTGCGTCTGCGAGAGGTGCGTGGCCGAGAAGACCCGGCCGCAGTGGATCGAGGCCTCGCCGCACCCGCGCGGCAACCTCAGCTGGAACATCACCCGCGCCCTGCATCTCGCCGGCCGCTGCGTGGACTGCGGCGAATGCGAGCGCTTCTGCCCGGTCGGCATCCCGCTCAGCCTCGTGAACCGCAAGCTGCAGCAGATCGTCGCCGAGCGCTACGACTACACTGTGAGCGACGACCCCGAGAACCCGGCGCCTATCGGCGACTACCGCCTTGACGACCAGCAGGAGTTCATCAAGTGACGAAGGCCGATTCGACACACGAGACGTACTTCATCAGCGACGACGACTTGCGCGCGCTGACCGGCGATCTGCTCGGCGCGGGCACGGAAGTGATCGCGCCCGTCGCCGTAGACGTCTGCGCGTCGCCGTCGGCGATCGCCTCGTCGGCCTGTCTGCGCCCGGGCGTCAAGCCGGTCGACATCGAGTATCGCGCCCTTTCCGACGCCGCCGAGCTCGACCTGAGCCGCGGCCTGCCGGTGCTGTCGCTCAAGCAGTACTTCCTGCCAGAACACGAGGCCCTCTGCTCCTGGCGACAGCACGGTACCGAGGTCGAGATCGAAGCGGTGCCCACGGAGTTCGCGCCCCGCGTCGTGCTGGCGGCGAAGCCCTGCGACAGCGCCGCCCTGGCCGTCGTCGACAAGGTCATGAACTGGGATTACCAGGACGAACTGTGGAACGGCCGCCGCGAGGCCACGACGATCGTCAACCTCGCCTGCCCCGTCATCGACGAGAGCTGCTTCTGCACCGCGGTCGGCACCGCGCCCGACGACGCCAAGGGCGCCGACGCGCTGCTCATGCCGGTCGAGGGCGGCTACCTGATGGAGGCGACCACCGACAAGGGGGGCGCCCTGGTGGAAGCCCACGCGGCGCGCTTCAAGGTCGAGACCGGCGCCGACGGCGCGGAGCACCGCGGCCGCCAGGCCGCGGAGGAGCGCGCCGCCGCCCGCGTGCGCGTCGCCGCCAACCTCGAGATCGACGCCGAGTCGGTGCGCGACTGGATCGACACGCATTTCGAAGACCCACTGCTCGCCGCGCTCGGCGTGCGCTGCAATGGCTGCGGCGCCTGCTCGAGCGTGTGCCCCACCTGCCACTGCTTCGACATCGTCGACGAGGAAGAGGGCATCGGCAAGGGCACCCGGCGGCGTTGCTGGGACACCTGCCAGGCGCCGACGTTCACGCTGCACGCCAGCGGCCACAACCCGCGCGACAGCCAGAACCCTCGCTACCGCCAGCGCATCAACCACAAGTTCTCGATCTACCCGCTCAAGTTCGGCGAGGTGCTGTGCACCGGCTGCGGCCGCTGCACGCGCGTGTGCCACGCCGGCCAGGACCTCGTCGAGATCCTCCAGGCGATCGACATCGCCGCGCGACGGCCCGAGGCAGCCGCGGCAGCCGTCGCCGGGGCGGAGCCGGCCGGCTCGTGAACATCTACCAGCCTCAGCTCACTCTGGTGACGGAGCTCACCGAAGAGACGCCCGACACGCGCACCCTGCGCCTCGAGTTCAAGGACGAGGCGCTGCGCGACTCCTTCGACTTTCACGCCGGGCAGTTCGGCGAGTACAGCGTGTTCGGCGCCGGCGAGAGCACCTTCTGCATCGCCAGCGCTCCCACCCGCAAGGGCTTCATCGAGTGCAGCTTCAAGGCCGTCGGCAAGGTAACGAGCGAGTTGCGCGAGGTGAATGTCGGCGACACCGTGGGCTTCCGTGGCCCCTACGGGAACTGGTTCCCGGTGGACGACTGGAAGGGCAAGGACGTGGTCTTCATCGCCGGCGGCATCGGCTTGGCGCCGGTGCGCTGCGTGATCTGGAACGTGCTCGACCGCCGCGAGGAGTTCGGCGACGTGACCATCATCTACGGGGCGCGGTCCGTCGAGGACCTCGTGTACAAGCGCGAGCTGGAAGAGTGGGCCTCGCGCTCAGACGTGAAGATCGTGACCACCGTCGACCCCGGCGGCCAGACACCCGAATGGACCGGCGAGGTCGGCTACGTCACGCCGGTCGTCGAGGCGACGGCGCCGCAGGCGCAGAACGCCGTGGCCGTGCTCTGCGGGCCGCCGATCGTGGTCAAGCTCACGCTGCCCGTGCTCGACAAGCTCGGCTTCGCCGACGAGGCCATCTTCACGACCCTCGAGAACCGCATGAAGTGCGGGCTCGGCAAGTGCGGCCGCTGCAACATCGGGCCCGTGTACGTCTGCAAAGACGGGCCCGTGTTCACGGCCGCCCAGCTCAAGGAGCTCCCCGCCGAGTTCTGAGCTTCGACGGGTCCCGGGCGGCGAGCCAGGCTACGCCCGCCCGCCAGTACGTTCTCGAAGACGGGCCACTACGCCTCTCCGTGGGCGTCGCGGCCGTCCGGCACAGCGATCCCGCCCGCGGCCAGCGCCGGTCCGATCTCAGCCATGAGCAGGTGCGCAGGGCAGCGCGTCGTAGGAGATGCCCATCGTCTGCCGACGCGCCTGGCAGCCTGGCGGACGGCAGCCCGGCCGATCCGTTCCGCGAGGTGCTGGGACGCTCCAATGCTCACCACTCGCGCGGCCTGCTCACGACGCGCCCGTCGGCACACTCGACCTCGAGAGGTAAGTGGCTGCGCTCGAAGTGCCAGCGGCGGGGACGGATCCGGAAGTCGCCCTCCGAGACGAACGCACTGCGCTCACGCAGCTGGACGACGCCGACGGGCAGACCAAGATCGCGCCGCACGATGCGAATGGGCTCGACCAGGTCGGAATCGTCGGAGACGACAACCGCGACCTCGTACTCTTCCATGAACCCGTCGCGGAGCAGATACGAAGCGAGATTGACGTCGGAGCCCTTCTCTTCGTCGTTCCAGACTCGAACGAATCGGGGGCGGTCCGTCGGGTTGGGCGCGTGAACGGCCAACGGTCGGACGATGGTGCGATGGACGAAATGGCCTTTGTGGATGACCAGCCGCGGGTCAGATGCAATCGCCCGCAGATAGAGCTGCTGGCGATCGTCGCGACCGCGATTCCAGAGGTCGGATCGAATGTCGGCGGTGAAGTACCGCACGAGCTCCACGCGATTGCGGCGAAGAAGCGCATCGCAGAAACGCACAACGTCGAGCCAACGGAAGGCGCCAAACCGTCCGTGGCGCATCGCTCGGTAGTAGAAGTTGAGACCATCGACATAGACGCGCGTTCGCGGACGCACTTCTCCCATGGCACCGTCACCCGGTTCACATTGCGGACCTCAGAAAAGGCAAAGACCGCCGCAAGGGCGGTCTCTGCGCCCCAAGCCATCAGCTTGAGGGTGGTACGTCAGGCTTCAGTATCGCCTCGTCATCCCCGCCTCGTCAAGCACCGTGGCAACGTCAACCGGCGCAAAGGCGGATGGGTGAATCGACAGCCTTCTCGATCTGATGCTCGACGATGTGATCATGCTGCAGCACCTTTCCCTGCGGCACGACCGACCTCGTGCAGCACACCGCGGACATCACCCGCAACCGCAATGGATTCGAGGGTCTCCGCGACCCCGCTGCCCGATCGCAGTTCTACGCCGAGGCGAACCGCCTGATCGCCGGCCTCGACTTGTCGGTGGTCGCATGCGCGATCCTCAAGGAGGAGCACCTCGCGCGCCACGGCCCACTGGCGATCGATCCCTACATGTTGAGCCTCGGCGTGCTCGTGGAGCGCTTCTGCTTCACGATCGCGAGAGACGAGCCGCCCGGCGCGATCGTGGTGGGGCGACGTGGAAGACAGCTGCATCGCGAACTCCTCGTCGCCTGGCAGTCGCTACGTCTCAACGGTACCCGCTACGTGAGCCCGGGGACGATCGCGCGCCGCATCGCCTCTCTCGAGCTGCGCGGCAAGTGCGCACAAGCCGCAGGCCTCCAGCCGGCCGATCTCGTCGTGAGCCCGACCGCGCGAGCGGTCATCGGGCGAGACGCGAAGGACGACTACGCCATTATCAGGTCAAAGATGCGGCGGAGCCCTGCGGGACGTGTGGAGGGCGCCGGACTGGTGGTGCTGCCCAAGCGAAGAGGCCGGGGTCCGCTACGCATCTCCCGGCCTCGGCGCCGACTGTGAACGAGAACGCCTGGCGAGTCAACGCGCGCAGGCAGGCGGAAGTGACTCCGGGCGGGTCTGGCGGGACGAACCCAAGCCGCACCCGGCCATTCAGGTCCGAGGGTTCTCCGCCCGGCCAGCGCCGCCACACGTCGCGCTGCCCGCTGCATTTCCCTACTATGGCCGCCAGGCGGGGTCGAGGACATCGCCCGTGTTCGGCACGACTGCGAGCCCGGTGCCGTCGGCGTTGACGATGTAGAGGCTGGAGCCTTGATCCCCGAAGACGGAGCTGCTCGCCATGGCGAGCGCCTTCCCGTCCGGCGTCCAGTCCAGCGCCACGTTGGGGTCGTCCGGCACGAAGTCCGGGATGGGGTGGAGGAGCGTCACGCGGGGCCCGCCTCCGCGCGCCGGCACGATCTCGATGCTCTGGCTCGCGTTGTTGTCGATGGCAAGGCTCTTGCCGTCCGGCGAGAGCGCGAAGTCGCCGATGTTCCCGACCTTCGTCAGCCGCGTGAGCCCGCCGCCCCTGGCGTTGACCGAGTAGACGTCGCTGAGCCGCAGGAAGAGGATCCTGCCCTTGGGTGCCCAATCGGGTATGTGGTCGACCTGCCCTCCCACAGGAGTCCCTGGGGCCGGGCGCGTCACGCGCTTCAGACCGCCGCCGCCGGCGTTCAGCGAGAAGATGGCGTGCTCCTCTAGCGTCAGGGCCCGCATGAAAGCGATCGTCTTGCCGTCCGGTGACCAAGCCGGATAGTCGCCGCTCACTGACCCCTGTGTCAGGCGCCTCTTGTTGGAGCCGTCGGCGTTCATGACCCACAAGCTCGCGTGTATAACCTGGATCTTTCACGAGCACCCTCGCAGCGCCGCCGATTGGGCTTTTAAAGACCCTCCCGAGCAGGGATAATGCGAGTTGTCTGGACGCGCAAACCCCGCTCAGGAGGATCACCGTGCAGGTGAACGCTACTACGTCTCTTTCGCACATGGAAGTCGTCTGCGACATGCCCGGCCTGAGCTCGCGCGCCGGCACTGCGCTGCTCACCGGTCTGGCCGACGCGCTCGGCCTCACGGAGGGCCTCGTGAGGGGCCTGTCCGTGCACTCCCGGGCGGTGCGCCACGAGCCCGGCCG
>Ga0315293_10006869_pt1 | contig 10603 bp, 29 predicted proteins | sample YL17G13_20_MG_FD_203071 | JGI IMG/M metagenome (GOLD analysis project Ga0315293, IMG submission 203071) | Sediment microbial communities from Yellowstone Lake, YNP, Wyoming, USA - YL17G13_20 | ecosystem: Environmental > Aquatic > Freshwater > Lake > Sediment | place: USA: Wyoming | collected... | reverse complement strand
TGGGTATAAGAATATAATGTCTGTAATCACATTCTCGATTACCATGTTAAGTTGTTTATTCATATCTTTTTATTTGTCTAAATATAAGTTATAAAATGGGGTGAGCCTAACTAGCCCACCCCATACTTTTTTATTTATAACATGATTCTAATGAATGTTGGGTTCTTACACTTACCCTTTTTGATGATGAGCAGGAGCTTAAAGCTACAACCGCAATTAAAATAATAATTAAATTTTTCATGTGTTTGTGTTTTTTAATTTTATTAAATATATGTTATTGTATCCTGTAATCCTATTTATTTGGTGCCTTCCACTCTCTACGAGGGCCCCAATATGTAATAGTGATCGAATCTGATTTAGGCATCATTTTCTTAAACGTAGATGTTTCCTTATACCATTCCCAACAGACAGTATCCTTTTTAGACACATATATATAATCTGTAGTTGCTAGTACGCCTGTGTTTTCTAACTCCTGGTAGTAAGTGACCTCATAAACATACGGTGAGCAAGAGCTCAAACTGGAAACCAGTACTGCCAGGAAAAATATTTTTTGCATCGCACCTTTAATTTTCGAACACAGTGTAGGTGTAGGTGCTACCTCGGGCTCAAAATACCATCTCTGGTTATTGTAACTAGCAACCTTATTTACTGTGGCAAGTTCCTCGTAAGAGATCTTCACGTGCTCAAAGATCATCTTATAATCTGGTAAATCATCTGTCAATGTACCTCCTAAGATGTCGGCGAACCTAGAGTTTGAAGTGTCTACTGTATCTTGATCCGCAGGTACCTTACAGAAAATAGATTCACTTACCTCACTGATAAACATTCCAGTGTATAGACCTTTTAACTGGTACCGATTGACAAATTGATCTGCGTTACACCAAATAAAAATACAGTGCTTGTTCCTCAAGAGCGGAACCTGTTTTTCGCCTACTGCATACAGTCCATCTCCTACCCCTGAGTAATTTAATAAACCGTGAGGCGAACCATGTCCCATCATCAGAATCTGATCGTGTGAGCGAATCTCTTTCTTTAAACGGTAATTGGAAATATTTTTCGTTAAAACAGTAGCGCCTTTTATATTCTGGTAGATCGGGCGAAGGAAATCTGTTGAACGATCGTCGGGGTGAATGATAAGTGTCTTCATATGCTGTTATTTTTTAATATTTTAAATATATGGTGAGGGATTTAGGGGCTAACTTGGGTCTTCATTAAATTGTAAAGTAATTATAGCAGGAACATTCTGTGGCCCACCGCAAATGTTAATTGTCTCAGTTCCTATATTCATAATAAACGTATGACCATCAATTGATCCTGATAGATGACATACATCCTTTGTTACAAAACTATAAATGACAGTAAGATGAATATCAAATCCATCATAATATAATACCTTACCTGTAGGCTCATTTGAATATGGTGGAATACCACTAACCAAATCTTTTACCTTAGTAGGTTCAGTAGAATAAAATGTCCTTAATGAACCATCAGGCATACTTACCTTAAAGTAAACTATAGTTGGATATTCTTGCACAACCTCAAGATCTTTGATCTGAAGGTTATCTTCTTTCTCACATGATGCAAAGAAAGGAATAGTAAGTAATAGGATAAATAATGTTTTATTTTTCATATGTCTTTTTATTTGAAGTAAATATATGATGAAAAATAGGGTGAGCCTAACTTGGCTCACCCCTTACTCACTAATTAACCTCTTTCTAATTCAACCACATCTGAATTACTCTTCTTGGCTAACTCAATTTGGCGTTTTGAACTTACATTAACCGGTCTTCCCTTCTTAAGCTCAATTCCGTTACTAACCTTTTCACTTCTTTTTTGCATTACTTCTTGTCGTTTGGATCCCTCAATTACAGGTCTTCCACGTTTCAATAATCCTGCTTCTTTCTTTTCCAAACGTTCTTGAATTTTCATTTGTCTAGCACTGTTTGGATTACTTGGTCTTCCAAGTTGTTGTGTTTCTGTTGTGTTTTTCATAACCTTTTTTTGTTTTTTATTTGTCTAATTTATTTTCTAAATATATGTAACTGTACCCTGTAAGCCTAACCTACTCATCATCTTCATCATCAAAATCACCTTCAGTATCTAATCTAATAATACAATACATTGTATCTTCATCATCACTGTTTCCACAATCATCCATTCCATTATCTTCTCTAATTCCACCAATATGGACTTTACACATAAATTCATCTCCATCCATATCATATTCTCCTAATATGGTCATTTCAGGATTCATTGTTTCCAATAACTTAATCATGTCTTTAACTTTCATAGTTTTTAAGTTTTAAATTTATATTCCTTTATTGATGTAAATATATGTAATGGTGTTATGTAAGCCTAACCTATTCATCATATGTTTCAAAATCATCAATATCCTTTAACTGGTCTAAAAAACTGTCTAGTGTTTGTGACATGTCTTCTAAGTCGATATTATGAGCTTTAGAAATGTTTTTATCACAAATTTTAACTGCTTCGTTTATTAATTTTTTTAATGTTACAATGTCTTTTACTTCTTTCATACTTTTATGGTTTTAAGTTTATATTTCCTTAATTGAGATAAATATATGTTATTGTACCCTGTAAGCCTATTGTACTAACTTAAATCTCTCCACTAATTCAGTTGATGTTTTAGGACTAGTACTTACTAAGTTGATGAAGTCGAAACTACCTGAGTGGTTAAAGGCAGTTTTAATCTCATCGTCCCATAATAAATTTTTGAATTTTAGGCGGTTGTCAATTGTGTGTAGATCTTCGATCAGTTTTTTACGTTCTAATTTTTTCATATTTGTGTTTTTTATTTATCTAAATATATGTTGCTGAATCTTGGAAGCCTAAAATTGAATTAAATCAATCGCTTTTGAACCTATACTTTTACCATTCTTATAAACCCAATAGTTTGGATCCATTCCTGATGAAATAATATCATCTAACAATTCTTGCATTGTGTTGAATTGTTTTTTGTAGTAACTGCATTTAAGTGTGTACGTTGATGTTCCTTTTTTCATATTTGTGTTTTTTATTTGTCTAAATATATGTCTACAAATTAAGGAAGCCAAAAATAGCCGGCATTAAGCCAGCTTTCTTAAAAAATCATCATATTCCCGTTTTTTATTCACTACTAGGTTCATCGACACCTAATTTTTTCCATTTAATTGTGGTTGTTTAGCTCAACTATTTGTCCAAATAAATTTACTGATGGTGCTGTGGTGTTACACTCCGCGGAGAGCCCTTTAGAATCAATTTCTTTATTCGATGATAAATATGGCGAAGATATTCAAAATTAAAGTGCAGTTAAAACGCGTTATCAACGTTTTGAAAAGCGGAAGACACCCACAACAGCGCCTTCCGAAACACACACATGAAATGTTTTAAATCGCTTTAATTCATACTTACATCAAATGTACCTAACATTTCTGACTTAATTTCCTGTAATACAAATTCTATTATGTGAACCTTATTTCCCATTAAAATCTCTAACATTTCTTCTGGATCTAACCCTACAATTTCCATCACCATTTCTACAGGGTGGCCTTTAGCAATCATTTCAAGCGCTGTGTGTGTTTTGTTTTTCATGACCTTTATTTTTTCTTAAATATATGAAGTTGAATCTTGAAAGCCAAACTTTAGGCTGAAATTTCTTTAAGGTTTTTTTCCCATTCTTCTATCCAACCTTGAACTAAAATAGAATCATTTGCAATATCTTTATGTACATCTATTATAAATTCCAATATTTCTTTCCTGGCTCTTAATGGTATTGAAGTATCATATAATGCTTTGGCCGCGAAATAACCAACCATTTTTGCACTTAATCCGCTGTATTGGAAATATTTTGTTTGATAGTCCATGTGTTTTTGTGTTTTTTATTATATTTTAAATATATGAAGGCGAATCTTGGAAGCCAAATTATATAACTATATCTTTTATATATGGCAGAAGTGGGCGGGATCGCGACAGGGGGTTACCTTTCCACAATTTTCAACACACCCACCCACTTCACATTTGTCCTATACTACATTATGTGCCTTACATTATGTACTCCACATAATACCCTGTGTCACATGTTTGTCACTCACTAACCCAAAAACACCTTCAATGTTTTACCATTGTCTTGATAGGATAGTTCAATGTCAGTAAAGTCATTTGTCTCTTTATATAACGTCATGACTCGTCCCACTTGCATATCGTTTTTGGCGTGGTTAATCACTTCGAACCGCGTTACGTTATAGTCATTTTTTAATTGATGTAGCATTTGTTCTTTCATTCCCACTTGTTCAATGATATATTCCATTGTTTCACCGTCCACTTCCATTTGTTTGAGTTGTAGAATGATCTGATTTAAGTTGATTGGATTGTAATATTTTTAATCCTGCTTCAAAAGTAGTATAGTGATATATAATACCAACTTGTTTTGCTTCTTTTAATATGTCTTGTAGTTTAATCATTTTACTTTCTTAATTACTTTAACCGAGTTTTTTGTCATTCCTTCCCATTTTGGACTGGAATATGCGTATCGAGTTGTAAGATCCGATGCTGATTTTCCTTGCCAATAATATCCAGCGAATCTTTGCAACTCTTTTAACGAATCTAAAGGTATGTCTTTTAAAGTTGCCGGCAGGCCACCCCCCCACCCAGCTGCTTTACCAAATAAAACGTCAATCCAATTCATATCGTGCCAAGATATTGAAATTGAGCTAGATACTAAATATATAAATCTACCGCCCATGTCTTTTGCATATTGTTTCGCATCAGGTAATGTTTTAAATATAAATATAGATTTATCTCTTGAAGATTGATTTGAAGGTTTAGCTTTATTTAAGATTGTTTCTACTGCTTTTCTAGTTGGAGCGCTGCTATCACCAATGCTATATTTATCTGAATCAAAATAAGGTTTAATTATATCACCGACATTATAGTTTGTTGGAGATACATGATAATAAAGTTGTTTATCACCTACTTCCTTTAATATGTCTTTTAGTTTGATCATTGTTGAATATTTTTATAGAATGTATTGTCTAACCACTCTGAAGACTTTAGCTTTGAAATAGCTCTTTGTATGTATGGTATCTCTTCTAATTTGCTAACTCCTTTAGGTACCTCAGCATCGTAGAATTTATTATTGAGTTTAACCCATGAATGGCCATTAACATCATTTGGGATATCAAAAGTCCATTGATGTTTACCACCAAACTTTTCTACAAACAACTTTGCCCACATATCACAATACCCATTGTTAATTTCTTTAGGAGTCAATGTAGTAAAGTTTTCTCGATACTCGTCATTGATGTTATCGATTAACTCCGAGTTGAATTTGCTGTTGATATTAACTACAGCTTCTTTAATTATGTCTTTTAGCTTTATCATTTTCTTTTAAACCAGTTAAGTATTTTTTGTATAAGCGAATCTTTAACCTTATCTGGCCAAGGATCTCCATTTTTATTAATTATTAAATTTATTGGTAGATTTTTATCTTGAGCAAATTTAATAATTTTAGCTCTTAATGGCGCATACATCTCATACTGGACTATACTTAATATATCATATTCATTAGATGTTTTTTTATACTCTAGTAAAACATCAACACTCATTAAGTAATCGGATAATGATATTGTAAAAGGTTTATTAGAAACTACTCTTTCCTCTGCTTCAAAACCTTTTCTATTCTTACTGAAAGCACCTTGTTGAGAATATGGTTGTACTTTAAATTTATTGCTAAGTTTATTTCCATCAATTGTAAATCGTAGTTGTGGTTTATTTCCTATAGATGATTCATCAAATCCAACTACATGATTATCATGAAATCTCTTATCTCTAGTAAATGATACTGCAAATACTGGCTTAGCGTTTGTGCTTTCAGCTGTATGATCTGATTTATTATTTGTTGGTTTTTCATATGTACATAATCTAGTACTGTTTCTTTTAAATCTCGATCCATATTTTCTTATTTATCTGAATATATATTACTTTGCTTTGGAAGCCAATTCCTCAATTTTCTCCATAATATCATCCCATAAATCATATTGACTTTCAGTCATATCATATTCATCATATAATTTCTCAATATACTTTAATAGTTCTGTGAATTGTGTTTCTTTTTTCATGTTTATGTTTATGTTTTTTATTACTTGTTAAATATATGTTTAAGAATTTTGTAAGCCTAATCATTTAATTCATTTTAGTAGTCAGGACAGGATTCGAACCTGCATGCGTAACTTTCTTGGTTCTACCCCAATGGCACGCTGTCCACCCGTTAATGCTAGCGTCTACCATCAGGAATCAACTTTATCAGTGTTGCCCTTGTTCCGCCACCTGACTATATACTAATTCGATTCCGTATCTTTATATTCTTTTAAACAATTTGGGCATCCAATATGCTCCACTTCTTCAATTACAGCCCAATTACTTGACAGTGCTGGTGTACCACATAAATTACCTGTTCCTGATTTGTAAATGTGTGATGTGTTGCTCCACACATTACCTTTGTTTCCATAAATGGAATAACCTGATTTGAGATCTTTTGTGCTCATATGTTTGTGTTTTTTAATACTTGTTAAATATAAGTTCAACTACCCTGAAATCCTAACACTCTCAATTTCTCTCTTCGCTTGTTCAGTTACATCCTTGTTGTATCCACCTATGTGCCATTCAATTACTTCATTTTCAGGTAGTGATCTGTATTCTTTATAGTCATATACATTAAATACATCTCCGTTATTTGTTTCCATTACCCATTCAAAATTGACTTTATCTTCACCATCATTCCCATCATAGTCAGGTTCACCTAGGATCTGTTTTAATTCATTTACAGTTGCTTCAATTACTGTGGAGTGGAACGATGTTCCATTTGCTTCTTTAAATGTTTTTTTCATAACCTTTATTTTTTAATTTTATTAAATATATGTTAAGGAGTTTTGAAAGCCTAATCCTATTTCCCCGCTAACCTTTTACGTGTTTGTTTTGTTACGGATGGGTGATTCCAGTCACCGCGTTTTTTAGGTGCAACATAACGAGCATATCCTTTTTTGTATCCTTTAGATTTATTAAAATTAGATATGTTTCTGTTTTGATAGGAAGAACTTTGGTTTGATGTAGTTAAACATGATGTCATTCCTATTAACATAAGTATTAGTAATATGTTTTTCATTTTTATCCTACCATCTTTTAAAAGCCCCTACAATTAATATTCCTAATGCTGTCAATACTGCAATCGCTACTACTATAGCAACAGGTATCCATAATGGACTTAGAACCCACCACCAACTCCAGTTAATGGTATGTGTTAGTTTTAACACTATAAATAGGATTAATAATATTCCTATTGGGGACATTTCTATACTTTTATAATTCGTCATTGTATACTTCGTTATCATAGTTGTCATAATCATACTCATCAAAACTATCTTCCGCGTCACAATGATCTAATAACGTAATAATTAGGTTATCATAGTCACCACTTGTACATTTGTCTAGGACTATTTTAACTTCATCTTGAGTCCATCCTTCACGTCTTGCTTGTTTTTGGAATGCTCCCATTAATGCAAACGCGTTTCCGTCTAGTCCAACTAGATCTAATTTGATTTTCTTGTTCATAATCTTTATTTTTTAATTTATTTAAATATATGTTAGAGGATTTTGGAAGCCTAATTCTCATCAGGAGCTATGGCGTTCCATTCCTCATCAGTAATACCTGTCATAAAAAATTCACGTTCTGATGCTGTTAGGTTAGGAAATGCGTATTGTATTTTCATTCCTTCCTCATAATCGATTCCTTGTTCGAGTGTGATATTTAGATCCATTGTTCTAGTTATACCTGAGATAATTGATGTTCTAGTTATTTTCATTTGTAATAACAGTTATATCATTTAAACACATTGCATGACGCCACATACCTGAATCTTCAAATAAGGACATAAGTAACTTAGTATTATTTTTTGCTTGTTGTAATGCATATGTTACCTCATTAAGTATATCCTCGCTATGGTTGGCGGCTACTTTTTGATAATATTTACTTTCATCAATAAAACACTCAATTAGTTGTTTTTGCTCTTCAGTCATTGTGGTTGTTATTTCTAGGTTTACGTTTATATGCTTTCTTACTTGGAACCGTTTTTTGAGTGGTTTGGATTTGTTGGATCTGTAAATCGCGGCGATCACTTCCTGTTGTGTTTTCTGTTTTCATATACTATAAATATATGTTTTAAGATCTTGTAATCCTAATCTTCTTCATCAAAAGAACTTAAATCATATTCTTCTTCTGAGTGGAAATCATCTGGGTTGTTGAAGAATTCTTTTTCGGCTTCAATTAAAGCATCATAGGCATCCTGTCCTGATAAATGATCACCAATTATATAATCTAATAGTATTCGTTCTGAGATACCATTATTGATTATTTTGTCTAATAGTGCTGTTGCTTTTTGTCGATTTGTTTTCATTTTAATATGGATTTACTGTACTTTGAATAGATAATACCCTTTTAGGTTGTTTTATCTCATCTGAATATTCTTTTATTATGAGTACTTGTTCGAGCAAATCAAAATTAATTCGTGTTCGATCCCATTTTGTTGATTGGAATTCTTTTTTGAAGTAAATGTTTAGAAATGTCATATCTTTTTTTCTTTAAATATATGTTTTAAGACTTTGGAAGCCAAGGCTCAGTAATTTCTCCCTCAACCCAAAACCCACCATAGTAGCCGTTATGTGAATTGTGATTTACAATTGTGAATACTCCATTTGTAGTTTCAAAATCAAGAAACATAGTTTCATGTCTACTACCCCAATCATCTTTAGTAAATGAAACGGGTTTGGAATATACATTGGTTAGTTTTGCTCCAGCATATTCATTTAAATTATCATCACAAACCATATATCTATGTTCACAACATGATTGTCCTCCGTCCCATACTCTTAGAGCTGTGTTGTCAGTAAAATTGATATATAAGTTATCGTCTTCAATGATAACACTAGTAATTGTTTTGTCTAGTGATTCTTGAATAGCGGAACGTGTTTTATCATTTCCTATTGAAAGTGCTCTTATCATAACGCCTAAGCCTGTGTTAGTCATTTCTCCTAATCTTCTATAACATTATACTCTTCATTATCTACTTTGGCAGTCATGATTGTTTTGATGTTAACCATTCTATACTCATTAATTTGAGTATCAAACACAGACAATAATGTTTCTTTTTTAGGATTGTGAGCCTCATTCAAACGTGCTTTCATTACTCTTTCAGTACCATCCTTTTTGATAAATGTGACAGTGAATACTTCCTTAGTGTTTTGTAACTTTTCTAATAAGTTTGTTTTTGTGATTTTTTTCATATTTTTTTTATTTGATTTAAATATATGTTAAAAAATTTAGAAAGCCTAATCTTCTACTTCAACCTCTTTAATATTTGAATAAATGATTTGTGTTCCAGTTAATTGAAAATATAACTTATTTGCTACATCACCGTTTCGATTTTTAGTGAATTCCATATATGTTCCACCACCTTCACTTTCTTTCTCACGTCTCATTTCCATCATTCCATCTGTCATATGCTTCAGTTTATTTGAACCTACAAACACTCCAGCTTTAGTTACTTGTTGTATGAGCATAAACGATGTGTACTTGTTCTCTTTGTTGTCGCCTTTATTGTTTTGGGTACAAATATCTACTAACCATGACTCAGCTGTTTTTCTGTCCCAACCCATATCTGTTCTTACATCGTCAATCACTTCTGCTATACTATCAATCAGTACCAAATCCCAACCTAGGTTCAGTACTTGTTCAACCATATCTTTAGCGTTGTGTTGAGCATAATCACTTACAAACAATGTATCAACATAACCAAATTGTGGATAGCGTTGTGTGTACTTGAACATTTGTTTCTTTCCCATTTCACCCGAAATAAATAGACATTTACGAGTTGGATTTTTCAATTGTGTCATAGCTAAAAAATCTAGTAACACAGTTGTTTTACCCACTCCTGGATCTCCAACTGTCATAATGTTTGAAGCACATGGCATTCCACCTTCATGACTGATTAATAAATCAAGTACTGTACCTGATTCCATCTGCTCCATCATACGGGAGTCGATTTGTAAATTCTTTAGTTTTGTAATTTGACTAAAGTCAATCGCAATGTGTGTCATTTGCGTTTCTGGTTTGTTTTTTGTTACCGGACGGCCTCGTTTTTTCATAACATTTATTTTTTGTGTATGCTAAATATATGTTAGAAGATTTAGTAATCCAAATTATTTAAATCTCTATTATTAGGGATATGCGCTATTGTGTTGCTACTACTTACATCTTCCATTAAAGAAATACTTTGAAGTTTTTATTTGGTTTTCCAACCATTCTACTGCTGTTTGTTTCATAGGTTTATTTTTTAAATGTTTCATTGTAGTAGTATTCTGCTGATTGTTTACATTCATATCCTTCAGGCATATTTTCTTTCCAACACTCTACAAAAGCATCTATTATCTGTTCCTTCTCCATTGCTTTAGCCATTTCAAATAGCTTGAAATTTTCTCCTTTCAAAGTAACTTCATTTTCTGTTATAAGTATATCTAATAACCATTCTACTGCTGTTTTCATCTCTCTGTGTAT
>Ga0315293_10006866_pt1 | contig 10606 bp, 10 predicted proteins | sample YL17G13_20_MG_FD_203071 | JGI IMG/M metagenome (GOLD analysis project Ga0315293, IMG submission 203071) | Sediment microbial communities from Yellowstone Lake, YNP, Wyoming, USA - YL17G13_20 | ecosystem: Environmental > Aquatic > Freshwater > Lake > Sediment | place: USA: Wyoming | collected... | reverse complement strand
CCCCGTTGCAAGATGGACCCGGCTGAGGAGGATTTTCCCGGGTGGTTGGGAAAACTTAAGACTGCGGGAGAAGGGCGCACCCGGTCTTTGCAGGGTGTGTCGGTGATTCTGTCCAACCCGGTTTCCAAGAGATCCTATTCCGGCATTGTGGATATGTTCGACAGAGGGGCCGAATGGAGTAAATACGGCAAGCTCATCAACCTTTGCGTGGACCCTCAACCGGCGGGAAGTACGGAAGAGCGTGACTTTGAAGCCGCCGTGAAATTGGCCGGATTGAAAGCGGCCGTCTATCTGGCAAAGGCTGCTGAGGGGCATCCTGCGGATCAGGTCGAGGTTTTTGACCTGGACCTTTCCCGCCAAAAGGGATCAACCCTTCCCAAGGTTGCCTATGCCTTTTTGCTCTACACGCCGCAGCACGATTACCAGGGGATATCCGACCCCGTCTTATACGGGACGGAGATAAGCCAGAGTTTACCATTGATCCTCCATCCCAACGAAATTCTGGATGGGGGGATCGTGAATCCCCATACCATCAGGGGCATGGATACCTATTCCCTGCAGAACCATGCGGTGATCAAGGAATTATACCAACGCCACGGCCAAGAGCTTCTTTTCACGGGAGTCGTGGTTTATGCGGCGAGTCTGGAACCGGTAAAGAGGCAAAGAGCAGCCCTGATGGTAGGGCATTTGGTCAAGAACGTGTTGGGCGCAGAAGGGGTAATCCTGAATAAGGTACATGGAGGGATGCCCCATATTGACATGGCCTTGGCCGCCGAGGCCTGCGAAAAGCAAGGGGTTAAGTCGGTTTTACTCATTCAATTTTTTGAAAGTAGCACCTCTCTGGCTGAGGGGGCATTGTTCAATTCCCAAACATTGGATGCCGTGGTCAATGTCGGACAGACGCTGGAGAGAATCCATCTGGCCCGTGCGGATAAGATTCTGGGCGGATCTGCCGGCACCCGGATTTACAACCCCCATTTTACGCAGAAAGCAGATGATGCGGTCATTGACATAGAAGGATTCCTGCTGGCCGGGTTTCATGACCATCTCGGGGGATCCAAAATCAAAGCCGTAGATTATTAGAGTTTCCGAAACACTTTAGCCAAAAAAAAGAAAAAGAATAAAAGACAAAAATATTAGAAACTTATTTGTCACGCGCTGCGCGTGATCACCGAGGCCACAGAGGGATTTACGTTCAAAAAGCAAAAGGAAAAGGCGAACGTTTGCGGAATCTGTTTTCCCGGTGCAGGGTCAAATTCTTTTCCATTTTCTGCTTCCATATCTCTGTGCTCTCTGTGACCTCTGTGGCTAAACAATTTCGAGTTTCCGAAGGAGGGCGGATGAACTCCCCGAAGCTGAAAGTCGTTCATTATTTAAATCAGTTCTTCGGCCAGGAAGGCCAGGAAGAAAAGGCGGACATGAAATTTGTCGTCAAACCGGGGCCGGTTGGGCCGGGCCTCGCCCTCCAAAAAATATTGGGAGAGAAAGGGCAAGTCATCGCGACGATCGTTTGCGGGGATAATTATTTTGCCGAGCACATGGATGAGGCTGCGGCCGAGGCCATCAAGCTTATTGCGCCCTATGAACCGGACCTCTTTTTTGCGGGCCCGGCCTTTGAGGCCGGAAGATATGGGATGGCCTGTGGGGCCATCTGCAAGGCGGTAGGAGAAAAGCTCGACATTCCCGCCGTAACGGGGATGTTTGAAGAGAACCCGGGGGTCGATCTTTTCCGGAGGCATGCGTATATCTGCAAGACGGGGAGGAGCACCTTAAAAATCGCTCAAACTTTGGGCGAGATGGCCGCGCTGGCTTGGAAGCTCCTTTCTCCGGAAGGAGGCACAAAGATCGTCGCGGGAGAAATGATCGGCAGACCCGCGGAGGACGGGTATTTTTCTCGGGGGATTATGAAGAATGAATACACCCCACAAACCGCGGCCGCGCGGGGTGTAGAGATGCTGCTGGCCAAAATGCAAGGGCGAACCTTCGAAACGGAAGTGGAACTGCCCAAATTCCAGAGCATTACGCCTCCCCCGGCAATGCGCCAAGAATTGGGCGCCTGCGAAATCGCCCTCATCAGTGACGGAGGGCTGGTTCCCAAAGGAAATCCTCATGGGATAAGGGGAAGGGGCAATCTGGTCTGGGCGGTCTATGACCTGGAGAGTTTTCTGCCGGAAAATTATTCCCCGGCGAATTATGAGATTGCCCATACGGGCTACTATCCGGCGCGCGTCCTGGAAAACCCCAACCGCTTGATTCCCGTGGATGTTCTACGTGACCTGGAAAGGGAGGGAGTAATCGCGAAGTTACACCCCCTCTTTTATAGCACTTCGGGCAATGGGGTGATGCAGAAACGTTGCGAAGAGATGGGGGGAGAAATCTTACAGGAGCTGAAAAAGAGGGGGGTCGATGGGGCGATATTGACTTCGACCTGAGGGACCAGCACTCGTTGCGGGGCAACGATGGCAGCGGCCATTGAAAGGCAGGGCTTCCCGGTTGTAAACATCACGGCAGTTCCCACGGTGAGTTCCATGATTGGGGTAACCCGCGTGCTCCGGGGGGAAAGTGTCGCCAACCTTTTGGGAAATATCGCAATAAGCCCGGTCCAGGAAAAGCTGTTGCGCAGGAAATATGTGCTGAGAGCCCTGGAGATTCTCCGGATGGACCTGAAAGAAAAGCAGGTATTCACGCTGGAAGGAACGGAATAGCTCTGGGTTGTTAACCTTCCTCATTTATGAAAAGGGAAAAGAGGTGCGTCGTCTTTCGGGCGGGAACCTGAAGATGGAAGATATCGAAAAGGCTGTAAAGGAGCGGCTTACACGATGTCTGTAGTCATAAAGGAAGCAGGTTATTTCATCGCCCATGTGCCCGATATGGTCCAATATGGATCGAAACCATCCCGGGATATTGAGGAAGACAAGAGCATGCTGAAAGGAATCAAGGATCATCTCCGAACCTATGAGGATGCGGTCCGTTACGCCCCCCACCAGGTTTTTATCGGCAACAGGCACCCGGATGATCTAAATAACATCGCCAAGCCCTGGTATGACCATCCTCTTGAGGATGGGAAACGGAATGGACCCTTCGGGGAGATCATGCCGGAAGATGAGTTCTATGGCTGGATGAAGATAGCCGATGATTTTAACCTGTTCTGGGTGGACTCGAGTTTCATCTCTGAGATCCGGGATAAGATCGCCAGCCATCCCCGGGTATCCGATTTCCAGCTGAAAAAATTGGGGGATGGTGAGCCTTCGGAGAAGATAAAAGAGATCATCGAGCAGGGGACGGCCGCGCCGATCTATTATCAGGGGAAGCTCATAGGTTCTTTGCGGCAGGACCATGACAAAGATGATGCCTTAAAGGCTTCCGTGCTGATGGAGAACCTGGCGGCGAAGGCTTCCGGGGCCTTATCGATGCTCTATCTTTTCCGCCGGGCAGGGCTACAGCCCGCCGATGTGGATTTTGTCCTGGATTGTACGGAAACGGCGGTGGGCGATCGGTATAACCGCGGAGGGGGCAGCCTCTCCAAGGCCATGGCCGAAATGTGCGGTTGTATTAATGCCACGGGAAACGACATCCGGGCATTCTGCTGCGCCCCGGTACATGCGATCATCAACGCGGCCGGGATGGTCGGTGCGGGGATCTTTGAAAGAGTGGTTGTCGCCGGGGGGGGTTGTCTGGCGAAAGTGGGAATGAAATATTCTTCCCACCTGAAACACCACATGCCCATTCTGGAGGACATCCTGGCCGGGATTGCCTTTTTGATCACGAAAGATGACGGAGAGAGCCCGGTGCTCCGGCTGGACTTGGTGGGGAAACACGATGTGGGCGCGGGCTCGGCGCAGCAGGCGATCATGAGCTCGCTCGTCCTCAAGCCGCTGAACAAAGGCGGTATGAAGATGACGGAAATCGATAAGTATGCCACGGAAATGCATAATCCGGAGATCACCCTTCCGGCGGGCAGCGGCAACGCACCGGCCACCAATTACAAAATCATCGCTTCCCTGGCGGTTTTAAACAAACAGATTGAAAAAACAGAAATTGAGAAATTTGTGTTAGAGCGGGGGATGCCCGGCTTTTCGCCCACCCAGGGCCACGTGCCGGCCGCCGTCCCTTTCCTGGGCCATGCTCTGGAGGCCATGAAAAAAGGGCGCATGGCCAGAGCTATGTTTGTGGCCAAGGGCAGCCTCTTTCTCGGGAGGATGTCCCAGTTGTCGGACGGGATGTCTTTCATTCTGGAGGCGAATGATCACAAGCGCAGATGAGGGCAGACGGGCGAAGGCCCGTGAATGTTCGCGAGCATGCGGGATGAGCCGGGAATGGAAATGATTAAATTGTCCGGGGAGGGTTGACCATGGGTGCAGCCAGTATTCTGGGTCGCTTTGTACATAGAACATCCTATAACGATCTGCCGGAAAATGCCGTCATTCTCGCCAAAGAGAGAATCCTCGATTTTTTAGGAACGGCTTTTGATTCTTACCGGCGCTATCCCATGACCTCGGTCATCCGGGTCTTGCAGGCCTATCAAGGCAGAGAGGAAGCGACCGTGATCGGGGAGGGCATCAAGTTGCCCTGTGCTCTGGCCGCGATGGTCAACAGCGCTTATAACATCTCCGATGGCTCAAGGTTCACCGGAGCGCATCCGGCTTGCGTGGTGGTTCCGGCGGTGCTGGCCGCGGCAGAATTCAGAGGGGCTACAGAACCCGTCAGCGGAAAAAACCTGATTCTAGCGGTTGTATTGGGATACGAAGTGATGTTGCGAATCGGCCGGGCCATGTATCCTTCCTCCCATAACCGGGGTTTTTCTCCCACGACCATTCACGGGCCCATGGGTGCCGCCGCCGCCGTTTCGAAGATCCTGAACTTCGATGAAGAAAGCATCGTCGAGGCGATATCGATCGCCAGCCTGATGGGTCATGGGCTGCAGGCAGCCGACCGGGCCCCCTACCCTACTTTCAGCTTCCAGACCGGCCGGGCGGCCGAAGCGGGGGTGCTCTGTGCTCTGGTCGCCAAGGGGGGCTTGAAAGGGAGCGATGAAATTTTGGAAGAAGGATTTTACCCGGCCTTCAGCGATGAATACCACCTGGGTCTCATCGCCAAAGACCTGGGAAATGAATACGCCATCACCAAAACCTACATTAAGTTACATGGCGGATGCCGGCACATGCACGCCCCTATCGATGCCGCTCTTTATCTGCGAAAGACCCATAATCTCAACTGGGAAGATATCGAGCAGGTCAACGTTAAAACCTATTCTACCGCCCTTGCAGTATGTAATATAAAAGAACCCAAAACGGGACGACAGGCCGAATACACTATCCAGTTCAGCGTGCCCGTTGCCTTGATTTACGGAGATGTTTCTCCCGACCGGTTTGCGGACAGCATCTTGCGGGATGAACGAGTCCAAGGCCTCATGAGAAAAATGAAAGTCGAACTCGAGCCGTCATTTGATAAAGATTATCCGGCCAAACGTACGGCCATCGTTGAGATCGCCACCAAAGGGGGCAAGCGATTCACCCACCGGCTTGATTTAGCCAAAGGGGAGCCGGAGAATCCGCTCTCCCGTTCCGAGCTGGAGGAGAAGTTCCATTTCATGTCTTCCAGGGTCCTGGACGAAAAGACCCGGCACGAAATGATCGCTTTATTGAAGCGACTCGAAGCCGTTGACGATATTGGGGATCTATTTCCTCTTCTCAAGGCACCGGCCGAAAAGCCAGCCTAACAAGTTAAGCCCCCTCACCCTTCCCCTCTCCCCCGCAAACGGGGGAGAGGGCGGGGGTGAGGGGGAAGGATAAAAAAGGAAATTCCTATACAATAAATTTAATCATTGGGAGGTCAATCTCATGGGAAAAGTAAAGTTTACGGAGCTAAAGCGGCCCTTTATCTGTACCATTATTTCAGATCAGAACCCTACGGATTGCATCCGTACCATCAAGCTATCCGATTATGACGGAAGCGATGCGTATGAGATGAACCTGATGGTTTGGGAGAAGCGTTTTCTCAATCCGAAGGACCTCAAGTCTGTCTTTCAGGCGACGGTTCGGCCGATTTTCGTTTGCCATTACCGCTGGGACTACGAAAGGAGAAACGGGCCTACGCCTACTCTTCTACTTTAACGAAATAGATTTTTTTGATTCCTGCCCTTTCGCCTATGACCATCCTCCCCCAATTCATAACCGATTCGTGAGTTATTCTTTCCGGATTCCTCCTCCTCTCCGGCAGAGTCCCGAAGAAATGGGATCCCCCTTCATGATCCTCCCAAAAGAAATCATAAGACGTCATATGGCAAACCTCCTCACGAGTATTTCGGGATGGCTGGTCTTGCAGTCCTGAGCATTTACTGTAAAGACTCCCAGACAGCCGATTTGGCTTCCCGATAAGGTGCCTGTAATGACGTGTGATCAGCACCACGATTCTAAAAATAGCAAAGACTGGGCCGAGTCCTTGGCATTATATAACCGCCCATTTTTATTATTATTTTTATTAAGTCATTTTTCCATGCTGCCCAAGAACTAGGAAAAATTTTCCACCTTTCCAAGAATTTCTTTCCAGTATAAAAAGACGCAACGGAACACGATTCAGCCGCATGATATGGATATGATGGCGGTCAATTTTTGGGGTTGACAGTGTAACCGGGGCAACACTTCACTGCGCTGAAAGGGCAGCATTGCCAGGAAAAAATCACCCGCCCCACATCTGACAAAATATATTCATCCACTGACATTTTTTGTTATTATAAATCTCTCCGAACAGCTTTTTCCGCTGTTAATGATTTTAAAAAAATATTAGAATCTCAATCAGATAGCTTCATTGTCGTACCATTTCTCCCTGGGCTTATGAACGATGGCAAGGAAAATGCAAACCGCAAAAAGGCCAGAGGGAGAAAAGTTATGAATTCTGGAATCTATTATGTCATTTTCACAACGTACACCGGGATTTTCGTGGACGGGCTTGCTGTATTTGATAATGGGAATATTCACGGGGGAGACAATCGCTACCTATATCGGGGACATTACACAATAGAAGGGAATTCTTTAACGGCTAAACTCCAGGTCTCCTATTATCGGGGCAAATTTGAATCTCTGTTTGGCCCGGTGGATAAATTTGAACTGACTCTTTCTGGTGATGCCGGGGAAGACCGGTTTAAAATGAGTGGGCACATCTTTGGCTGGTCAGAAAGGCAAATTACGATCGAAGGCCAAAAACAGGCCGATCTTGTCACCCAGCTTCTCCCACCCCTGCGTCCGTCCCTCCAACCTTGTTCCTCACCGGCTTAAAACTGAAAAGCCAGGGCGATGAGCCCTGGCTTTCAAATGCCATTGGTCTTTCCTGGTCATTTTAGATATTCCAAAAATGCTTTCTCCGACAAAGTGTATCTCTTTCCCAAAAGAGCTTTGGGATCATCTATTTATTTTTCTGCTCGATCCGATTACCGATTGGGTTTCATTTTCCCCGCCAGGAATTTATTGTTTCTTCAACCCCAAAATTTTCCTGGCTTCGGCGGGAGAAGCGACTTCCCGGCCATATTCACGGGAAATACGCCCAATCCGTTGCACAAACTGGGCATTGGTTTTTGCCAGAACTCCTTTTTCGTAATAGATGTTATCTTCCATCCCGACTCGAATATGTCCCCCCATAATCATTCCCATCATCGACATGGGAAGATGCCCGCGACCGATTCCGATGACGGACCAGCTGGCGTTTGAGGGGATGTGTTCAAACAGATGGAGAAAGGATTTGGGTGTCGCGGGCGCTCCCCAGGGAGTTCCGAGCACAAATTGAAAATAAAGGGGATCGTCCAATCTTTTTTCATCGCGCATACGCAGAGTGGTCACGATCATTCCCAGGTCAAAGATTTCAATTTCCGGCTTTACCCCTTTCTCTTTCATTTTCTTTGCCGCCGCATCCAGGAATTCGGGAGGATTGCTGAAAACCCCCCCGCCTAAATTGATGGAGCCGGCATCAAAAGAAGCCAACTCAGGTTGCAGTTCCAGCGGGATGAGACGCTGCTCAATCGAAAAATTTCTTCCGGGAATCCCGGAAGTCGTCAAAGAAAGGATGAGATCGGTTTTCTCCCTCAGGGGGGTTACCACTCGCCGAAACAGTTCCAGGTCCTGGGTGCCGAGGCCGTCTTTCGGATCGCGGACATGAATATGAACGATCGATGCCCCGGCATTCCAGCATTCAATAGCGGATTCCGCAATTTCTTCAGGCGTGATCGGAATATAAGGAGCAATGTCCCGCGTATTCCGACTCCCCGTTATGGCTGCTGTAATAATCACCTTATCCATACTGATTTTCCCCTCCCGAGTCTTTCAAGGCGATTTGGGAATAAACTATACTTTTATCTGAAGACGATATTTGATGAACTCGTAAAAAGTCAAAAAGTGGGGTTTCCCGTCATTCCGGCGAACCCCGGATCGGGTCCAGGGCAGGCGCCGGAATCCAGTTCTTTCCACCAGTTATAAGTTCCCTGGACTCCGGTTTCCACCGGAGTGACGACTTTTTACGATATCATCAATATTGGAAAAGCTGTTTAAAACCCTTTCAAATAGCTTTTCAAGAGTACCATTAGAACTCATCCCGCATGACTCTTCTTTTTATTAAAGGAAACATCGGGAGTACGAATAAAATGATTCCGACCCCCATAAAAACTAGCGAAATGGGCCGGGTGAAAAAAATCGCAAAACTTCCCTGGGACAGTAAAAGAGACTTGGGTTCCGGCTGTGTCGGGGTAGGTATTGTACCGCAAAATTTGGGTTCAAAAGCAATTTATTTATGACCAATTTCGTATTTCTGCTGGACAGAAAGAGGGCCCAGAAGAAGGGGCATCGCTCAAAAGCATCAGTTTATTTCGCTCGCTCCTCTTTTCGAATGGCCAGCGCAATTGCCGAGGGCCCCCCCTAAATGACGGGCAATCTCCGCCGTGAAAATCCCCGTTCCAAAATTCATTTCAAATGGTTGGATCTTTATCACGGGCACCCCGGCCGGCGGTCAGGGAAGCGAAGCGATAAATTGGTGGAAGAGATCGATAGGACCGGAAGATGATGAAGATGGGCTATTTCCAAACTCAACCTTCATCATACCCAACGCCCGGCCGCCTTCGCCAAAGGAAGGGAACTGCGGCCAACAGGGCCAGCCCCAGCGCGACGAGAAGGAAAGCGGCCGAGATCGGGCGCGAAAGGAAGACCGTGAAGTCGCCCCGGGACATGATCAGGGACTGGCGCAACGCCTCTTCAAACATGTCGCCGAGCACAAAGGCTAGCAGGAAAGGGGCGATCTCGAATTCGAATTTCTTGAAGAGGTAACCCAGCACCCCGAAGAAGATCATCAAATAGATGTCAAAGACATTGCTCCGGATCGTAAAGACCCCCACCATCGTCAAAATGAGAATGACGGGGAATAGAATGTGGGGAGGGACCTTTAACACCCGGACCCAGATGCCGATGAGCGGCAGGTTCAATACCAGGAGCATTAGATTGCCAATGTACATGCTGGAGATGAGGCCCCAGAAGAGGTTGGGCTCCTGGCGGATCATCAGCGGGCCGGGGGTGACGCCGTGCAGCATAAGGGCGCCCAGGAGAAGGGCCATTACGATGTTGGTGGGAATGCCCAGGGTCATCAGGGGGATGAAGGAGGCCTGGGCGCCAGCGTTGTTGGCGCTCTCGGGAGCCGCCACCCCCTGGATCACTCCGGTACCGAAAAGCTCGGGCCGCTTGGAAATCTTCTTTTCCACCGCATAGGAAACGAAGGAGGAAAGAATGGCGCCCCCTCCCGGTAGGATTCCCAGGAAAAAGCCCAAAACCGACCCCCGGAGGATGGCCCCCCAGCTCTCCCGCATTTCCTTCCACCGCGGGAAGACCCCTTTCAGGCTGGTTTTATATACCTCGACCGGGCCTCGTTTTTCCAGGTGGGAGAGGATTTCGCTGATCCCAAACATGCCCATGGCCAGGGGCACGATGCTGATCCCGTCCCGGAGATTGATATTTCCCAGCGTGAACCGGTCGATCCCTTTCATGGGGTCGCTTCCTACCATGGCCAGCATGATTCCCATGACGGCTGACAGGAGCGCCCGGGCCATGGAGCCACTCGCCAGATAGGTCAGAATGATGAACCCCATGCAGAGGAGGGAGAAATATTCCGGCGGGCCGAAGCGGAGGGCGAAGCCGGTCAGGGGACGGGCGAAGAGGATCAAGCCGCAGATTCCGATCGTCCCCGCGATGAACGACCCGATGGCCGCGATTCCCAATGCGACCCCCGCCCTCCCCTGACGGGCCATCTGGTAGCCGTCCAGGCAGGTGACGATCGAGGTAGACTCCCCCGGAAGGTTGAGCAGGATGGAGGTGGTCGAGCCGCCATACTGGCAGCCGTAATAAATGCCCGCGAACATGATCACCGCCGCGGTGGGCGACATGGAAAAGGTGATCGGCATCAGGAGGGCCATGGCCCCGACCGGCCCGATTCCAGGGAGGACCCCAACTAGCGTCCCCAGCAACGCGCCGAGAAAGCAAAAAAACAGATTGTCAGGTTGCAGCGCAACCTGAAAGCCGAAAAAAACGCTGTTCAAGGTGTCCAACGATCTTCTCCCGGTTTCTTAAAACCCCAGCAG
>Ga0315293_10006864_pt1 | contig 10608 bp, 19 predicted proteins | sample YL17G13_20_MG_FD_203071 | JGI IMG/M metagenome (GOLD analysis project Ga0315293, IMG submission 203071) | Sediment microbial communities from Yellowstone Lake, YNP, Wyoming, USA - YL17G13_20 | ecosystem: Environmental > Aquatic > Freshwater > Lake > Sediment | place: USA: Wyoming | collected... | reverse complement strand
CCACGCGTGCGGCGCCACGTGCAAACAATGTGGCCGATTCTGGCCGCTCACCGAGCTAAAGCTATGGGGGCCCAATCGCACCGTTATCTGCATGGAGTGCGTGGGTAAGACGCCCGAAAGCAAGAAAAGCGCTCGGATGGTCTACCTATCGGGGCTTTGCCCGGCCGCCTTAGCTACAGAGCTGCAAATAATCGCCGAACACTCAGACCACGGCGACCTAATCAGCGAAGTGGCCACCGTGCTGAAAACTCGCTGCATATGCTCACGCCAGAACGGGCGACACTAACCAACAACCACGAAAGGACCCTAACCATGCAACCCACGCCAGACACAACCAAGCCCACCCCCTGCACACTTTGCGGCTCGCTAAAGGCGCAACCATACGGCCCTAACCGCTCGTTCATTTGTAAGCCGTGCGCAAGTGCCGACCCCGAGCGCAAGGCTATCGCCAACATGTATTACCGAGAAGCGGCGGACAAGGCCGTGCAGGAAGCGGCGGACGCGCTTAGGCGCATATTCCCCAACCTAGTGGTTATCGACGCTAGCGCCATGCTAGCCGACGACCCCGAGCCGTGTAAGTGCCCTATCTGCTCTTATGGGCGTAAGGCGGACGCATGAACGACTTTCTAGCCATGAGTGACGAAGACCGCGAAGAAAGCATTATCGAGCGTCGGGACCGTGAACGGCTCGACTCAGGTAAGGTCGAAAACACCGAAGAAATACCCCTATTCCCGAACGTCAAGCAAGACCAACGTAAGGTTATTTCGTCGGTACTCGTTTTCAAGACCGACCCGCCCGGCGACGGCTTCAAGGGCCGAGTAGCGCCTAGCGCCACTCACGAGACGATAGCGCGGCTCTATGGTAACGGCGTCTACGAGCTGCACGCCGTAACCCCCGACGAAAAAGTGCTTAGGCGCAACACTATCAAGGTCGCCTGGCAACCCCCCACGCCTGAGACACCTAAAACGGCTTACTCGCCTACCGACCCTGACCACGTGCCGCGTATCCTAGACTGGCAAGCCGCGCAGCATGCTAAGGACGCGCAGCGAACGGAAGCTTTCGCGCGTATGTCTATCGAGGGGTCTCAGACTACGGCGAAACAGCACATAGACACGCTAGCCGCTACGCAGGCCGCCAGCACCGAGCGCGATAGGACTTACTTCGCGGGCCTGCAAGCTCAACAGCAATCATTCTTTCAGAGCATGATGCAACAAACCCAACAGGCCCACCTAATGGCTATGGAACGCTCGCGAGAAGAGTTTAGGCAAACCCTGCAACTTATGCAGATAAGCCATGAACGCGCCGTGAAGGCTAGCGACCCCACCTTACTATTCTCGCTATTCCGTGAGGGTATCGCGCTAGGGGCCGGCTCCAACCGAGACGAAGACGACAACGACGCGGCCGAGCCATGGGCCGCCGCGATACAAGCGGGCGCGTCCGCTATCAAGGACATTACCGAAGTGGCTAAGCTAAAGGCCATAGGCGCCCCTAAGCTAGCGCCCGCTTTACCCGTGACTACCCCGCCGACCCCCACCACTACCCCGACGCCTAGCAAGCGGTCTACCCCGAAGCCGCCCCCATTTGACCCGTCCGAAGTGGCCGAGCTACTTAGGCTAAAGGCCATCCTTGCACAAAAAGGAATGGACTTTAGCGAGACGGTAAGAAACGCTTCAAGTTACTTCGTGGGGGGTGACACTGTTGGGAGCGAAACGACCGACACGGCGGGGGGCGCTAGCGTTAGCGAAAACGCGGGCGAACTTGCGCCGGACGTTGGGCCCGCCGACATGGAGTGAGCGACACCTAGCCGAGCGTCCGCAAATGCACGCCCTTTGGGCCGCGTGCGAATCGGACACGGGGCACCCCTTGCTCGTTCACTTTCTGGCCAAGCTAATCGACGTTGCGCGCGTGCCCCCACGCGACCCCGTTCGATTGGCTAGGGCCGTGCAACTTTACTCGGCACGGCGAATCAAGTTCTTTCGAGAGCGCCCCGAGCGCTTCCAGTCCGCACTACGGACGATAGTATGGGGCCTAGGAGATTGTGATGATAAGGCGCGCTTCATCGTGGCTTGCCTACGCACCTTTCGCATTCCGGCCGTGCTCAAGTTCCTGCATATCACGCTCCCCAACGGGCAACAGCTCGGCCACGTCTACCCCCTCGCGTGGTTGCAGCTTGGCAAAGCCCCCGCACGTTGGGTAGCCCTAGAGAGCGTGCGCGAGTACCCACTAGGTTACGACCCCGAGGGCCGAGCGCGGTCTAAGGGGTTCAAGGTAACGAGCACAATCATAGGCGATAAGGGCGAGGATTCTACCCACGCCTAACCTAAGGGAAAGAAATGCCACTACAGTATAATGACGACGACGGCGACCTATTCGACGACGACGGCGACGACGAAGACGGCGGGGAAGGTTTAGCAAGCGACCAACCCTCACCCCTGGCTAGGCGCGTCGCTAGCGCCGCTAGGGCCGTGGCCACTCATGAGCCTAGGAGCATGGCGCAAGCCGCCGCGTCTCGCCGCATGCGGGTTAGGCCCATGACGCCCGCCATGGCGAGCAAGAACCCTCAGGTGGTTTCTATCATCCTAACGCGGGCGGACGGTAAGCAGCTCGTTTTCATCCGTAAGTAACCAGGAGACTCTAACCATGTATGACCCGCAAGAATCCGCCCTAGACTTCGAGATTGGCTCACTATGGGACAAGGCTAAAAAGGGCCTAAACAAGATTACTGACCTTACTATCGTGAAGCCGTCCGAAATGATAGGCGGCTTAGTGGGGCAAAAGAAGCTAGGCCGCAAGCTTGGCAAGTTCACGGCGAGCGTTACGAAGCTCGGGGTAGGAGCCGGCGCGGCGGGCGTGGCGGCGGGCCTTGCCCCCGCTCTAGCCCCCGTGGGCGTCCCCGTCGCTACGCTTATGGCCGCCAAGCACTTCGCTAAGTCGAAGTCTAAGGCCCGCAAGGCGATTGCGGATGTCATGCACGGGCGAGCCAAGGCCAAGCGGCCGAGCGGCGGCACGGTACAGAAACACTCAGGCAAGCGTCACACGTCGAAAGCAAGCACGGACAAGGCCCTAGCCGCTCAGGTGGCCGCGATGCTTGTGGCCAAGTTCGGCGGGCCACTTGGCGAAATAGGTAAGGCCGTAAAACTGGCCGACCTTCAACGCACCGCGACCTATGAGCACAAAAAGCTTATGTCAGACGCGGACTTTAGGCGGGCCGTGCTCGGGGGAATCGCCCACGCGGCTAAGGGCGGTAACCAAGACTGTCAACGGACTATTAGAGTCCTTGTGGGGCGGTAACATGATTGACTTTGATAACGAAACACTCCTAGAGGGTCTATCGCTCTCGGGTAGCGCGTCCATGCGGGTCAAGACCCCTTCGCGACCTAAGCCGCCTAAGGCGCCCAAGCGAGGGCTAGGCGCTAGTCTTATGGGCGCAATCAAGCTACCCCGCAAAGCCGCGAACATGAAGCGCGCGGCGGCCCAAGTGTTGGCGGCCAAGGCGGCGCTACACGTGCCCAAAGTCCCCCCGCTCACTGCGGCGGCCGTGGCCAAGCTCGCCGCCCCGCTTGCTAAGGTCACGGTAACGCCCGCCGTGGCCGAGCTTGTAGGCACCAAGCTAGCCATGCAGGGGCACCCCGCCGCGCACGTGCGGGCCGTGCTGGCGGCCGGCATATCAACCCCGGCCGAAGCTAAGGCCGTCAAGCTCGCCATGCCCTCGATAGCGGCAAACGTGAAAGAAGCGGCGCTTATGTCGGCCGCTCGCGTGGCCGCTATCGCTAAGGTGCCCACAAAAAAGCGCATTGACGCGGCGGCTCACGTGCTCGCTAAGGCGGCCACGACCCTTGCGGCCAAGGGCGCCACCCCCAAGCCTGAGCACCCCGAAGCGACCAAGCGTAAGGCGTGCGCCGTGGCAGCGCCCGTGGCACACGCGTGCGGCTGTCAAGTCAAGCACCATCCCCACATTCTGCGTAAGGCGCGCGTCAAGCTCGCTAGCGCTGGCTACCCGTCCGGCACCTTAGACGGCATGCTAGCGAATCTGCACGACATGCAGGACTCACTAGAAAAGGCTTCGCTACAGCGCTTAGCGACATACGAGCACAATAGCATTGTGTCTAGGCGCGGCTTTGAAACCGAAGTGCTTAGGCGGCTTGCTAACCTAGCCTGCAAGTTGCCCAAGTGCTCACCTACTCGCGTCAAGGCCTTTAGCAAGATTAGAGGGGCCCTATGATTGACTTTGAACGCGCGTTCACGGGCCCTACACGGCTCGCCACACGTTCACGGCATGACGACCCCGAGCTAGGGTTTCTACCCTTGCTTGCGGCGGCCATTCCTATGGTCACTTCCCTAGCCGGCTCGCTTATGTCGAAAAAGTCGAGTAAGGGCGGCGGCCCGCCCCCGGAAGCCGGCCAAGCTAACAAAGTCCTAGACGTGCTTACCAAGGCCATCGGACAAGACACTAGCAAGGGCGAAACGTCAATAAAAGACGTAGTTCGTAACATCGTGGCGACCGTGCCTAGCCCTGTTATCGGACAGGTCAAGGCGGCCCTAGCCGAGCTGAAAGCCGCGCAGCAAGCGGGCGTTCAATCGCGCACTACCTTAGTCAATGCCGTTGACGGCCGTTTCGGGCCGCAACTCCATGCCATGCTAGCCGCTCTAAAGGCGGGGGCGCTACAGAAACAGGCAACATACGAGCACAATCGAATCAAGTCGCGCGACAAGACGCGACGCGAAACTAGAGACGCGCTGCAAAGCATGGCTAAGAAACTAGACCATATCGAGCGGCGACTAAACCGCGCGGCTATCGTGCAAGGTGATACGCGTATTTCGCTCCTAGGTGGGCGGGGACTATTGGAGCGCTAACCATGACCAAGACACAAGCGATTGCACTACTAAGCCGCCCTACCCGTGAGGGGGTTATCGAAGTGGCTAACGCGTTCGGGGGGACCAACAACCGGGCTGGCCGTGACTTATTCGCCGCCGCATTGAACCTTAGCGGCAACGGCAAAGCCGCGCGAGATTGGGCCCATGGAGTAACCGAGCGTTACCTAGGTCGCCTGAGAGCCGGCATTGACAAGCTAGAAGGCCAGCGCAACCCCCACAAGGCGGGCCCGCTACGCCGCACGCTCGGGGCCCGCACGCAACGCATGAAAACCAAGGTCAAGCTTTACTACTCGGTGATCATCCCTTACACGGCCCACGGCGCCACTCAGTGGCACCCCACGTCTAAGGACTTCGCGCCCCTTTCGCGCGGCAACTTCAAGACGACGGCCCAAGCCCACGCGTGGGCGCTCAAACACCTAGGCTCGGGGGCTAAGTATTCTCTACGCCGTTACAGGGGGGCGTGATGGCTTGGAAAGATGAAGGGCGGCCGTACTAATGCCCCTACCCCTGCTACCTATCGCTCTCGGCCTAGCCGGCACTGCGGCGGGCGCGGCCCTTCACGCTTGGATAACCGGCGAAAGCCCGGACGCGTGGACTGACAAGGACGTTTTCAACGCCCGTATGAGGGACATGCAAGGTCTAGCTATGGCCCTAAACACGGGCTTTGCAGGCTGTAAGCCCTTCATGTCGAGCACCGCACAGCTTACGGCGTGGCGCGCGGCTCGGGACGGGTTTAGTAAGTTTTACGGCTCGGTCGGCTCGCTCTACTTTGACCCCTCACCTGAGAAGGTAGAGCAAGCCAAGGGCTACGCGTCTAAGTTCTACTTCTGGACAGGTGAATATAACCGGCTCAAGTGCGGCGGCAAGCTCACCCCCACCAACACGAACGGGGGTAGTAAGCCCGCCCCGTCGCTATTCGACGACCCCGCGCCCGCCCCGAGCGTCCCTGTTACCGACTGGCTTTCAATCGTCAAGTGGACAGTCGGGGGCTTAGCCGGCTTATACGTGCTCAAAACACTAAACGAGATATACGGCAAAGGACGCTAAAGGCCATGCAAGACAAGTCGCACGAGTCTAATACTTACGTTGTCCGTGTGGGCCTGTTTGGCACGCGCTTTTTCACGCCCGCCGAAATAGTGGCCGCCATGAAGCCGGGCCTAGAATCGGCCGGCTATGTGCTCAGACAAGCGCCCGTCACTAACGGATATATCCCGCAGTTCGGCTTTCGGGCCTTCAAGGACTTCGCGGCATACCACGCCCCCGGCGAGCGCTACTTGTTGCCCCCTAAGGGCGTCACGCATGAAGTGATGTACCAGGCCCCTAACAGATTCGGCAAGGACCCTACGCCTGGCACCTTAGAAGATTCTTGGGACGGCTCCATGGGCGACGGGGCGCGCGAAGTTCCGGGCATCATGAGTAAACAACAAGCCGAAGCACTCAGGGCTAAGCAAGCCGAAAACGCCCGCGAAGTGGCCATTACCTCACGCGTGCCGCGCATTACCGCTGTTACCTGGAACATAGAGAGTCCAGTAGCGAGCGAGGATAAGCGCGCGGCCCTTGGCTCGCTCGTTCGTAAGCTCGCCATGTTCTTAGCGCCCGTGGGCTTCGCTCAGGTATTCCCCGCCCTCGTGTCGCCATGGGCGGACGCGGCCAAGGAACTTCAACCCTACCCGAACAAGTCGCCCGCGTGGGCCCCACCCCCGCCCGCCCCCACCCCCAAGCCGACCCCCAAGCCAACCCCCAAGCCGAAACCCAAGCCGAAGCCCAAGCCGAAGCCCAAGCCGAAACCCAAGCCGAAGCCCGCCTATTCGCTTTTCGGAGACTGGCGCCTATGGGCGGCGCTAGCGGGGGGCGGGGTGCTACTGGCGTCGCGGGGCAAGCGTAAGGCATGACCCCGCGCGGCCGAAAGCTTCTTGTGCTCGGGGGTCTAGTCGCGGTGGGGGCCTACATGGCTAAGAAGCCTATTCTAACCTTGATATCGTCTACCCCGCCGTTACCGCAAGCTCGGGGCGGCGACCGAGACATAGACCGCGACCCCGAGCACCTGATACCTAACTTTCGCCGCAAGCTTGAAAGGGTATTCGAGGGCATGCAGGCGTTAGGGTATAACCCCGTTCTATGGGAGGGGCGCCGCTCACGCGTAAGGGCCGCTAAGCTCGATAAGCGGGGCACGGGTAAAACCAAGTCGATTCACATTCTAGGCTTAGCGGCCGACATTGTAGACCGTGACAAGCTATGGGCCGCGCCGGCCGGCTTCTGGGAAGCGCTCGCCCGGCTAAGCGCGCAAGAGGGGCTTACGTCCGGCTCGACTTTCAGCGACCCCGACCCCGACCACGTGCAGGCCGTGCCTTACTATGACGAGCCTAAAATGTGGGCCATGTCCGAAACGCAGCGAAACGACTACCTAGCCTAGGTGCGACCATGAAAAGCCCCCGCGAAATGTCGGCGAGCGAAGTCAACAAGGCGCTAGACGCCCTCGATAAGAAAAGCTCGAAACTAACTAACCTTATGATAGACGCGGGCATGGGATACGAGCGGCCCACGGACACGCTGGCTCTCTTACAGGCGGGCGATACTCACCCCCTGAGGCTTCAATGGTTAGACCTATGGGACAAGCACCGCGCGCTTTACTATGAAGTCGAGCGACGCGCCGGCCCTGGCATGCGTCGCCTACCGCGCGGCTTCGGACCCCGAACCTAAGGAAACAGGCCATGACCCCCGAGCAAAACAAAGCCTACATATCAGCGGCCAACGAAGTAAGGGCGGCCAAGGGACAAGCGCCCCTAACCCCCGCGCAAGAAACGGAACTACTCGCTAAGCTAGCCGCGAAACAGGCGGCTAAGGGCCCCAAGACGGCCGGCATTCCCACGCCGCTATGGACTTACTTACCTGATTATTCGACCATGCTCGCCCTCGGTATCTTAGGGGCGGGCGCCGTGGGCGTTTACTATCTCTACAAGGCCACCAAGCCCAAGCGAAACCCCCGCTATTACCCTGACCGTCTTACCTTCAACATGATGCGCCAAGCCGCCTACGATGCGAAATACTACCCCGACTTGTCCCCCGACGCCCGAAGCTATCCCGGCCCGGCCCGCCCGGCCGGCGAGCACTATCAGCCACGCGGGGAAGCGCCCTTTGACGACTCGGATTACCCCGAGTAGAAAAGAAAACAACCATGAAAGTTCTACTAGACCACAAGTACCTTACCATTGACTTTCGCTCAGACGAGCACGCCGAAGCGGTGCCAGGCGGAAACGAGCCGGGGGACCTTCATTACAAGCGCACGAAGCTTGAGCTTCACGCCGTGGGGAGTATCAACCCCGGTGGGCTTGACAGCATCCTAGCCACGCTCACGCCCCTTGTGCTGCGCGGCTTCGGCATGTCCACCGAGCACGCCCAACCCCCCGGCCGTCCCGTGCCCCGCGTGGCAGAGTCCCCGTACGAGCTTACCGAGGATATCGAGTGCATGGTATCGGACGCCATTGAACTAGGCCTTACATATGACGAACTTATGAACCAAGTTATCGGGGCGGCTCACTCAGCTTTCGCGGCCCGCGAAGCCTTGAACCCCGAGCCTAGACACTGCACACAATGCGGCAAGATACTACTCCCTGACATGATAGGGTGCGACTTTTGCCGCTAGCTATTCGCCCCGCATGAGCCGGCCCCCGGCGCGTGAAATATTCCCCGCCTTGTGCCCCTGCACTCTGCCCTAACACTGGCCCAACCCCAAGCACAAACCCAACCCCCGCGCGTGGTGGCGGGGCATAAGCAATAGGTAAGGGCGAGCGAAGCATAGACAGCTAGGAAGGTTAGTTATGTCAAGAGATACCGAGATAGTTAGGATTCAATACGGGGCTTATAGGACTAGCCGGGGAAGGTTTGCGGGGATTATCAAGGAAGGGGGCCGAGCTTGGAGTAATGACGGCTATGTGGCGTCGCACGACTTGCAAGACGCGCTAGCGGGGGCGCTGCAAGCCGCGTTAGATGAAGGGGCGAGATACACGGGTGACTGGGAAGTGGTCATTACCACGGCGGGGTTAGTAAACGACCCGTGGGGGCGGTAAATGTTTATCCAAGAAATGACGCGCGTTCTGTTGCTCGGTAAGGTCGTCAAGGCTCGACTAGGGCGCTATCAGTATGTGAACGGTAAGGTTTGCATTCAACGTGAGCCGGGGGGCACGTTCGACACGGCCGACACGGACGAGCTGAAAGCGCTTTACTTGGAAGGGGGCGCCACTGTAGAGAGTGAGGGCTAGGGGGCGGGCGTGGCGGGGAATAAAGCGAAGACGGCGCCCGCTCGGGGCGTGCCTACCGAGCGCGACGTAACGATAGCGGACAGGACGGGCGAGCGCGTCAAGATTGGCTCGATAGTCGAGATAGCCCGCTGGCCTAACGATAGATACTACGGGCTTTACTACGTGGTCGCGATTGAAGCGGGGGAACGGGGCCTAAGGGTGCTAGTGGCGGCCGATAGGTGGGGCAAATGGGACTTCAAGGTGCATCCTAGCCGCGTGGCCTTACGGTGTTACGAGCCGTTGATAGCGAAGGGGGAGTGATGTTGTACGAAGACGAAAAGGAAGGTGAGCTAGTGAGTGCGTGGCCGTGTAAGTTAGGGGGCAAGTGCCTGCACGCGGATTGTGATAGGCGTATCGAGGGACGGGTTAGGGTGCTCAGGCCTAAGGCGGCCGGGCGCGGCTTTACGTTCGTGGGTTACTATCGAGTCGAGCCTAGAGGGTTGGTGAGCGAGCACGGCGGCTATCTAGGGCCGTTGCTGGCGGGGGACGTGTTCGTGCGGGAACGGCCGAGCGTGGGCCAGGCGGCCGAGTGACGGCTAGGGTGTCCGTGCGGGTCGCGTGGGCGCTCGCTAGGTACAGGCGGCGAAAGGGGCGGCGTATGGGGAAGCAAAGTAAGAGCGGGTCGGCGGCCAAGCGGCGTAAAGAGTACACGGGCGGGGGCGCGTGGGGCGGGCGGTTTAGCCGGCGCGAGCTTGAACGAGAGCTTGCGGAACGGGCGGACGTGCAGGCGGCCCCCGCGCTAGGCGAGCCGGATAGGGAAGGGTCGGTAGTGCCATGGCTAGCCGTGGGGCTTGCCTTGTGGGCGGTCGTGGTGGGGGCCTTGTATGCGCTCAGGTAGCCATAGACTCGACTCGCCAGACGGGCCAGAAGGGCCGGACTGGCTTACTATCGCCTATGTGGTGATAGTGCTAGCCGTTGGGGCCGCGATGTTGATAGGAGAGCTATGCCCGTAAGAGATAAGTTTCCTAGTGAGTATTTCGACTCTAACCCGCTAGAGGGCGAGGGGCCGCACGGGGCCTATCGGCGCCTTCAATGGGGGAACGAGCCTAACACTACTTACGAGCTTGAAGCCCCCGAGCATATGGCCGTGCTAGGACAGCTAGCTAAGCTTGTCTATGTCGGGGGTAAGAAACAGACCTTTCGTGAAGGTGAAATGTTTGTGGCTGTAGGGACAAGGACTAACCGGGTTTATCTCGTGCCTATCGTGCGGGGGGCGCCCGTGGACTTCGCGCGGGACTTCCTGGCTCGGTGCGAGCCGCTAGTAAGGCTCAAGCGGATTGACTACTACTCCGAAAAAGGGGGCGAGTCTGGTTACTACTATCATGACCACGAACGGCCCTATCCCATGTTGTATACGGACGGCGAGCACTTCGTGTTAGAGCCGGCCGCGCACCGTGGGGGGCGCTCCTATGCCGTGAATGATGAAGGCATCATA
>Ga0315293_10006863_pt1 | contig 10608 bp, 12 predicted proteins | sample YL17G13_20_MG_FD_203071 | JGI IMG/M metagenome (GOLD analysis project Ga0315293, IMG submission 203071) | Sediment microbial communities from Yellowstone Lake, YNP, Wyoming, USA - YL17G13_20 | ecosystem: Environmental > Aquatic > Freshwater > Lake > Sediment | place: USA: Wyoming | collected... | reverse complement strand
TTCAAATAAATCATGTTTCTATTATTTTTATTTTATGGCCTGTTTCTTTTGCTTCATTGAGGCAGATGTCAAATATTTCAGCGTCAAGGTTTTCCCTGACTTTTTCCTTTGAATATTTTCTCTTTTCCAACCTTTTCTTCAGCTTTTTCAGGTTTGTTTTTGTTACAATGCACAAATCAACATAGGTTGCAGGAAGATAATGGGTTAAATGCGAATCCAAAACAATGCATTTTGTCTTTTTCCTTTTCTCCTCGCCAATAAGCTCCACAAGAAATCGATTAAGCTTCTTTGTGTCAACATCAAAGGCCTTCATTTTCCGGTCGTAGGAGTCATAGAGCTTTTTTTTCTTTATTATGCCGTTGACATCAAAATACCTGCATCCCTTTGCCTTTGCAGTTCTTTTTGCAACAGTTGTCTTGCCTGTTCCCGGAGTTCCTGTAACGATTATGACTTTCATTTTTTAACTGCCTTGAAGATTATTGTCGGACCGATTAATTTAACCAGTTTAGGAGGATAAATCTCATCCCAACGACCACCTCTCCATGATTTTTGTACTTTCAGCTTTAAAGGTTCAATCATTTTCTCTACTGAAAATTTGGATTCTATTAAACTATTCAATATGTCACTGACTTTTCTCTTGTAGAACACAAATTTACCTTCAATCATCTTCCCTGTTTCAAAATAACTAGTTTTAATTTTGAATGTTTTGTCATTGATTACATCATAGAAAGGGTGATCCAGGCTGAAAACAAACAAGCCTTTTTTCTTCAATACTCTGAAAACTTCCCTGAAGCATTTTGTTAAATCAGGAACATACTGCAATGCAAATGCAGAAAAAACAATATCAAAGCTTCCTGATTTTATTCCCTTTAACGTCTGGATATCTCCCTTTGTGAAATTTACCTTGATTTTGTTTTTCTTGGCAAGATTTTCAGCGAATTTAAGTTGTTCTTTTGAAATATCAATTCCAGTGCAAACTGCTCCCTGCTTTGCAAATGCTACTGAGCATTGCCCTCCTCCGCAGCCGATCTCTAATATTTTTTTGCCTCTAACATTACCCAATAATCTGAGTTCATTCTCATCAGGAGCATAGGGACCATAGTGAGCTGTTCCTATGCCAATTTTAGTGCTTTCCTGATAATGCTGCGAGGTTTCTTCCCACCACTTTTCTATCTCTTTTGTCATAGAAGGGCATTTATGATAAAGCTTTTTAAATATTGCCTATTAAGCAGTGCCATGGGGAAGGAAAGGATTTTGGCAGTTAAGGGAAACAACAGGGTTCCGCAGCAGGAGTATTTCATAAAGGACTCTGAAAAGGATTTCCATACTCAATACGGCTTCCTGAAAGTTTCTGACATGAAAAAAACAGACGGCTCAAAAATAAAATCATCAAAGGAAAAGGAATTTTTTGTTTTTTCGCCCAGTTTCATTGATTTTTACAAGAGAATAAGGCGGTATACCCAGATAATTCCGCTTAAAGACCTTGGTTTCATAATTTCAAACACAGGAATAGGAAAAACTTCTGTTGTAATGGAAGCCGGCTGCGGTTCAGGAGGATTTTCATGCTTCATTTCAAGATTAGTTAAAAAAATAACAAGCTATGACATTGATGATAAAAGCATTGAAACCATAAATGAAAACATGAAATATCTGGGAATAAAAAACATTTCAGTCAAAAAAATAAATATCTATGAAAAAACAGAAGACAAGAATGCGGATTTATTTCTTCTGGATGTTCCTGAGCCATGGAAGGCTGTTGAAAATGCAAAGAAATCACTTAAACCAGGAGGTTTTTTGGTTATTTACACTCCTTCAATCAGTCAGATGCAGGGAGTGATGAATGAAATTCAGAAGCATGAAACTTTAATGACCCTCAAAACAGTTGAGATTATTGAGAGGGAATGGAAAGTCGAGGGCCAGATTGTAAGGCCAATCAGCAAGGCAAATATACACTCGGGATTTATATCTATAATAAGGAAGATTGGAAAACAACAAAATTCCCCTTAGGCTGAGTGGTTGAGGGAATTTTGAGTGTCAAAAAACCACTCAATATACAATAAAAATAAAAATGAAGACAAAAATCGATGGTGATTTTTGACATGATTAAAAAAGAAATACGGATTTTGGGGATTGATGATTCTCCATTCAATAAATTCAAGGACAAGAAAGTCCTGATTGTCGGCACAGTCTACAGAGGAGGAGTGTTCATGGACGGATTGATTTCAACATCTGCCCAGGTTGACGGCGATGATGCAACAGAAAAAATAATTGAAATGATTAAAAAAACAAAGCACAGGCCGCAGCTCCAGGTCATAATGCTGAAGGGAGTTGCAGTGGGTGGATTTAACGTGATAGACATACGCGAAATCTTCAAAAAAACAAAAATTCCTGTGATTGTTGTAATGAAAGACAAGCCGGATCTTGAAAAAATAGAAAAAGCCCTTTCAAATGTCAAAGAAGGAAAGAAAAAAATGGAGCAGATAAGGAAAACAGGAAAAATAGTGAAATCAAGGCATCTTTACGTGCAGTCTGCAGGAATTTCAGGAAGGAAGATTTCAGAGATTATAGGAATGACCTGCACCCATGGGAAAATACCAGAGCCCATAAGGGTTGCCCATCTGATTGCTTCAGGAATTGTTCTTGGCGAGAGCAGGGGAAGAGCATGAAAATAATGCTTACCTATTACAATGACCTGACGGTTTTTCTTTCAACTATTTTCAATTCCCTTGGCTTCAGGATAGATTACATGGGCAAGCCAACCAAAAGAACAATAGAACTGGCAACAAAACACTCAACAGAATCCTGGTGCTTTGACACGAAGATGATGCTTGCCCAGGGAATAGAAGGGGTTGAGAGAAAGAATGACATAATAACAATACCCGGAGCCTGGGGAGGAAAAAATGAGAACTGCCTTCTTGGATATTTGTCACAGGGAGTTCTGAAGAAAAAGATAGAGCAGGCAACACACAAAAAAATAATCCTCTGGCATTTCAATCTTAATCCAATAGAGCTTATGTTTTCAGGCTACTATTCCCTTTACAAGAATATTTCCGAATTGAAGCCATACTCCAAAGTAAGATTTTTCAGGACAACTGTGATGAAGGCAATTGTTCTCGGAACTAAAAAAATGGCACTTGCAGCAAAATTAAAGGAAACTATCCTGAATTCTCCTGAAATCTCAAAAACTCAAGAGCTTTTCAGGATTTACAACAAGTTTGTTGAGGAAATGATTTACAAAGCAGATGACTATGAAAAAGCAAAGAAACTTTTTAATGATTCAATGAAAAAAATATCAGCGATGAAAAAAGATAAGATAAAGAAAAAGATTACAATAGGGATTGTGGGAGATTATGCGCATACTCTATTCAGCATATTCCCTTTTTTTGACATTGAGAAATTTTTATTGTCAGAAAAAGTAGCTGTAAGGCAGCCCCTTTCTTTCCTGAACTACTTCAGCTTTTTATCTCCGATTTACAGCAAGAAAAACAGGGAAGAGTGTGGAAAAATATTCCCAAAGTCAGTTGGCGGCTCTGATGCCATAACTGTTTTGTCTGCAAATTACCTTAAGAATAAAGTTGATGGGCTCATCCATGTGGGAACTTTCAGCTGCACTCCTGAAGAGGTTGCAAATGAGGTTTTATTGTCTCACAAAAAAATGTTTCCTCCGATTTTGAGCTTGAGCTATGATGCGCATACAACAGAAGAGACTATGAAAGTCAGGATTGAGGCATTCATAGACATGATTAAGGCGCAAAAATGAAAAAAGAAGCAATAATGGGAATTGATGTAGGCTCTGTTTCTGTAAAAGCGGCTTTGCTTGATGCGAAAGGAAAGATTTTGAGGACTTTCTATGAAAGAAACAGGGGAATGCTCCTTGAAAAGCTGATGGAAATATTCCAAAAAATCCCAAAAACTTTTGAAATTAAGGGAGTGGGGATTACAGGAAGCGCAAGGAATTTTGTCGGGAAAGTTATTGGCGCTGATTTAATTAAGAATGAGATAACTGCCCATGCTTCAGCTCTTATGAAATTCTATCCTTCAGCCAAAACAATAATTGAAATTGGAGGCCAGGATTCCAAGATAATAATTTTCAGGAAGGGAGTTCCTGTTGATTTTGCAATGAACACAGTCTGCGCAGCAGGGACAGGAAGCTTTCTTGACCAGCAGGCTTCAAGATTGTGCATTCCCATTGAGGATTTCGGCAAAATTGCCCTGAAGTCAAAGAAAAATCTTTCTGTCGGAGGGAGATGCACTGTTTTTGCTGAATCTGACATGATTCAGAAGCAGCAGGCAGGCCACGAAATTAAGGATGTCATAAGAGGCTTGTGCAACAATCTTGTTAAAAATTATCTCAATAATGTTGCAAAGGGCAAGGATTTGGAGAAGCCGTTTGTTTTATTGGGTGGAGTTGCTGCCAACAAAGGAATTGTTTCTGCGTTTGAAAGGCAGTTGAATGCGAAAATGATAATCCCGAAGAATTACAATGTCATGGGAGCAATAGGAATGGCAATTCTTGTTCTGAAAGAGAAGATTAAAAAAACAAAATTCAGGGGATTGAATTTCTCATCCTACCAGATGAAGCGCCAGAACTTTCAGTGCAAATCCTGCAACAACGAATGTGAAATCATAAGAATAACAGTCGGCAATGAAGTCTCGCATCTTGGTTCAAAGTGCGGGAAGTGGGAGTAGATCATCAATATATTGCGCAATTTGTAAAATTAAACCAATTCCAATCTGCAATTGGATTTTTTGAAAGTACGTTGCTATAAATGCTAGAGCCTAAAATAGCAATCAGAACTGCCAATAAACAAGCAATTAGCATCAAAATCAATATTTTCCATTTGCGATTTATTTTTTTACACCCTGCAACCTCTACAAAAGCTAAAATGCCTATCATTAAGAACAAGCCTAACCAAAGGGCAGAATAGCATACGCCTGCATGCAGTATTTTTATTCTTTTTTCTATTGGAAGATGATTAAATTTTTCACAATCATCATTTGAAGCAGGTATGCTTCTTCCTCCGCTGTTAAAAGGATTTATGTATGTCATTTTTAGATTAATGCCTTCTTTATTTGCTTCAATAATGTGGGCTTTTTCATGTGTAAAAATTCCAACATATGAAAATGTAAAAGAACCAGCCACGAAAAAAACAATAACTAAAATGTAGTACAAAATCACTTTACACATAATACCTTTTCCCTTCTCCTTTCTGCTTCACGTCCATCTGACTGCCGGGTTTGTTGATTCTTGGACGCAATGTTTCTATGTCCCTTCTCATTGTGATGTCCAAATCTGTTAAAAACATGTTCATTCCCTCCTGCATGGAGAATGGTCCTTTTGCTGTTCCTTTTTTTGCAGGAATTCCCTCAAAAACAAGCAGTCTTTCAGAAAGATAGTCAATAAACAATAAATCATGGTCAACAACAAGGCACGAAGCTTGCTTGTGCTCAGACATGTCCTTTATGACTTTTGAAACAATTAATCTCTGCTCTACATCAAGATATGCAGACGGCTCATCTAAAAGAAACAATTCAGCGTCTTTAGATAGACACTCAGCAATTGCAACCCTCTGCAATTCTCCACCGCTCAGCTCATTTATTTTTTTCATAAGAAGCGGCTTGATGTCAAGAGGCCTTATCAATTGTATTTCATATTTTGTAACAGCTTCATGCAAAATATTTGCAACAATGTCATCTGATTCAGAATTGATATACTGCGGCTTGTAGGAAACTTTAACTTCCTTGTCAACATTTCCTGCATCTGATTTCAAAACTCCTGCGAGAATTTTCACAAAGGTTGTCTTTCCTATCCCGTTTTCTCCGACAATTCCAACAACTTCAGGCCTTCTTATCTCTCCTTTTTCTGATTTCAGCTCAAAATTTCCTAATTTTTTGTTTATTCCTTTCCATGAAGTCAAAACAAGCTCTTTCCTGCTTTCAGAAGGAGGCCTTGCAAGGAATTTTATTTGCTTGTCCCTGAATCTTATGTTCTCTTCCTTCATGTAGCCGTCAAGATAGATGTTTATTCCGTTCTTTACTGATTTTGGCTGGCTGACAATACCATATCCACCTTCCTTTCCATAGACAATGTGAATTAAATCTGCCATGTAATCAAGAATAATCAAGTCATGCTCAACAACCATTACAGCGGTTTCTTCATCTGCAAGCTCCTTGATGAACTTGCTGACTTTTATTCTCTGATTTATGTCAAGATATGAAGTCGGCTCGTCAAAAACATAGAAGTTTGCTTTCTTCAGGACAGTTGCGGCAATGGCAATCCTCTGCAATTCCCCTCCTGAAACTTCCTTTATGTTGTTTTCAAGCACGTTTGTCAATTCAAGTTTCTCTGCAATCTCTTTCAGCATTTTTTTTTCATCTGCTTTTTTCAGCAGCTCCTTTACTTTCCCGTCAAATTGCTTTGGAATCATGTCAACCTGCTGGGGCTTGTAGGCAATTTTGATTTTTCCATCCCTTAATCTCTCGAAAAAAATCTGCGCCTCTGTTCCCTTGAAGAAATCAATCATTTCTTTGTAACCTGCTTCCTTGCCGGTTCCCATGTTAGGCTTTAAAACACCCGCAAGAATCTTCAATGCAGTTGATTTTCCAATTCCATTCCTTCCTACAATGCCGACAACCTTCCCGAAGATTGGAATAGGCAAATTGTACAAATGGAATCCGTTCCTTCCATACATGTGGACAGGAGGCTTGCTTAGCTCCTGGGGCAGATTGATTATGTCAATGGCGTCATAGGGGCATTTTTTAATGCAGATGGCACAGCCTATGCAAAGCTGCTCATCAATTATGACTTTCTTGTCTTTTTCATCAGCAAAAATGCAGGATTTGGCAGAACGATTGACAGGGCACACATTCATGCAGATATAGGGGCAGTCAATTCCTCCCTTGCATTTCTCCTTCCTTACTATTGCTATTCGCGGCATAATCCAGCTATTGGAATAAACATTTTTAAAACTATCTAAGAATAAACAGCCATTCTGTTGGATTCGCACATTATAACCATCAGTATGTTTGGGTTTTCCTGCTTTGTTTTGTTAAGGGTTTGAATGTCAGTGTCAGAGGCAAGGCATTCCTTGTAGGGATGGGTGTGAAGCATTATTAATGTGTCATTTGAGCAGGGCTGGAAAACAACCCGGGTTAAGGATTTTGAAAGAATCACCGGTTGGTAGAGCGATTCAATGTGATAGATTCTGTTTTTCTCATAGCCAAGCATGCACACTGCATTTTCAGTTTTCTGATTTTTAAAATAAATGTCCTTTAATTTCTCATAGGTGCTGTTTTCAAGCGACACAGAAAAGTTTGTCAGGTTGATAACACTGTTGATTATTATTTTTGATTCAATCTGGCTTCCAAGTATGCTTCCAATGGGATAGTTCACAAAAACAAAGGAAACAACAAGAAGCCCCATTAATATTCCTCCAACTATTATGAATGCTTTCTTTAACTTTGATTCTTTCTGAACCTCTTCAACTAACTCCACCTCAGATTTTTCAATTTCCTTTTTTGCCATGAAGCCCCTGAGGAGAATTGCACTCCCGACCTGCGCATTACTTTTGAAATCGAAGATTTCTAAAGGCCTGAAAATCTCCGATTTTCAGTACGAGTGCGCCGCAATGGCTACTATGCTACAGGGGCATGGAATAGGCTATATTGTCCGGTTTTAAAAGGTTTTTGAAATAAGCGAGTCTTCTGGTTTATGCCAAACAACTATTTCAGCGCTTCAAGAATCTCTTTTTTTGTCCTGTATTTCTTCTGGCAGCTGTCGCAGATGAGATGTTTTTTTCCCTTTTCATCCTTGACATAACTTCCGTTGAACTTGCCAAGGAAGGTTTCCTCAATTTTTTGCTTGCAGATTTCACATTTCATGCCAGAATGACCTGAAAACTGTTTTATATACTTTTTGCTTATTCATATCTCAGCGCATCCACAGGCTTTAATTTTGATGCCTGCCTTGCAGGAAGCACTCCTGAGGCAATTCCAATCAGAATTGAGAAGCCAAGCGCCCCTCCAATAAGATAGGCAGGGAATACTGCCTGAATCAGGGTTGTTTTCAGGGCCAGGCCTGCTAAAAATGCAGCCATCTGGCTCAGCCCGATTCCAACAAGAATTCCAAGTATTCCTCCAATCAGCCCCAATAATCCTGCTTCAATGAGGAAAATTGTCATGATGTCTGAATTCTTCGCGCCAATGGCCTTCATTATCCCTATCTCATTGGTTCTCTCAAGAACAGAAGTGTACATTGTGTTCATCACGCCAATTCCTCCCACAAGAAGTGATATGGCAGCAATTCCAATCAAAACCGCATTGATGATATTAAGAATTGAGCCAAAAGACTGCAGAAGCTCCTGGGCTGTCTGAACACTGAAATCCTCTTCCCCTTCTTTTTCGCTCCTCTCCTTTCTTATGTCCTTTTTTATCTCATTAACAATGCCGGGTATGTCTGCTCCCGGAATAGCCTTTGCAAAAATATAATCGTATGTTTTTCCTGTATTGAAAATACTTTCCGCATCATCAATTGAGATTACAACCTGGGTGTCATCCTGCTCATTGCCTATTTTTTGGGTAACCCCCACTATCTCAAATTCCTGCCCCTCAATGTTTATCTTATTTCCAAGCCTCAAAACCTTTCCGAGGTAGCTGCTATCATTTGAAAGAAGATACCCTATATCCACCTTGCTCTTGTCTCCTGGCTTAAGGGTCCTTCCTGAAGAAGCCTTGAAGGTTCCCATCTCAAGAAGCATCTGTATTTTTTTTGTTTCAAGCGGAACTCCCATGATGAATGTGTAAATGTTCCTGTTGTTGAATTCCACCTTTCCTATTCTTGCTATCAACTCAGCAGCAGACTCAATGCCCGATGTTCTTTCAACAATCTGAAGCTCCTTGTCAGTCAGCTTTGCAGCCTGGGCTCCTGTTCCCGGAACTCCAATTGTTCCTCCTGGCTGAATTATTATTTTGTCAGTTCCTATTGATTCAAATTGCGCTGTCACTGCTCCCTTAAGCCCCTGGCCAAGCGATATGAGCGCGACTATTGCTGCAATTCCTATCAATATTCCGAGAAGGGTGAGCCATGATCTTGCTCTCCTGTGCATCAGATTGCTTATTGAATATTTCAGATAGTCAGTTATCATTCATACCTCAGTGAAGCAACAGGCTCCATTCTTGATGCCTGGTATGCGGGAACAATTCCAGAGAGAGTTCCTATCACAAATGAAAATGCAAGCGCTCCCAAAATCAGCCACCATGGAAAGCTTGCTCTTATGAGCACGCTGTTAAATGCAATTTCTGTACCGATTTCAACACCCTTGCTGAGCAGCATTCCTGCAGCAACACCTATCCCTCCTCCAATCAACCCCAATAATCCTGACTCAACAAGGAAAATTGTCAAAATATCTGAGTTTTTCGCGCCAATGGCCTTCATTGTTCCTATTTCATTTGTCCTCTCAAGAACAGCAGTGTACATTGTGTTCATTATCCCTATTCCGCCGACAACCAGGGAAATTCCTGCGATTCCGATTATTATTGCCTGTATGATTCCAAGAATTGAATTAACAGTCTGCATCAGCTGCTCAGGAGTCTGCACCTGGAAATCTTCATTTCCTTCCTTAAGATTCCTGCTTCTTCTCAGGTCTTTTTTTATTGAGCTGGCAATGTCATCCAGCGAAGCTCCCTGGTTTCCTATGGCTTCTATCACACTCAATTCATCCTGAATTCCTGTGATTTCCCTCAAGGCATCTCTTGGAACAATAATCTGGGTGTCAAAAAGCGCACTTCCCAAGGCTTTTCTTACTCCCACAACATCAAAATCCTGCCCGTCTATGCTTATTGTTTTTCCAACCAGAACAGGCTTCTTGAAAGTTCCTCCTGTGGTTTTTGTCAGCTCATAGCCGACAACCGCCTTGAACTTGTCTCCTCCCTTGAGCATCCTCCCCTCAACAACATCGAACTGGCTGATGGATGTAAATACGCTGAGCCCCTGGTCTGTTGGAATTCCAGTTACAATGGGATATTTTGTCTGGCCTGCAAACTGGGAGGGAAGAATTCTTGAAAGCTGCCCGTCTGCTTCCTTCACCCCATTTATTTTTTTAATTACATCAAGGTCTTTTTGGGTAAGTATTGCCTGGCTGGAAGCTGTTCCTGGAGGGCCGAACATTCCCTTAGGCATAACAAGAACCCTGTCGCTTCCAAGCCCAGAGAAAATATTGCTGATTGCATCGTTCATTCCCTGGCTCAAGGAGATCAGGGCAACAACTGCTGCGATTCCTATAAAAATTCCAAGAACTGTAAGCCATGACCTCAACTTTCTATGAAAAAGGTTACCCACTGCAAGCCTGAAGTAATCTGAAATCATCTTAAGAAGAAGGCGCTGTTTTTTTCCTTCTTTTCCTGAACCATCTTCTGTATGCAAAATAAACCACCACAATTATGATTATTGCGATGATTATCCATGCAAGCCCGCTGTTTCCCTTCCCAAGTTCTGTGGCGCTGTGGATTTTAAGCGTAAGATTGCTTTCAACAGAATACTTGTTGTTGTTGCTGTCCATGTAATCATAGCTTATCGGCAAAATTGCTTTTCCATCCTTAAGATGCCTGAGA
>Ga0315293_10006862_pt1 | contig 10609 bp, 8 predicted proteins | sample YL17G13_20_MG_FD_203071 | JGI IMG/M metagenome (GOLD analysis project Ga0315293, IMG submission 203071) | Sediment microbial communities from Yellowstone Lake, YNP, Wyoming, USA - YL17G13_20 | ecosystem: Environmental > Aquatic > Freshwater > Lake > Sediment | place: USA: Wyoming | collected... | reverse complement strand
ATTCGCCAGCCAACCCACAGGAGAATTTGTCGTCTGCATTTGTACCGTTACAATCACTGATCGAGTCGGGCGAAAAATTCGCGGGCAGAAACCATTGAATGACATTTTTCGGAAATCTCAAATGCGGTCCCGAATCAGACGCCCGGCGATGCCTCTGCTGCGCATTTATCCCTGATTTTGGATACATTTCCGCTGTCCTCATTTCCTCTCACTCTCCCCCCTTCACTAGAGACGGTCATGGAAACAATTTCTGGGCATTTATATGACTATCCAAAATACTACGACCTGATCTTCGGTTCGGACTGGGCCGCGGAATTCAAATTCCTGAAGGCAGGCTTTTTAAAGTATTCGACGCGTTCCGTGCATCAGTTGTTCGAGCCCGCCTGTGGGACCGGACGTTTACTGATTCAATTTGCCAAGTCTGGATTTGAAGTTGCGGGAAACGATTTGAACAAACATGCAATTGATTTTTGCAACAGACGCTTGGAGCGGAACGGGTTTAAGCCTTCGGCGTACGTCGGCGACATGGCCGATTTCAAGGTCAAGAAAAAAGTCGATGCCGCCTTCAATATGATCAACACGTTTCGACATCTGCCCAGCGAAACAATAGCGGAAGCCCATCTCCATTGTGTTGCCGACTGCCTCAAGAGCGGAGGCATTTACTTCCTTGGCCTGCATCTCACACCGCAATCACCGCCGAAATGCGCCACCGAGACCTGGTCTGCAACACGGGGACATTTGTCGGTCGTGTCGAACCTTTGGTCAATCGCCATCGATAAGAAGACTCGGGCAGAGCGGATCGGTGTCACGTACGACGTCTACACGCCCACCAAGCAGTTTCGTATTGCGGATGAAACCGTTTTTCGGACCTATTCTGCAGAACAGATGTTCGATTTGTTGGTGAAGGAACCTCGACTTCGCCTGTTAGACATGTACGACTTTCGGTACGACATCGATTCACCAATTGACGTTACCGCCGATACGGAAGACATCGTCTATGTTCTGAAACGCGTCTGAGACGGCGTAACCTAGAACTTCCTCAATTTGTGGAACGGAAACGTTGAATGACCGCCACATCAAATCATCAGAGTCTGCACCGCTCGTTGTCGTTTTTTATCACAACATTGCTGACAGGGGCTTGGGCAGGTCTTGGCAACGGGCAAGAAACAGATTTTGCAGCGAAAACACCGATCGGACGATTTGTAACGGTGAGCAGTCCCATCAATGACACCGTCTTCACACAAGTGACAAATGCCGCGATCAAGCTGCAGAATGAATCGCTTCAAGACGGCAGACCGACGATTTTGGTTCTGCAGATTGAGTCTGGAACAAGTCAGTTCCATCACGTTCAGGGGTTGGCGAAGTTTCTGACGTCGGCACAGATTTCCAACGTCACGACAGTCGCGTGGATTCCACACACTGTCACGGGACCAAACGTTCTGGTGGCACTCGCCTGCCAACAAATTGTGATGCACCCAGACGCTGAGTTAGGGGACATTGGGCGAGGAAAGCTACCCGACCAAGACGAGCAACTGGCCGTATTGGCCTTTGCCCAAAAGCGGCACAATCCAAAATTAAGTACCGCGATCCTCCGGGGAATGATGGACAAACAGGTTCAACTGTTGCGTGTTCGCTTGCGATGGAATCAGGACGGCAAGGATCAATTAGAAACGCGAGTCGTCACCAAGGACGAGTTAGAATCCCTGCAGAAAACAAACGTGACGATTGAAGACGTCGACCACACACCGATCAAGGAGTCCGGTCAGCTCGGAATATTCAAGGGAAGTACTGCGAGAGCACTGGACATTCTGGTGGTTCAAACCGCCGACTCACGCGGCAGCGTTGCCGAACTCTACGGATTGCAGCGGGAGAGTTTGCGGGAACAATCGACCAACGCGGAGTCCGGAAAAGTGCGTCTGATCAAGATTGATGGTGTCATCGATACTTTACAGGAAAGTTTTTTGGTCCGGCAGATCGAACGGGCGATCTCTGATGGTGCCCAAATCATTGTGTTTGAGATCGACTCTCCTGGCGGATATTTGGGCGCGAGCATCAATCTGGCTCAGTCGATCGCGAGACTCGAAAGCCACAAAATCCGAACGATTGCCTATATCCCCAAAAAGGCCATCAGCGGCGCGGCGATCATCGCCCTTGGATGCGACGCGATTTTTCTGCATCCCGATGCGCAGATTGGCGACGCGGGGCCGATCGAATTGAGACCCGGCCAGCCTTTTGAGCGAGCACCGGAAAAGATCCTCAGTCCTCTGCGCGCCTCACTCGCCGAGCTTGCCGAACGAAAACATCGTCCGGTGGCAATTTGTGAAGCGATGGCCGACCGAATGCTCAAGGTTCATCAAGTGACGCATCGAGACAACGGGCGGATTTGGTATATGAGCGAAGCCGAGGTTCATGCTTCCAATGGGGAATGGATTCTTGGTCCACAACTCCGCGAGACCAATGGAGAACTTCTTCTAACCGCCAACGGGGGACGGGCCAACGAACTCAAACTGGCAGAAGCTCCCATCGATGATCTGGACGATTTAAAGGGGCGCATTGGCCTACCTGCGGGTGCCGTCATCAAAGTCATTCAGAAGACTTGGGTTGACGATCTTGTCTTCACGCTCAACTCGCCTGGAATGGTCGCCTTGATGATTATCCTCGGTATCGCGTTAATCTACCTCGAGCTCCATTTTACGACTGGAATTCTCGCAATATTATCCGTGCTGTGTTTTGCCCTCTTCTTCTGGGCGCGATTTTTGGGTGGGACCGCTGGTTGGTTGGAGGTGACGTTGTTCCTTGTGGGACTGGGATGCTTCGGGATCGAAATGTTTGCGATTCCTGGGTTCGGCGTCTTTGGCGTTTCGGGAATCTTACTGATCGTTGCGTCTTTGGTCTTGGCCGGTCAAACGTGGACTGTCGATTTAACAACCAATCTGGAAGAGCTAACATTTCTCACGGGTCAGGTCATGCTGTGTTTCGGAGTCGTGGCGATCATGGGGGTGGCAATCGGTCGGGCTTTGCCAAGTTTGCCGATGTTCGAATCGATGATTCTGGGGCCAACCAATGCCGACTCCGACACGGAGTTCCAATTGCGTCCCGAATCAACAATCGGAATTTTGATTGGCATGCCGAAACTGATTTCCATCGGCCTGCAAGGAACGACACTGACGATGCTCCGTCCTTGCGGCAAGGCGCGTCTGGATGATCGAGTGATTGACGTGGTTAGCCAAGGGCCGTTCATTGCTCCGGATTCGCCGATTGAGGTTGTTGGCATCAGCGGAAGCCGAGTCGTCGTGAGACGTTTCGAATCGTGACATGATTAGGAACGCGACAAAACAGCCAAGCCTCTGCAGGTGGCCTCTTTCACCGGTGCCGCACGGCGCATGACGGCCTTCATCAGCCTAGTGCAAATGCGAACACGATCTGTTCTCCCCTCGCCGTGTTCTCTGAACGGATCAGAAACTTTTCAAGCGATTTTGTGATCTTTCGATGGATCTTTTGTTCTGAAATCGACGTGCCAGCAGTTTTGGGACGAGTCCAACGCCTCACGATCGAAGGATGACGACAGGCCAATGCACCATGATCTGAGCCAACGTCACATCGCCACAGAGAATGCCTGCGTACGATTTCTAGACCCATTGTGATGACGGTTGGCGTTGTGTTGATGCGGAGACACGCGCATTTGACTCACGCGACAGATCGCCAACACTATTCGACAATTCGAACAGTTCCCGCGTAATGCCTGTGAGGACCGCCCGCATCCTCAATCAACAGTGCTCCATCGTCCGCAATTCCTCGACAGATACCAGTCATGGTTCCGTCTTCGGTGACAATTCGAATGCGTCGATCTCGCAGCGTGCAAAGTCGGCTCCATCGAGAGACAAGATCGAAACTCCCCGCAGCAAGCGTGGCAAGATTAAATTCCCATCGTTGCAGGAAGCAACGCACGAGATCTTCCTCGATATAGGCCTGACCGGATTCCTCTCGCATCGAAATCGCGATTGCAGAGATCTCTTCCGGCGCCGTGGCGAAACTGGTATTTGCATTCCAACCCAATCCGGCCACCAGTCGGCCCTGCGGCCGCTCTGGCTGCTCAATGAGAATCCCACAGACCTTACGTCCCGCAAGACACACGTCGTTTGGCCACTTGATTCCGATTGAGGAATAAGGCAGAAACGTTTCTAAAGTCTCTGCCACTGATAATCCGGTCACGAGTGAGAAGAGCGGCCATCGAATTTGATTCAAGCCCAACTGTGACATCTCCAAAAGCACCGAGAATACGATCGTTCCCTCGCCACTCCACCACCGGTTTGTTCCACGCCCACGACCGGCGACCTGCCGATTCGTTCCGATCAAATAAGGTAGCTTGATCAATGGGTCGGCAGCGAGTATCAATGCTCGGTCATTAGTCGAACCAATTTCATCGTGCCATTCTCCGTCACGAACAAACGTCGAGGCGACGATATTCTCGATCTCAATCACTGTGAAAGTTTCCCGTTGTCTTACTGAGCCGTAGAGTGGAAGTGGGCCAAGAAGTCTTTTGATTTCCCATTCTGTTTCGCGTCACAAACTAGCAATGCGACGCAAGAATTGCATGCCCAGTTGCGAATTGGAGAACCAGACAACGCTCACAGTCCTGTGGAGCAATACTAAAGTCATTCGATTCCGGAGACGACTTTCCACGGAATTCAACGAACTCACAGACACATCGGAGGGATCACATGCCGGGCTCCCGTGAAAACGAATTGCAACGACATTTTGGCCTGATTGGTGTCGGACTTGTCGGAATTGCTCTGGCGGAACGCTGCCTAAAATCCGGTTGGGCGGTGTGCGGACACGACATCTCGGCAGATCGAATGAACGAGTTTCAGGGGTTGGGAGGTCGAATCTGCTCCAATGCAGACGACGTTTTCACGAAATCCAAGACGATCGTCGTGAGCTTGCCCACATCTGAAATTGCGGCCACGGTTTTAGATAACATTCACGGATCGCTGCACGGAAAAACAATCATTGACACAACGACTGGAGCTCCAGAGCAGATGATTTCTCTGGGTCAGCGTCTGACAGAGCGAGGGGCAACGTACCTTGATGCAACGATTGCCGGATCGAGTGCGCAGGTGCGTCTGGGAGAAGTGGTCGTCATGATTGGAGGCGACGATCAAGCTGCCGCTGAATACCATGATTTTTTTGGTAGTTTTGCGTCGCGATCTTTCCACGTCGGTCCAATCGGAGCAGGAGCCAGAATGAAACTGGTTGTCAATCTTGTGCTCGGGTTGAACCGTGCAGTGATCGCGGAGGGACTCTGCTTTGCAGAACGCTTCGGCGTCGATCCACGGAAGGCACTCGAGGTCCTGCAGGCCAGTCCCGCATACTCACGCGTCATGGATACCAAAGCGACCAAGATGCTTGATGGCGATTTCACGCTCCAAGCCAGGCTCGCGCAGCACTCGAAGGACATCCGACTGATCTTGAATGCAGGAAAGCAATTCGGAGCGAAACTTCCCCTTTCAAATCTCCACGAAATGTTGTTGAGCAATCTCATTCAAGAGGGATATGGCGATCTCGACAATAGTGCCATCGTGAAAGCGTTTCAGTAAACCCGGGCTCACGGCGAAATTCTCTGACAATTCATCGATTGCCGCAGATCAAGACGCCTCCGTGCCTAGCAATCATGATCCCGGTCCTCAGACGCCTTTCGGTACCCAATCGAAAGTCGTATCCATTAGGATACGGGGGTGGCGTTCGATTGATAGACTTCGCATTTTTTTGAGTAATGTTCCGCCGACAGCATCTCCGCTATATTGGCAGTCTCACGGCCGAGGTAGCTTCTTTCCCGTGTACTCGTTGACGAGCCAATTCATGTACCACACTATTGTGATCTCCCAGAAACGCACCGTTCTCGTTTTCTGCCTCGCGTTAGTTGCTTTCCAGCGAATACTCCAGACACAAGCTGGCGAGACAAACCCACGTCCGGAGCACTCGCCGACGGGACGCGAATTCCGATTCGCCCCTGAACCGGCGATGCCAGAAGTGTCTTCGGCGATCGTCCATTTCAGCTCGGTGATTCCAGAGGATTTGCAATTAAACACGAGCGACACGGAAGTCAGCGGACTCCCCTCGGAGTTGCTGTTCAACGAAGGGGATTTTTCGTTACCTGCGGGCTGGCCGAGTATTCAACGCCGGGCGATTCGCTCGCTGTCCCATAGCGAACGGAAAACGCAGCGGCTCTCGGTCACGCGTTCCGTCCCTGCCCGCGTGATGCCGCAGCAAATCGCTGAGGATGTGTTACTCCGAATCGCACAACAGCAGCCGGCAGGCACCGCATTCGACAAGATCGGCGAGGCCAACGCGGAGGTCGAAAATCAGGTTCAAACAGAGATCGCCACGCGAGTCGATCGGTTAGAATGTAATGAAAAACAGGATCGGCTGATCATCACAAACTCGGGAAGAGCGGTCGCGGAGTATGTGTTTCGAGACGAGAAAATTTTGCGGCCTTACTTTTCTAACATTTACGCCCCCGGAGGGCTTCGCGTCACGAGAAACCATCCACCAATCGCCGGAATTGATGCCGTAGACCACGACACAATGCATCCTGGTTTGTGGCTAGCGTTTGGAGACATTAGCGGTAGTGACTTCTGGAGGAACAAAGGGCGGATCGAACATCTCCGATTCTCTGCAGCACCTTCTGTAAACGGCGATCGCCTCACATTTACCACAGAATCCCGACTGATCACGAATGATGGTTTGAATCTATGCCAACTCATCAGTCGCTACATAGTGGCAAGACGCCCGACGGGATGGCTGATTGTTTGGGATGCCGCGTTTCATTCCGATGAACGAGAGTTCACTTTTGGCGATCAAGAAGAAATGGGATTTGGTGCTCGAGTGGCGACACCGTTGACCGAAAAACGCGGGGGCCAGATTGTGAATTCCCAGGGACAGACGAAAGCCGCAAACACATGGGGGCAACCGGCAACATGGTGCGATTACTCCGGTATCGTAGAAGATCAAAACGTTGGGATCACACTGATGGCTTCTCCGTCCAATGTGCGTGAGAGTTGGTGGCATAACCGCGACTATGGTTTTTTTGCGGCCAATTTATTCGCCCGTGCCGCCATGAAACAGGGAGACCGAAGTGCACTCACAGTCAAACGTGGTGAAACATTCCGAGTTGTCTTCGGTTCGCTGCTTCACTCTTCCCCTGTGTCTTCAACAGCGACCCGCGACCCCGCCGCGGCCTATGCCGATTTCCTCACGTTGATCAGCCCGTGAACAATACTCCTCGTCGATGACAACGCGGGTTGGACATCCGATCCCTTGGATTGTTTTCACGTGATCTGCTAGGGAAGTTCACTTCGTCTTAAAATAGGCTTGGAATTCTTCTGTAGTGCCGGCGGTCTTTCCCTCGCCAGTCAGACTCCCCCCCCTAAAACCATTGGAATGCGAGTTGTCGCAGGCCTCTATTTCAGAACTGGAGATTTTGAACTATGCTAGCGGTTCCCTCATGGATGAAGGAGCGTGACAATGCGATTGGACGCAGTAATTTTTGGTGGTAGTGTCGCCGGATTGTGGTTGCTTGATCGCTTGTCTCGCGAAGGGCACCACGTTGTCCTGCTTGAGTCTGCAGCAATTGGTGCGGGACAGCCCATCGGTGAACAGCCGATTCTCGGCAGCGGGACAATTGTGCAACCTAGCCTAGGTTCTAGGCAAATCGCAAAGTCACACCGTGGACTGCGAGGCGTGTGGCGTGACGCCCTTTTAGGGAGGATTACGCCAAACTTGACGCGCACTCGTTTGCGGGCAGACTGCTGTTTCCTCTGGCAACACGGTTCGTTGTCATCCCGAGAATGCCAAGTTCCTCACGGAAAAGAACTCATGGACGCGATACCGATGGCCGGCGACGAGCGGCCAATCGCGTTGGCGAATGTCGCGGGTCCAGTCGGGCGGTTATCGGACCAAATCATTTGTCCCGCTAGTCTTTTCAATGATCTGCTCAATCAATATCGCGACCGCATTTTAAAATTTGATGTCGATCGCGGTCTACAATTTCACTTAGTGAGCCCAGGGGAAGTCGAGGCAATCCTACTCACGTCTTCATCCAACAACGTGAAATTGGAATTGCGGCCACGCCAGGTCGTCTTCACCGCCGGCCATGGAAATACGCAATTGCGTCAAATGGCGGGGCTGAATGCGGAGGTCTTGTCTTCCCGACAAATACATATTGTACTGGCACGTGGACGCTTGACCGAACTGAACAGTTTTTGCTTTGATGGTGACGAATTGATGGCCACGGTAACAACGGACATTGATTACTGCGGACGGACCGTATGGCAGATCAGCGGCCTGCTCACAGAAATGAGTAATCTGGCCGATTCAATCGCGTTGACACATCAAGTTCGAAGTAGATTAACCCATATATTACCTGGCGTCGATCTGCGATCCGTCGAATGGTCGATCTATCCACTTGAACAGACCGAAGGACTTAAGGACGATGCGACTTTGAGTGAAAGGATTCAGGTGTTTTGCGCTGGAAATGTGACAACGGGCTGCCCGACAAGAATGCTTCTAGAGCCGTTGCTTGCGGAAGAGATCGCGGGTCGCACCTGTTCGCCGTACATTAACATTCCATTCGATCCGACGCCGTTGGCGAGTTGGCCACGTCCTACGGTAGCCGTCCTACCTTGGAATGAAATAGGGCGAGAGTGGTGGACGATCGACGATTTAGCCACGTCACAACATTCCCAGACCCGCGCAGCCTGATCCGTATCGCGTGTGATCAGTCCCTTGAAATTTATAATTTATAAAGCGGATGTCCGATTCGCATGCCCAAAGTGGTCGATCGGATCTTCTCGGAGTCGAATAAATTTCTCCGTGACGTCGCCGAACGAACTGCCGAAATCTGGGCGATTTCTGGGGGCGAAGGCTCCTGCAATGGAGCCGGAACTCGAAGACAAAAATGACTTCCGGTATTCCTACAGCCGAATTTCAAAAACAATCGATGCCGCAAAAAATTGCTTCGATATGACGGACTCTGTGCGGGGCACTGACCCACACCGGAGGTGATTAATCGAGTACTGCACCGACCGCGAGCCGTTGAAGTTCCGCTCGCAATTCAATCGCATGAGGGCTCGTAAAATTTTGGCGTGCGACCAGCAGCACAAAAATCATTTCTCGTTGTGGATCGACACAACCGTGGGTTCCAAACGCGCCGCCGTGACTAAATGACCCCGGGGAAAGGCTGGAATTTGTACCTCGCGGGTACGGAACAACACAAAACCCCAACCCCCAGCCAACACCCAATGACGCCGTGGCTAACTCCGCGGTTTGAAGCGACGTCATTTCCAACACCGCCTCAGCAGAAAGGACACGCTCGCCGTCCAACTCACCACCATTCAAAATCATTTGATAAAACCGAACAAGATCTAACGCGGTGGAAAACAGGCCACCTGAAGGGTTAGGGATATCGGCAGGAGCGTTATCGAAAAGAAAGTGATGCCCGGGTTCCAAATTCATCTTGTCCGAAGTCGGTTGGTACAAATGAGCAAGTTTCTTCCGGAAATCATCGGTCAGCCGGAACGTTGTCTCCTGCATTTTCAGTGGTTGAAAAATCCGATCCTTGAGAAACTGTTCGAAAGAGACTCCCGAAGCAATTTCTAGAACACGCCCCGCGACACTCAATCCGGGGCCATATTGCCATTTAGATCCCGGTTCAAAAGCCAATTCGGTTGTTGCCATCTTTTCAACATGTTCCGCAAGGGTTCCTGTGTTTCCTTGATCGCTTTCGAGGCCATTGGTGTGCCGCAGACAATCTCGGATTGTGATTTCTCTTTGCGGCAATTTCGCCTGTTTTCCATGCGAACCCTTGACCAATGTTTGGCCAAAGGTGGGGATATACTTCGAAATCGGCTCGTCGAGATTCAGTCGCCCGTCATCCTGAGCGATTAACAGAGCGGCGGCCGTCACGGGCTTTGTCATGGAGGCAACCGCAAATAACGAATCTGGGGTCATCTCTCGACCACTGGACAGGTCCGCTTTTCCGTTGGCACTGAGATGGACCACACGCCCGCGGCGGGCGATTAACGTCACGATTCCAGCAGCCTGCTTTTGGTGGATCAGTTCCTGCATTCGAACATCAATTTTTTTGAGTTCTTCCGCATTCATCGCTGACTCGGCAGGCGTACTCGCTAGCAGAAGGCCGGTATCCCGATGAGTTGCAGTGATCAATCGATTTTGAGGATTCTCGGTCAGGACGAGACCGCGCCATTGCACCTCCTGAGCCACTTGATTGGAATGCAATTGCAATCCGATCGGACCCTCCTCACAAAATTCCGGGTGCGGATCGGACCAATCGGCGACCAAGTACCCATTGATCACATGCCTGATCCGATGGCCGATCGCGAGGATCTCCATCCGATTCCAATCATGCTGATTTCCAACTCGCTTGGCGAGACCCAGAGTGTCTTGGAAGATACTGTTGCGGCGGAACAGATCGTGGTAGCCATAATTTGTGGGATACATCACTAGGTGGCCCTGAGATGTGTATGGCCCTTCATTCTTGGTAATCACTGTTCCCCAAAACGAAATGCCGGAATGCATTTCACTGGTGACA
>Ga0315293_10006860_pt1 | contig 10609 bp, 5 predicted proteins | sample YL17G13_20_MG_FD_203071 | JGI IMG/M metagenome (GOLD analysis project Ga0315293, IMG submission 203071) | Sediment microbial communities from Yellowstone Lake, YNP, Wyoming, USA - YL17G13_20 | ecosystem: Environmental > Aquatic > Freshwater > Lake > Sediment | place: USA: Wyoming | collected... | reverse complement strand
TAATGCTTGCCAAGTTTTTTCCCTACTTCAGCGTTAATAAAATCTTCCGCGTTCAGCTCGTAGATTCCTTTCGCTGGATTGTATCGGAACAGAAAGCCCCTGGTTGTTTGGGTTAGAAAGTGCGTTTCTTTCATTAACTCTGAGGCAACAAGTGCTGGGATAAACTTCTTCTTTTCATAAAACCTGTCGACGTCTGGGCTGACTTCCTCATCTGGCACTTTGAGTTGAAACCCTTCTTCCTTTGCGAACTTTACTGTTTCAAGGAATTTTAGCCCTCTCAAGATACCCTTGTGGGCTTCATGGCATTCTATTACGCCATGCTTAACTGCAAGCCACATGAGTCCACCGCCACCTGAGTCGCATCTGAAACAATGCCATACGTTCTTTTTGGTATTGACGGTAAAGTTGTTCCCTGTCGTGGAGCCGTGCAGGGGATGCGTTCCTTGGTGCTCATTGTTTCCGCGTTCTTTCAATTTGGATAAATCTATAAGGAGTCCCAGCGGAATCTCTGTGCCCACTTGCGTCTTTTCGTCTTCTGCTTCTTCTTCATCTTCCTTGCGGATTGCACCTGTCCATTTTAGCACGCTGCCGAAAATGCTTTCTAGATCAGCTTTTGAAACCCACTCAAGAGGAACATCTTTAATGATTTTGTATGTGCCGCCAGAATTATGCTTGCTTCCAGGTCCAACGACGTACTTATTCAAGACTTGAACGTTTCCAACTTGCTTGCCGTCTTTGTCGAATAAGAGAGCATTTTCTGTTGCGTCACTTCTAATATAAGCATGCCTCCCCTCGCCATTGATTCTGCCAGATTCAATTGTGAGGGTTCGAACTTTCGCTTCAAACTCTTCTGCTAGCGATTTTGCGTCAAAATCAATAATTACGATACCCCGTCCACCCATTGCGCCATAGTTGTTTCCTGCTGCAAGCCATTCCGCAAGTTCTTCTGCGTCATACGGCTTGTCTTGCCAGCCATATTCGACAGCTTTCTTGCCTGACTTTTCATCGCCTGCAATTGGCTTTGCTACTTTGAGAAAGTGAGGACCGAACGGTTTCAGTTTATCGATTAGAGATTGCGGAATAGTGACAGGTTCGCCGAGTGCTGTAAGCCGTTGAATTGTATTCCCGCTATATCTTTTCATTTTGACCCCTGCGGACTCTTCGTCTTTTCCTCGCGCACCTTGAAAGAATTGAAGACATTGACGAGATTCTTATGGTCAAACTCGCGTTGTGCGGCATCAACCCTATTTTGAGATTCAGTTTTTTGCAAAAATAATCACTTCTTTTCTTAAGATTTAGGAGCTAAAAAATTAAGAGGCACCGCCTTATTTAAAGGCCATCTCTCGTGGATATTGTTAAGTCTCCAAGAAAAATGCGTATTAAATACGCATGGGCATTGCGGTGCTCAATCCTAGGGCGAACAACTCAATGAAACCTATGTATTCTCAATTCATAAGTGCTAAGTTCAATTAATAGTATCAATATTCGGAGCCGCATTGACGTGAGAGTGCTACGTACTTGCAGACGAACAGTCCGAGTCAAGAACGTAACCCTGGCGATAGTCGCCTTGGAAAATATATCTGCAAGTGCATATCTCTCATAGCTCGCGGACACTCCCCTCAAAGCATTTGAGGCTATCACAAATAACTTGATAGTATCTGTCTCGTGACCGCACGCATGCGCGCGCTATCCTAACGATAGATCCGTCATGAATTGAAACAATGCAATGAACAGGTATTCCGGATAATCTTCCAGCTTGGTAAGGCACTTCCAACAATCTATCTTCCTGGTGACCAATCTCCAATTCTCCTTAGCAGGCTTGGGATAAATGAACGCAAGAATCCATTTATCTGTGACGTCTATTGTGCTTAGCTTTTTGAAATCTTTCACGAGTCCAACATTATCGTCTCTGAAATAGAATGACAGATTTCGGGGTGTTCCCTTAGCTTGGCTAGTGCACAGAGCTTTTAGCTCCAAGTAATTTTCAACACCTCTGACTGTTACAGAAAAATCAATCTGTGATCTCCTGCCACTCTTGTCATAAAGACTTGGTTCTCTTTCGAAAGAATCAATGATCCTTTCTTTGACTAGTCTGCTTAGCAGCACCAGTAATTCTGCCTTGAACCACGATTCAACACGAGTGTCGTTTTTGATGAAAGTCTCAAAGTACTCCTTTCTAGGCGAGAACCACTCTTTCACGTTACCAATTATGCTTTCCATGACTTGGCAAGTCTCTCTACTCTGTCCTTCTCCAAACGAAAGGAGGGACTCGATCTTGATAGGTTAAGATGATGTTGAGTATCTCCTGATAATGCTCATTTGCTTCTTCATTATCTCTGAATGGGACTATCGGATAAACGCTCTCAACTATTACGGGTTTTCCCTCCTCTAGCTTGAACTTGGTTCTCACTTGTAGAAATTTCATCAAAGCTGACTCGTCTTCGGCGATTAGCATTTTGAAAGCAAGGTCCGCGAGCAGATCCGCTAGAGAATTGCCGTCAGGGAACCGTATTCCTTCAAGTCTAACATCTGAGAAAAATCTGAAAAACATGAATTTCAGTGCTCCTAGACCCTCATACATTTTCTGCGAGGCTTTCTCCAATTCCTTTTTCTCAATGAAGTCCTTTGCCTCGAGCATCACTCTTCTTATTGGGATATCATGTATCATGTCTTCCAAATTTAGTAAGTCATATTCAACGTCATAATAGTTCTTGTAACTCCATTTCAGAAAGTCACCTGCAATCTTCACGTAGAATCTCACGTCGTCGATGTTTGGAATAATGTTCAAGTGTTCTGCATCATTTCTGATCTTATTAAGTTGCAAGAGACGATTGTAGTCCTGTATGTTTTGCTTGTCATTCACTCTTCTTAGAATTTCCTCAAAGCCTATTTTGTGCAGAGCATCACTGAACTTCATGTCTTTGGCTCGTTCTCTCACTATCTGCTCCACAACGTAATGGCTATTATGGATAGCAAACATCATGTTTGTTTTGGACTTGATTTTAGAATGAGAAACACCATGTTGATAAATCAGTTTTAGGTTGATCAGAAAAGACTTGAGTTCGTCCTGAGTCAACTCCACTTTCTCCAACTATTCTGATTGATTCTCTTCGTTCGGCTATAACTTTTCCGCAGGATCGGTGGTGCGCGCTCGCGCTACGTGGTTAGGACCCTCTTTTCTTGCCCCGGTATAACTCTATGTAACCGCAATTTTCACAGTAGAAGACCTTGAGCTTGTCGCCTAGGAAGGCATCTTTTGAAACCAACTCGACTTCAGATCCTAAAGCTTGAAAATGTCTGTCTTCCTGCATTTGAGAACCACACTTGGGACACACCACAGCCTGTCAACCCCGCATAATCACGAACTTTACGAGAATAATAAACCCAAGCTTGAAACAACATCCTTTGCCAATGGAGAGTAGGGTTAAAGTGAAGCTCTCGTATGGTCTTGGATCGATCGGGACAGATCAAGGTAACAAAGAAAAACAGATTGTTTTAGATGGGTGAGAGCTGCCAAAAACCCTTTGCTCAGATTGGGGCTGGGTAAAGGAGAGATCAGCAGCTCTTCCCCACAGGAAAAGTGACACGGCGAACAAGCCAATAAAACATTCGACGCATGCGCTAGAAAAGGAAAATGGGGAAAAGGCAAGTCATTCGTGTTTGTTGAAGTTAAGAATCACTCTCTGTATCTCTCGGATAAGGATTATTCCCAGTTCCAGTTGACGTTTGTGGAAGAATCTTCTACCAATGTCTCACCTTCGAGAAGAAAGAAAGGGTCATTGTGGTATTTTCCACATGACCAATCGAACGTATACCCAGTTCGTATCTTGGGCGTACCTTGTGACTCGTATGCTTGCTGAAGTCAACTCGGACCAAGCGGCGCCAAAAACGCCTCCCAGGTAGTTATCAGCACCATATCCGAATTGGTGTATGTAAGGCACACTTGTGTTGCTATACTTACCTATCATGTACACGATGACGTTAGTTGTGTTCAGATTATGGACGTAGACTATCGAAGAACTTGCATTGATTTGCAGCCACCCGCTGTCAGCGTCAGGCTTTCCCAGTTTCGTAGCGTTCAAGATGGCTAGCTCGGTTTCAAGTTCCAATATAGTAGCATTCATTGAGTCTATTCTGCCTTCCAAACTATCAAGTCGTGAAGTCATTGTGCTGTTAAGGCTGTCTATCCTTGAGTTTAGGATTGATATTGCGGAATCTAAATTGTTAACCCTCGATTCAAGCAGTGTCATATTGCCATCTAAGTTGTTCACCATGGATTGCAGCAGTGTCAATGAGGCGTTTAGGTTGTCGACTTTCAGTTCAAGCGCGAGATTCGATGCTTCCAAGCTCCCCATTCGTGATTCATACTCAATCATTGAGTAGTTCAAAGCATCTATCGCAGACTGAACATTGTCTATCCTGAGACTGAGATTCTCCACTCTAGACTGCAAGCTCTGTAACGAACCGTTGGCAAAAGCAAAATCGTTCTCCAGCGAATCTATTTCTGCTTTTATTGAAGTCACATTCGATTGGAGTGCACTAATTGATACGTTCAGATCATTTATCTGTGACTGCTGATCCAGCAATGCCGTTCTATTAAGTGACGTTCCAGCCGCATTGAACATTAAGATAAGATTCTGGATATCTCGCATGTTTATGGTTCCATCTTCATTGAAATCAACTAACGGATCATACGGCTTGATGGCACTTCTGATGGGTAAAACTGAAAGAAGAGTCACCACAATACAAAGAGCAATGGTTACGGCAATCAAGTCCCTTCTTTTCACAGAATCACCTCCCTTCTCCCCCTCCCCTCCGTGGCACGCTAGTTACATTTGGTGCAGTTATTAGGCTTTTGAAACAAGGTTCTATGCGCAGAGACTATTCTTTGACTGCGTTCCTCATCAAGTCTTGTATTGCTTCGCTTATGCCGCCTGGATATTTGTAAGCGTATCTCAAAGCGAACTCTTTGACCAAGCTTGCAGGAACGCGGTACAAGGTTATGTTTACGAGTAGGTCTTCCTTTTCTAGCTCGACCTGTCCGTTTTGAAGGTAACCTACTATTCCTTTCTGCATGCAAGACACCTGCAAAATTCAAGAGACTTAACACTCATAAAAACTTGAACCAGAAACAACCTTGACGTGACTTGGAGACCCGGGTTAAAGTGAAAAACGGTTCTCTGAATCTATTCGTGTTTGTTGAAGTTGAGGATGGGTATCTGAATGTCTCTCATGTTTACTGTGCCGTCATCATTGATGTCAGCATTCGGCTTCCAGTTGGGCGAAGATGGGTTGGTGTTGAAGAGCAGAATGAGATATTGAATGTCTCGCATGTTTGTAGTGCCATCGTAGACTCCTTGTGTTGGACCTGAAATGTCGCTTGGAACACCAACGTGAACTGGAACAATGCACGAGACGTTGTTGTCGACGATATAAGTCTCATTTAGAACTGGTTCTGCGTATGCACTTATGGTGTAGTTGCCGTAGGCAAAGCCAGTAGTGTTCCAAGGGAAGGTAATAGTTGTGGAGTTTCCGCTTGTCAGGGTTGCGGCTCGCAATGCAATTGGTGTTGCGTTAGCGTAAACGGTGAAGTTGAAAGTTTCTTCAAGGGTTCCCTGATTTTGGACAGTAACATTGATGGATGGTGAGTAGCCTTGTCCAATAATGCCTTTGATCAACGAGACGTTAGTGGCGGCTATGTTAATGGTTCTAAGCATTATTGATGTCTCATTACAGGCAATAATGTATGGTTCAGTTGGCACCTCACTGATTCTAGAGTAATCGGCTAGGAGTATCGTTGTGTTGCACCCTGAAACTTTAAGTGAGAAGTTGGCTGGCGGCAGAGCCCCTGGTTCTGGTATCACCGTAACCAAGTAATTCCCAGCTTTTGGTTCCCACACTTTGACTTCATCGTCAAGCTCCCCATCTCCGTCTAAGTCAAGCTGTACATAAGACATCCCCGGAGTTTCACCAATCTCCTTGGTAATGATGATCCCGTCTGGGTCAGTAACAATCAGGTCTATCGGTGATCCAGTTGTAAAGCTAAACATGTTGCGTGCTATTCTGTAATCAATCTGGTGCACCGGTCTACCATAGTAATCGACATGCAAGGGAGGGTCTCTCAGGTTCCCCGTGGAGGGTTGCAGCGTAGTCAGGTTCCCAGTGGTGGAATTATAGAAAGCTGGTGCAACGATTTTGTCTCCCCAAGCTGTTGCCTCAACAACGTTGTAGGTGAATGTGTTGCCACTGCCATAGGTGTATTGGAATGGCCCCCCAACGTACATTGCCACGTGATCAGGATTTCCCCATTCGGGAGTATCGAAGAACAGACAATCTCCTGGCTGAAGGTCGTTCGATACGTCTATAGGAATGAAAGTGCTGTCGATCCAACAATTGTTCCAGTACTGACCTTGCGCACCTTCTTCGCCAATGAAATTGGTGTTTTCTCTCGTGCTCTCTTGTGTTATTGGCGTGACCATTCTCTCAGGCTTAGCGCCCCATGCCTTGTTATAAGCCCAAAATATCAATCCGGAGCAGTCTATGCCAGAGCCCTTAGTATATCCTCCAGCATCGTAGTGCCAATACCCAGAATTGATCTCATCCTTGCTAAGCCAATGTCCACCTCCCCAGCCATTTCCTTCTATCCAAGGCCAGCCTTTTCCTCCCGTATATGAGTAATCTGCGCCTATCAAGTCTATTGCCAGGTCCCATGGTTCTGGCTGTGGTGGCGGAGGTGCTGACAAACACCTCTCTATCACGACTCTGTTAGAGAACATTGTGACTGTGGTTGGATTGAGGTTATCGTTGTCTGTGTCAATCCAGCGCTGGAACCAAGGATGCGTGGCGATAAGACTCAACTGTGTCTTGAAGGTGAGCAGGCAAACTGAAGAGGACCTGGTTGCGGCGAATGCTCCGCTTTCTTCGGTGTCGATGGTTAGACTATAGTTTGGTGGCATCTCCTTGTTTTCATTGTAGTATTCGATGAAGGCTGATGGTGGGCACCAAGAGCCAACGATGTCTATCGGTCCGTAGCCTCTGTAACGCCATTTCCCGTCAAAGTCAAGCTCCTCACTGTACATTCCTTTTCTGATTCCAAAGTGAAGGTGAATGATGCCGCCGTTCTCTTCTGGAACGCTGGAAAGATACCCCACTAGTTGCCCCTTAGTTATTGTTGCGCCGACGGGTAAGCGTCCCGCCTCTTTTAGATGGCCGAGAACGCTGCAGACGGAGGTTCCATCCTTGAGTTGGTGTTCAATTATCACCACGTAGCCGTAACCTGTACGTTTTGCATTGTGCTTGACAACGCCGTCTGCAGGAGCAAAAACAGGAGCCTCAAAGCTTCTCAGCACATCCTCGCCAAGATGATAATCATTCCAATTATAGTTGTACCCACCAAAACGTTGACTAACCGTCCAGAGGCCATCAAGCGGAAAACGGAAACTATCGGCGCGCATGTTCCATGGGTTCATTAGGGGGTAGCGGTCTGTGTTGTTCACCCCAATGATGTATGGTGTATCACCTATACCATCACTGCCCGCAACATTCTGGTTTGGACCACTGTAGAAATCAGTACCGTTATAGTCGCTCCAATAGTTGCCGCCTGAGGGATAACCATTATCCCACACAGCTGGTGAGGAACGACGAAAATCTGGTGGGCGCGTATTGTTTACAAAATCGTTATGATATACCAGATTTCCAGTGGAAGAATAGGCATAGATAGTGTAATCGTTGCTAACTATGCTATTTCCCAAAATCGTGTTGCCATGTGAGGATATCATACTAATGCCGTCAAAACCGTCTATTATTCTGTTGTTTTCTATCAACGAGTCGTTGGTATACGCAAGCAACAGCTGGCCGCTGTTCTTAAGATCAAGATCTCGGACCGTAATGTTGGTCGAACCTACAAGCCCTACATACCCAGCATTAAGTGGAAGCTCACAGTCCTTTCGATTAACCCAATAATAGACTGGTCGACCATCAATGGTGTTAGAAGTATCTATATCGTGAGCAAAATAGGACCGGTCTTCACCGTAAAGAAAGAGGCTTCCACTGTTGTTCATCATATGGTTGTTCCTGAGTGTGTTGTTGGACGAATATTGCATGTCGATGCCAGAGGAGCATCTTGTTATCTCGTTATCACGTATGTTATTGTTCTTGGACGCGATCTCCAAGGACCAGTCCCTAATTCCGAAAACACTGTCCGTTATTGTGTTTCCGGAAACGACTATGTTCATTGAGTCAACAAGAAGCACTCCGTCTCCATTTCCACGGAGGTTTAGGTTCGCAACGTTTATCCTAGTGCAATTAATGAGGGCCACGTAGCCGGCGTCGGACGGAATAGTCATGTCTCGTTTATTGATCCAATAGTATATGGGTTTGCCGTCTACCGTATTGGACGTGTCAACATTGTTCCTAAAGTGAGGCAAGGCTTGTTCGTAGAAGTTGTATGTATTGTTTGCCATTCGATTGTTCCTAAAAACATTGAATGAGGAATGGTAGAACAAATAGATACCATTCTGGTAGTTTCTCTCCAGCGTATTTCCACTCAAGGTGTTGTTTTGGGAATCGTAGAGATATAGACCATACTTGTTGTCTGTTATTAAATTCGCCGAGACGGTATTGTAGGATGACAAATTCATATTGATACCATAGAAAAAGCCCTTGATGTTTACATTTTGTATCGTGACCAAGCTCCGTCCGCGCAAAAGAAATCCATCTCCGTATCCATACCCCTGAAGTACGTATCCTTTTCCATCGACAACAACGTTACCTTTCTCAACCACAATGGATCCATTGATATTACCGACAAAAGTGTAGATATTTCCATCTCTAAGGATTGGCGCTGTTGGCGGGTCAACGCTTCCATCAGCCCTAATATAAATGGTCCCATCTGCGCTAACTGGTTGAATGTTAAATGCCAACGTCAACATGCTTGCCAAAAGCAGCATAAGCATTATTGTAGAAACAGTTCTCCAAAACATTACTTCTCCAAACCTCTAATAATGGATAGAGTCTAACCGCGTAAAACAGTTGTGGAGCAAAGTTCTATTCCCGCTGGAAGCTGTAGATTGTTCTTTTCTTCAAACCATAATATCCACCACCATCCAAAACTAGACGCGCAATCTGAAAATCTTCAAAGTTGAAAGGCCGACTGTTCTAATGGAAAAAAAGGGGATTTGCGGGTGACATCTAGCACGAGAGAGAGATGCAACGTCGAAAAATGTTGAATGACTTTCGAGCTAATAGGCTTGCAGATCGGTTTTCGTTGCGATGTCTCCATACCCATCGATGTTGGCTCATGCGATCCTAAGATATGGTTACACAGGTGAAGACGCAGTAAGACGCACGCGCTAGAGTTATCTCCTTAAATCTTACTCTGTTCACACAATAATGAGAGATTCGAGCTTTGTGATTGTTTCAGCCCTTGAAAGATACCTTAAAAACTCACTCTCCTAAAGCGAGTTGCTTTCTTGAATTGGCTTGTTCTGCTCTACTCCAGTGCGACAAGGTTTTGGAAGAGATTTTTTAAAGACTCTCTTGAAAAACAGAGCGAAAAAACGTGACACACTGGAGTAGAGCAAAATGCCCTGATTTTGATTTGGCTTGAGATTTGGAAGAGTGAAAAAAGAAGGGAAACTTAGCCGCTTTTCACGATAACTTGCCCGTCTGAGAGCTTATACGCAATTTCCCAGCCTTCTTTCAGGTAGTCGAGGAGATCGCATTCTTGGACTTGCTTAAAGTTTTCCCCGCAATGCTTTCCATCTGTGCAGTTTTCCTTTTCCTTTCTCTCTTTTCGCTTGGCTGCTTCGGTTTTTGAGAACATTTTTATGCCATGTCTCTGCATGGTTTCTCTTTGCTCAGGTGTCATGTCTTGCATGATTTTCTCCACTGCTTTGAGCCGCTCGTCCACGGTGCTTGCCGTTTCGCTTGTGAATTCCAGCAGGGGCACGGCTTCTCGGAATTTGGCTCTCAATTGCTCAATTTGAGGTTGTGAATAGGGTGCCTCCTCTCCTTTGACTTTGCGACCCCTAATCTTGCGTGCCCAATTGGAGCTTATGCCGATTTGCTCAAGGGCTGTGTTAACCCAACGCCTGCCGTCATGTAGGGAAAAGGGCACTTTCGCCCTGTCGCTTAGGGCAATTGTTACCTGAGCTAACACGTCATAACTCAAGGGTTCATAGGGTTTGCAGGTCGTCAGCCACACATGATCTTGTGGTGTAAGTTTTCGCCCTACTTTGCCCTCTATCCAGTCCTTGTAATTGACGAGTTCCCGCTTTGCCTCAGGAGTCAGGAAAGTGATTTGTCGGACGCCTTTATATTTTCCCTTTCCATGCCCCTTGAGAAGCTCTGGACCTATGTCGATCATGGGCGTGGGAAGGTCTTTACTTTCCCAGTTTGCCTCAAGATGCCCCCAAAGCAGATTCGCTAAGGTTTCCTTTGCGATTCCTGTGCAGGTCACGAAGGGAATTAAGGCTCTGTCACGCGGGTTTAATGCGCGGTTGTAAAGTTTCCGCAAGCCCTCTTTGTTGAGCGCATTGTAAGGCTTTACCTTTTCATAATTGACGACTCCGCAGGCTTTCTCTAGGCTGCGATATGACCACTTGAAAAA
>Ga0315293_10006859_pt1 | contig 10611 bp, 6 predicted proteins | sample YL17G13_20_MG_FD_203071 | JGI IMG/M metagenome (GOLD analysis project Ga0315293, IMG submission 203071) | Sediment microbial communities from Yellowstone Lake, YNP, Wyoming, USA - YL17G13_20 | ecosystem: Environmental > Aquatic > Freshwater > Lake > Sediment | place: USA: Wyoming | collected... | reverse complement strand
AACCACAAGAGACTCAAGCGCCTCCTGCGGCAAATGGAGCAGCTGTCCCTCAAAGAAACCGACCGGATCCTTGGCGCGATATCGCGTTCGTAATGTGCGGAAAGTTGGCCGGGATAGCTGGCCACCGTGATATGGCACAGGGCGTCAACATGTGCGCCACTGTGCTGGGAACTGATCACAAGCTCATTCATGCCCGATTGCCCGCGCGGGTTAGTGTCAGCAACGTCCGCGTTTCGGAAGCCGAAGTCGACGCGAATCCCCGGGGGGTAGCGATATCGGGCGATGGTGTAGGGAGGGTGAAACCAGTGGACTGCCATCCCATTCCTGCGACCGGGGTCCAGGTCGTAGACGGTTCCGTTTTGGATCGTGGTGTGAAGGGCGTATTGGACGATCTCAGGAGAAATGCCGTTGAGGGCGCCAACCTCATCTGTCTCGCCCCACGGGCCCCACCCCTTTCCCCGTTCCCATCCTCTTGGCGCCGGTCGACTTGCAGGTGTCAGTCTTGAGGTTGAAGGGCTATCCTTCATCACGCACCTCCATTCGATCCGGCCATTCTGCCCTTCAGCGCTCGGATCGCGCAGGGTTTGAGCTTACCTCAGCCCGCCTCGCTCGTCGGCAGCGGAACGGATGCGTTTGTCGTGGCTTCAGTGGCTGACGGTGCTTCCAATTGGCGGTCTTGCCGTGGCAAGTGACCGTGACAATCACGCGCCCATCTTGCCAGACTCGCGGCGACTTGCCGGCACAGTCCGCTCGCGCCTGGGAAGCGAGACCGTGATATCGAAGTGCCGAATGAAGTCGATTTCCTCATCGGATGGGAATGCGACTACGCCCAGGTCATGAGCGACCCTTATTCTCCAGGGGATGTCGGTCTGAACGCTCTCCGTTGACTGACCGGGCACAAGGGCGTCAAGGTAGATCTCCCCCGTTTCCGCGTCAAAACGGAACACGCCTTTTCTGCTCACCAGGACCTGCGGGCCCGATTCCAGCGGGAAGTGATGAGTGTTGTCTCTTTCAGGCTTGCCCTTCAAATACCCGGGGGAGGTCAGGTAGTCCAGAGTCTCAACAAAGTGGCCTCCTCGCATTGTCAGGACCGTTTTCCGCGACTGTGCAAGGAATTCGGGGGCTCCTCCAGCACCGCCCATCCTCAGTCTTGGCCTTTGGTAGTCGCCAACGACCGTTGTGTTGATGTTGCCGAAGCGATCGATGTCGGCCACTCCCAGAATGGCCACGTCAACGAAGCCTCGGCCCACGAAGGTAGCGAATACCTCATAGAGCTCACAGGCGTAGCTAGTGCCGTGGGAAGCGGTGCAATCAGAGATGCTGTAGAGCGGGAGGAGCGGGTCGAAGTCGACCAGGCCCGCCTCGGTCACGAGCACCGCATTGGGCGCGTAGAACCTCTTGGCCAAGACGGCGGCCACCAGCGGCAGGCCCGTGCCCGCAACCACAACGCTCCGGTCCTCGATCTCCCGGGCGGCGGCCACCATCATCACTTCGGACGCCGTGCAACTAGTGGCCACTGGACGCGCCCTCCTTCCCAGTCGATAGCACATCCCTGCTGTCCCGCAACGAATCTGGTCCGGCCTCGAGAAGGGATATCATCTCGTCACGGCTGAGGCCGAACAGTCTGCTGTGGCCCGTTTCGTCAAAGAGCGGCTCGGCGAGTGTGCCCACCCTCACCGAGTCGCTCGGAGTGGGATGTGTTCTCAGCCTTTCGAGTTCGGTTGGACCGAACCGCAGCGCGAATCGCTGAAGATACTCATTGCGGTCCTTCACTCCGAATATCCACTCCTCAAGGAGGTCCTGCGTGCGCTGCGCATCGGAGAACTGCGCCCAAATCTGGCCGCGGAAGAACTTGTCATAGCGGTAGTAACCCATGACCTCGGCAGGGTGCGAACCGAAGGGTTCCGGCACAACCGCATCGACCATGAATCCTGGGAGCATGGTGTACTGATAGCTTCCTTTGACCAGGGAGCTGTCGACCACCTCTTCGACGGAGACAATTATCCTCTTCGCGGCCATAGCAGCCATCTTGTTGCTGCCGGGGGTGCCCCAATACTGCGTGTTGCCGAAAGCATCAGCTCGCTGGGCATGGACGATGGCCACGTCAGGTGTCAAAGGCGGGACGGTCACCACATCCTTTCCAGAATAGGGGCATTTGATGACCCGGAACTTGTCCTCGCCGGCGAAAGATCGTTTGCGGAAGATGTCGGAGTGGATGATAGCCGGCGAAACGATGCCGAAGGGGAGGCCGTGGCCCCCCGCTTGAAGCATCGCCGCGAAGGCGAAGTTGGAGTATTCCTCGATCTCCAAGGTGCCGTTGCGTAGAGCCCGTGTGATCGGCGTCTCGGAAGCGATGCCTGCCTTGCTCACATACGCCGAGATCATCCTCCGCGCACAGCCGCCAGCGACGAGAAGGTCCATCTCCTCGAAACAGCTCTGGTTGAGCAGCGTGAGATCCTTCTTGCGCTGTCTGATTACCTCGTGGACCAATGCATACGGGCTGCTGTTGCAGAAGGTGGCCACGGACAACGAGGTGCTATCGAGGACGCAGGAGGCAACAGCCGCCTCCGCGGACATGACCTTGTTTGAACGTCTCTTCATCGACAGCGCGGCTTCAGGCTCCATGCTTGTAGACCTCTGGTATTTCACCGTCTTGCAGCCGATATGAGTGTTGCGCGCGACTCACAATCCGTCTCCGGCAGCGGGAACCATCTCCGAGTGGGAGGCTCGCATCCAGAGGCACATGGACTTCCTGCCCCTTTGCCACTTGCTTCTGGTCCGACTATACGCTATAAACCTCGTGAGGGATGTGTCTGAGCCTGCCAATGGGGAGCCGCCAACTTGGCTAGTCGTAACAACGCGTTGCGGACCCGGGCTCTAGAAGGTCGTTGCCTTCTGACGGGATAGATCTGCCCCGAGGGCGCCGCCGAGTACACCCCCAGCTGTGGAGGCCAAGGCCATGAAATCTGCGCGAGGGAGGACCGAGCCGAAATCTGCCCGCGCTGGCGTTCTTTCCGACAGTCGCCACATCGAGCTCGCCGAGCGTGTGCGTGCTCTGCTCGCCGCCTCCAGCCACGAAGCGATCCTCGAAGCGGTTGCCGATGGCGTCTACCGCCTCGCCCGATTGACCAGTGCGACAGTCCTGACGGTCAGCGAGGATGGCCGGGCGCTTTCAGTTGCTGCCCACCAAGGCAGACATGCCAAACCGGCGATGGCGAAGCAGATCCCCCTCGATGGAGAGCTCCTCGAACGTCTCTTGCCGCCCGATCAAACGCAGGCCTGGATTACCATCGAGGGGTTGGAGAGCAAGCTGTCGTTGCTGGGCGTTCCCACCCGCGCACTGGGCCGGACCGCGCTTGCGACCCTGTGGTGTGACCGAAGCCTGCAAGCGGTCCTGGTGGCCATGGGGGCCAAGGGAGCGTCTCTGGTCGGTGTCCAGGATCCGTACGTCGCTCACTTTGTCACCGTAGCGTCGGTGGCGATTTGCAGGGCCAGGGAAATCGAGGACCTGCGCCACCGGCTGGGCCTTGCGTCCTCGCTGATAACCATGGACGAGGTTCTGGAGAGCGCCGCCAGTTACGGTGACTCCATGCGGCGCTTGCTCGAGCGTGTCCAAGATATCATCGGCGCGGAGAGCGTGTCGATGATGATGTACGATCCCATCACTGACGCTATGGTTCTGCAACAGGGATCCGTTCCACATCAGAAGCTGGGAGAAGATGAGGAAAGTGTCATCCAGATGTATCACCTTCCGCTCTCGGGCGGCGGGATTGTAGTGGGGGTCTTTCACACGGGGAGGCCGTACTTCTCCAACTCTCCCTCCCAAGACCCGAACGCCCTCAAGCATTGGCTTGAGTACTTCGGCACGCGGAACATGATTTGTGTCCCGGTGGAAGCGGGCGGCCGCCGAATCGGAACCCTGAGTATCACCAACAAGCGAGCGGGTGACTTCTCGGACAGGGACTTCCAGTTGGCTATCATCCTCGCATCACATCTAGGCCTGCTGGTTCAGAATGCGAAGCTGCTGCAAAGTGAGCGTGATTCGGCAGCCAGTCTGCGAGACGCCAATGCTGCCCTTGATGGCCAGAATCGGCGCGTGCAGAGACTGCTAGAGGCCCACGACGAGCTAACCGGGCACGTGCTCATGGGGCGCGGCGTTGAGCATATCGTGGCGACGCTCCATCGACTGCTAGCGAACCCTGTGGTGGTCGTGGACCGCTTCGCTAACGTCATTGGGTGTGCGCCAACTCCTGGGCGGGCCGGCGGGGCCGGCGATCCAGGTCGACCTTTCGAAGTCGAAGGATCGCTGCCAACCGCCGCCGCGCGACCGCAAGTGCGCGCCCTTCTCGCCGAGGCGGACCTTGAGGGGAAGGCAGTGCGCCTACCCGCCAGCCCCGACGTCGGTCTCGAAACACCGTGGATTGTCGCTCCTATTCCGGGAGGACATGAGGTTGTCGGACACGCGTATGTTGCGGAAAGCGCGCGGAGCCTCGACGAGACGGATGTCATGATGTTGGAGCGAGGATGCATCTCGATCGGGTTGCAGATGCTAAGAGAGCAAGCCGCGGTACAGGCTCAATATCGGCTGCGAGGTGACTTTGTGTCCGAACTGCTCAGCGGCGGTGCTTCGTCTGTGGAGGCAGTGCGGACAAGAAGCGGCTACTTAGGAATCGATCTGCGCGTGCCCAGGTCGGTGCTTGTGATCCGATCGGGCTTGCAGCCAAGCTCCTCTCCGGACGCGGACCTCCGCGGTGCAGGCCCTGGTTCCGACTCCATGCTTCAAGAGATCGTGGGGAGGTTGCTTCGCCATTCCTTTCGCGAGGATGTCCTGGCGACGAAAGGCCAGGAGTTGATTGTGCTCGCCAAGATCGGTGCCAAAGGCGAACCAGACCGTGCTGATGAAGCTTGGCGATTGGCAAATGAGTTTCTTGCGGAGATCGCACGATGGCTTCCGGAGCTGGAGGTTCTCGTCGGCATCGGCAAATGCGCCGACGACGTTTCCGCCTACTCGTGGTCCTATCGACAGGCCCGTATCGCCCTGCAGGTAGCTGAGATGTCTGGAAAGCATCAGGGTGCGATCCGCTATGAGCAACTGGGAATCTACGGCATCCTCTTTGGATCCGAGGACCGCGACGGGCTGAACGCGCAGATGAGGGGGACGATTGGGGCACTGCTGGACCACGACCACGTCCGTCAGGGATCCTTGACGACGACCTTGGACCGGTATCTCGAGAACTCCTGCAACCTTCGCGCGACCGCGTCCGATCTGGGTGTTCACCCAAACACTGTGCGTCATCGCCTCGCTCGGGCCGAAGAAATCCTCCACCTTGACTTCGGATCCCTGGAAGTCAAGCTCGGCCTGGCCTTCGCACTGCGGATCTGGCATGTGCTGGGGGAAGCACAGGCTCACCCCGCGGCATGACCGGCCTCTCGGATACATAGATAGAACGACCGGGTTGGCCTGGGGATGCGCCCATTTGAATGCTCTCGTCCGATTCCCGTCACCGGACTTGGAGGGTGGGCGCGGTCTCTTCATTCGGGCTCTCGCCCACCGACCTGCGGGATCGGGCTCGCAATTGTTGCGTCGTGACAAAACCCCGCCAGCCGGTTGTCATGCAGGAACATAGACATGCTCGCGCATCCGGCACATACTGCATGTCAGAGGTCCTGCGATGTATCCGCCCGGGGTGACAAGGGATCTCGCCGCCGGGACAAGGGCCGGAGCGAGCGCTTGCTCGGCCGGCCACGGCCTGGCTGTGTTGTCACCGTGGGGTCATGTCACTCGACTTGGAGGAGGCCATGAAAGAACACCGCTCTGTCCGATCGAAGCTTGCGCGCCTTGTTCTAATGGTAGTCGGTCTCACGGTAATCGCCGGGATTGGTCTGGCAGGATGTGCCCCTGCTCCAGCCCCGACGGCCGCACCGCCTACGGCCGCACCGCCTACGGCCGCAGCGCCCGTTGAGGCGGCCCCCACCGCCGACCCGCTTGCAGAGGTCAAGGCTGCTCTAGACCTTCCCTCGGGGGAGGCTGCCCTGCAAGGAATGGTGATCCCGATCGGAGCTTCGCTACCACTGTCGGGTGGCGACACGGTTGTGGGCGAGAACCAGGCAAAGGGGATCAAGCTTGCGGTTGAGCATATCAAGCTACTGGGTGGGCCGCAGTTCGAAGTCACCTTCTACGACATTGAGATGGGCGTCGTGGAGAGGGGCCTCGATGCCATCCGGAAGATGGCCGCGGCTGGGAACCCGGCCGCTCTGGTGTCCTGGTGCGCCCTCTTGGATGCTCAGCAACCTGACGCCGAGGCGAATCAGATACTGATGTTCGATGGCGGCTGCGGCATCGGGGCTCCCGCGTGGGGAGGACAACCCTACTTCTGGGGGACGCGTACGCTGAACTCCTACGACCACGCCACGGGAGTAGCGGCCTACATCAAGTCTGAGATGCCGGAGGCCACACGCGTTGCGCTCCTCATGCAAGACTACGGAGCAGGCCAGGAGGAGCCGGGCGGCACCGTCTCTATTTGGCAGGAGGCTGTCGAGGGCGCCGGCCTCACGTTCGCGGGTTACGTGAAGGTTCCGATCGAGGCGACGGAATTCTCCGATGCCATCACCCAGCTCAGAGAGCTGGATCCGGATGTAATCGCCTTTACACCAATGGACGGGCAGGCCCCCGTCAACTTCATGAAGCAGTACGTCACCTCCGGGATGACCGCCCAGGTGATTGGGAACGCGTTTACCTTCGAGACAGCCGAACTGGCTGGCAGCGCCTACGACACCTATTGGTATGGCGGTGAGCAGTTCTTCCCCGAATATGCCAACAGTGTCTGGGGCCAATGGTTCACTGAGGAGTTCCGCAAGGCCCACGGCGAAGACCCCGAAATGTTCTCTGCGAACTACTATGAGGATCTCTTCAAGATTTGGGACCTCATGCGCCGCGTGGCCGCCAAGGGTGGAGACCCGTTGGACGGCGAAGCCCTCCAGGACGAATTGATGGCCAATCCGGTCTTCAAGAGCGTATACGGCGGGGATCCAACGACCGCCGGGACCTTCACCTTCAATCTGGATAACCACAACGTGGCCGCGAAGATCATCTACTTGTGCACTGTGGAGGACTCCAGGATCGTTCCCTTCGCGTCCTTCCTTGGCCCGAGCGGCACGGATCTGAAGATTCTCCGGGAGCCGTAGTGCCTCATGCGTTGCGGCGGGCTCCCGGCAACCTTGCCGGGAGCCCGCCTGTACCTGTAGTGCACTGGGTCACCCCCCCGCAAACCCATCTTGCTTGGAAGGATCCGCGATGGAGGTGTTTCTGCAGACCGTCGTAAACGGCCTTGTCAACGGCAGCTTGCTTGCCTTGTTAACCCTCGCCTTTGGTCTGGTCAATGGGACGACCGGGAGGTTTCACTGGGCGATGGCCGTCAGTTTCATGGGGGCTGCCCTGGTCACGGCCCTCCTCACCGTAAAGGCCGGCGTCGCCTTCCCGATAGCTGCCCTGGCCGGACTGATCGTGGCCGCCCTTCTGGGCATGGTTATCGAGGCATTCGCCTATCGACCCGTGCTAGCCCGGGCAACCGGGCCGGCCTTCATGTCTATCTTCCTTACCTCGCTGGGTATCGTCATCATTGCAGAGAATGCGACGCGGGTAGTCTTCGGCAGCGCGGGATACTTCATCACGGGTGGATTCCAGAAGATCCAATCCCTCGGCATCCACATCGGTGATATCTCCTTTGCAGCACTCGATGCCGTGTTTGCCCTGGTTGCATGGGGGCTGATCGCTATCGTATGGGGTGCCCTCAACTTCACGTCCTGGGGGCGCTCGATACGCGCGGTGCGTGCCAATCCGACCATGTCGCGCGTCGTGGGAATTGACCCTGATGGAGTGTATATGTGGGTCTTCATCCTGGGCTCGCTCCTGGCTGGCGCGGCGGGGATCATGACCGGGATACGCCAATCGGTGTTGGCAGACATGGGGACTGCGCCGATGTTCTATGCCTTCGTGGCGGCTTTCGTTGCCGGTTCCCAGAGCGGGCCCATCAGGTTTGCGGTCGCAGGCTTGCTGGTCGGACTGCTCGCGAGCGTTTCCACGAACTGGATCAGCATTGCCTGGGCGCCAGCCATGGTCTTTGCTGTTCTCTTCCTCTACATCGCCATACGCGCTCTAGTTGGCGCTCGCGGAGGGCGAGCCACTGGGCGGAGCGCAGTTCGGAGACCCACCCGTCGGGTCGAGAGGGAGGGATAGGGCGCGTGGAATACTACGTTAACACACTGAATCAGGCCCTGATCCTGATCATGTTCGCCCTGTCCCTGAATCTCCTGATGGGCTATGCAGGGCAGTTGTCGATGGCGCATGCGGCGCTTGGTGCGTTGGGCGGGTATGTTGCGGTGTACCTTGCCTACTACCATGGCTATGGCTTCTTGCCTGGCATATTACTGGGGGCAGCGGCTGCGCTGGTTGTCGGCATCATTATCAGCATTCCGGCCATGCGGTTGGCGCCCGAGTACATGGTCCTCATGACGATCGCCCTTGGCAGTGCGATCGTGGCCGCCATCTACGCCTACACGCCACTCGGTGGCAGCCGGGGTTTCGCCACGGGAAAGCCCCCGGTGCCAATGTCCTTGTTTGGCATCGATCTAGTCAGCCCGGCTCAACGTTTGCTTGTATTCGCTGCGATTGCCGCTGTCCTCTTCGCTGTGTGTTGGCGGCTGGGCGAGTCCCCATTCGGACGTGTGCTCAAAGGATTGCGCGAAGACGCGGTCGCCGTACGTGCCCTGGGAAAGAACACGATTCGGTTCAATGTCATAGCCTTTGCGGTGACTTCTGCCATGGCAGGCGCAGCCGGCGCAACGCTGGCATGGGATGCGCTGATTGTGGCCCCCACAATGTACAACTTCAGCATAAACACGACGATCATCACCGCAGTCGTTCTAGGAGGTCTCGGGAACCCATTGGGGCCCGTTGTTGGCGCGGTTGCGCTCAGCCTCTTCCGCCCGCTGTTCGAGCGCTTTGTGCATCTCGACCTAGGTATCCTTCACTTCATTCGTTGGATGCTGTATGGAGTCCTGCTGGTTGGGGTGATCCGTTTTCGGCCGCAAGGATTGGTCCCAGAAGGATCGTCCATTCGCCGATGGTTTGCGAATAGGCATCCAACGGGGCTGAACTCTGCCGGGGATACTCACAAGGAGGGCGATCGCCCAAAGGAGCCCAGCTTCGGTGCAGATATCTCTGGAGCGAGAGACGCAGTTGTTTCTTCATCTGAGCATGCCAAGGAGGCTCCTATCCCTGGTCAGAATGCCCTTGAGGTGCGTGGCCTCGCCAAATCCTTCGGCGGGCTTAGGGCTGTCAACGATTTGGGCTTCGACCTGCCTGCACACCAGATCACCGCGCTGATTGGTCCAAATGGAGCGGGTAAGACCACGGTGTTCAACCTGGTTACCGGAGCACTCCCACTCGAAGATGGCAGCGTGCATCTCTGGGGGAATGACATCACTGGCCTCACGCCCGATCGGGTGGCGCGGCTTGGTATGGTCCGATCGTTTCAGGATGTTCGATTGATCCACCGCATGACCGTCCTGCAGAACGTCATGCTGGCCATTCCTCACCAACCGGGAGAAGACGTCCTGTCATTGTTCTTCAGACCCCGACAGGCTCGCAGGTTCGAGGAACGCGCCCAGGAGACGGCCCGAGAGTACCTGGAGTTTGTTGGACTCGAGGGCAAAGCCGACGTTCTCGTAGGGAACCTGGGATATGGCGAGCAGAAGCTCACATCCTTTGCCCGGATCTTGGCTACAGGCGCAGAGGTATTGCTGCTTGACGAACCGGCCTCAGGAATCGACAGGGCTTGGCTGGAGGGCATTCTCGAAGTGATCCTCAGGTTGCCCCAGTTGGGCAAGACGGTCCTGATTGTTGAACACAATCTCGAGGTTGTGCGCACCCTGGCAACAAAGGTCTACTTCATGGAACAGGGGAGAATCACGGCATCCGGCACGATGGAAGATCTGTTCGGTCAGGAACGGCTTTCGGAGGTCTACTTTGGCCGGATCCATTGATCTAGGGTCGGAGACAAGGGCTCCAAACGCCCCCGAGGCCCTGGTGGTAGACGGCCTGCGGGCTGGATACCGCGATCGGACGGTGGTGTTCGGCGTGGATCTGCATGTGGCCCGAGGGGAGGCCGTGACCATCCTGGGTCACAATGGAGCCGGCAAGACGACAACCCTCAAAGCCATCTGCGGCCTCCTTACTCCCTCCAGCGGCTGTGTAACATATAACGGTGAAGATGTCAGTCACGTACCCTGCCACCAGAAGGTTGCCAAGGGCATGGCCTACATCCCCTCCGAGCAGTTCACTTTCTCGACGCTGAGCGTGATTGACAATCTGCGGCTTGGAGCTCGGCCAGCGAAGACACAGCGCGTGCGGGATGAGTGCCTGGAACGCGTCTATGGTCTCTTCCCCATATTGGCGGAACGGTCCGATCAGTTGGCGGGCACTCTGAGCGGAGGTGAGCAGCGCATGCTCGCCATTGGCATCGCGCTCATGTCGAATCCAACACTGCTGCTCTTGGATGAACCGTCACTTGGATTGGCGCCAACACTGGCCCAGGAAATCATGCAGGTTGT
>Ga0315293_10006858_pt1 | contig 10612 bp, 7 predicted proteins | sample YL17G13_20_MG_FD_203071 | JGI IMG/M metagenome (GOLD analysis project Ga0315293, IMG submission 203071) | Sediment microbial communities from Yellowstone Lake, YNP, Wyoming, USA - YL17G13_20 | ecosystem: Environmental > Aquatic > Freshwater > Lake > Sediment | place: USA: Wyoming | collected... | reverse complement strand
ACGGAAGGAGGTTCGGCCGGTTGGCTCAGGCGGTTCGTGACATCCGGCGGCGCATCAAGGCCGTCAAGAGCACCCAGCAGATCACGCGCGCCATGCAGATGGTCGCCGCGGCGAAGCTGCGCAAGGCCCAGACCAGGGCCGTCTCGGCTCGCGCCTACGCGACCAAACTGACCGAGCTTCTCGGCCGCCTCACTTCCGACGGGGCTCACGCCGGGCATTCGCTTCTCACGGCCCGGCCGGCGCGGAAGGTCTCGGTCCTGCTGGTGACAGCCGATCGCGGTCTCGCCGGCAGCTACAATACGAACCTCTTCCGACGGACCGAGGCGGCCCTGGACGATTTCCGGCGGGGCCCGGACGCTCCGGCCATCGAGCTTTCCGTCGTCGGGCGCAAGGGGCGCGACTACTTCCGCCGGCGGGGCTACACCATCGCCCGCGAGGACATCGCTGTTGCCGACGACGACCTGGCCGATCTGGCCGGGAAATACGCCGTCCGGCTCATCGACCGGTTCAGCCGGGGCGAGACCGACGCGGTCGTCGTCATCTACTCGCGGTTCGTCTCGACCATGCGGCAGAAGCCGGCCCAGGTGCGCCTTCTCCCGGTGGCCGGGCCGGAGTCAGCCGGCGAGGCCGCTCCAGATCCAGCGGGTGAACCCCAGGCCGGGGAAGACGAGGCGGCCGGGGGGGCGGATGGCAGCGACGAGGCCGGGGACGGCGAGGCCGAGGCCGAGTTGAGGTATGTCTATGAGCCCAGCGCGAGGTCCGTTTATTCGTTGCTGTTGCCTAAGTTTGTCACCAACCAGCTCTTTCAGGCCTTTCTCGAGGCCCGGGCCAGCGAGTACGCCGCCCGGATGACGGCCATGGCGGCGGCCACGGACAACGCCGACGATCTCATCGGTAAGCTGACCCAGGAAATGCATCACGCCAGGCAAGCCTCCATCACCCAGGAGATAATGGAGTTGGTCAGCGGCGCCGAGGCTTTGAAGGAGAAGTAGGCCGCTTCTTCGGAAGCCAGGCCGCGGTCACAGTAGGAGGAGGTCGACCCGATGGCCAACATCGGACAAGTGGCGCAGGTCATCAGCGCCGTCGTGGACGTTCAATTCCCGGAAGGGCAGCTTCCTCCGATCTACAGCGCCCTTGTCGTCCGAACCCGGGACCAGGACCCGGAGTTCCTGAGCGGAGGGGGAGCGTTTCCCCTGGACCTCGACATCACTCTCGAGGTTGCCCAGCACCGCGGGAACGGCATGGTCCGCTGTGTGGCCATGTCGTCCACCGACGGCCTGCAGCGCGGGATGAAGGTCAGCGACACCGGCAAGCCCATCACCGTCCCGGTCGGCCGCTCGGTTCTCGGACGCCTCCTCAACGTCCTCGGCCAGCCGGTCGACAACCTCGGCGAGGTCAAGGCCGAACTCCACCTGCCCATCCACCGGCCCGCCCCGGACTTCGCCCAACTCGGCGGGACGCGCGAGGTCCTCGAGACCGGGATGAAGGTCATCGATCTTCTGACCCCCTTCCCGCGTGGCGGCAAGATCGGCCTCTTCGGCGGCGCCGGCCTGGGCAAGACCATCATCCTCAACGAACTCATCTACAATATCGCCTACGAGCACGGGGGCTTCTCCGTGTTCGCCGGAGTCGGCGAGCGCAGCCGCGAAGGAAACCAGCTCTGGCAGGAGATGAAGGAAGCCGGGGTCATCGACAAGACGGCCCTCGTCTTCGGCCAGATGAACGAGCCCCCCGGGGCCCGTCTCCGGGTGGCCCTTACGGCGCTGACCATGGCCGAGTACTTCCGGGACGAGGAAGGACAGGATCTCCTCCTTTTCATCGACAACATCTTCCGTTTCGTACAGGCCGGCTCGGAGGTCTCGGCCTTGCTCGGCCGGATGCCGTCAGCCGTCGGGTACCAGCCCACCCTGGCCACGGAGATGGGTAACCTCCAGGAACGCATCACCTCCACCAAGAAGGGGTCTATCACCTCGGTCCAAGCCATCTATGTCCCGGCCGACGACCCGACCGACCCGGCCCCGGCCACGACCTTCGCCCACCTCGACGCGACCATCTACCTCTCCCGCGCCATCTTCGAGCTCGGCCTCTACCCGGCCGTCGACCCGCTCGAGTCGTTCTCGCGCATCCTCGAGCCCTCGGTCATTGGCCAGGAACACTACCGGGTGGCCCGTGGCGTGCAGCAGATCCTCCAGCGCCATCGGGAACTCCAGGACGTCATCGCTATCCTGGGTCTGGAGGAACTGTCCGACGAGGATAGGCTCACCGTGGCCCGGGCCCGGCGCATCCAGAGATTTTTGACCCAGCCCATGCACGTGGCCGAGGGTTTCACCGGGCGGAAGGGCGTCTACGTGCCCGTGAAGGAGACCGTCCGCGGCTTTGCGGAGATCCTGGCCGGCAAGCACGATGCCGTTCCGGAAGAGGACTTCTACATGGCCGGCGCCATCGACGAGGTCGCGAGCCGCGTCGCCGAACGCCAGGCAAAGGAGCAGGCCGCCAGTGGCTGAAGAGCCGGGCTTCGATTTCCAGGTCATCAGCCCCGCCCACGTCGTTCTGCGCGAGCGGGTGACGTCCCTCATCGTCCCCGGGGCGCGCGGGGCCGTCGGCTTCTGGGCCGAGCACGCGCCCATGCTGGTCGCCCTGGCCCCGGGAGTGGTGAAATACCGCGGGGCCGGGCCCGGGGCGTCAGGCTTCAAGCTGCTGGCTGTCGGCGGGGGGTTCTTCGAGATGAGCCCTGACGGCCAGGCCACGCTCCTGGCCGACACGGCCGAACTGCCCGGGGAGATAGACGTGGCCCGGGCCGAGGCCGCCCTCCAGCGAGCCAGAAAGCGATTGGCCAGGCCGACAGCGGAGACGGACATTTCCCGGGCCGAGGTGGCCCTCCAGCGGGCCCAGGCCCGCCTCAGAACCGCCGGGAAGCGGTAGGAGGAATAGGCGCTCGCCCAAAACGGCGGGCAAGCGGCAGAGATACGCCCCGAAGGAAGATGACCCGAGCCATGAAGTACTTCACCTCCAGCGGGTACAAGCAAGGCCCCAATCTGGTCCTCTACGTGGTCGTGGCTCTGGCGTCGGCCGTCATCGGCGGGCTCCTGATGCTCACCGTGGCCCCGGGGTACATCGCCTCGCGGGCCGACCGGCTGGTGATGCACGATGGGACGGGCGGCGGCTCGGGAACCGGTTCCGGGACCGGCGGCACGGGCGGCAGCGCGCCCATCGTGTGGTCCGGCAGTTGGCCCGTGACGGCCGTGGCCGAGAAGGTCGGCCCGTCCGTAGTCGGGGTCATCAGCCAGACCACTTACTACGACTGGTTCTCCGGCCAGCGCACCCAGGAGAGCGGCGGTTCGGGCGTCGTCTTCAAGCAGGCCGACGGGTACTCCTACGTCGGCACCAACCAGCACGTGATAACCGGTTCGTCGAAGCTCTACGTGGTCCTGGCCGACGGCGCAAGGCACGAGGCCGAACTCGTGGGCGAAGACTGGTGGACCGATCTCGCCGTCATCCGCATCAAGGACGTGACCCTGCCCGTGGCCACCTTCGGCGACTCCGACCTCCTCAAGGTCGGCGAGCTCGTGATGGCCGTCGGGAACCCCCTGGACATGGAGTTCCAGCGCTCGGTGACGGCCGGAGTCATCAGCGGTCTGAACCGCAAGGTCAGCTACACGGACGAGCGGGAGTTCTACCTCATCCAGACCGACGCGGCCATCAACCCCGGCAACAGCGGCGGCCCGCTCGTGAACATGTCCGGCCAGGTCATCGGGATCAACAACATGAAAATCGTCACCACCAACGTGGAGGCCATGGGGTTCGCCATCCCGTCCAAGGTCGCCCAGCGCATCCTGGGCGACCTGGTCATCTATGGCCGGGTCATTCGTCCCTATCTCGGCGTGAAGATCATCAGCGCCGCCGAAGCCAAGCAGTACTACGGCCTTAGTATCGACAAAGGCATCTACGTGGCCAAGACCGTCGCCGGCAGCCCAGCTGACCGGGCGGGTGTCCGCGAGGGCGACGTCATCGTCAAGATCGACGGCGAGGACGTCAGCACCCTCGGCGACCTCCGGCGCGTGCTGGACAAGCACAAACCGGATGACGAGGTCACGGTCGAACTGGTCCGGAGCGGTCAGACCCTGACCTTGACCGCCAAGCTCGTGGAGGCGCCGGAGGAGTAGGGAACCGCGGCGGCTCGGGAGACGGTGGTGCGGCGGCGTGACCCGTGACTCGGGAGTTCGCCTCGCGGTCCTGGCCACCGCCCTCTTCTCCAGTTCCGCCGTCCTCGTCCGCCTGGCCTCGGGCCTCGGGCCGCTGGAGGTCGCCTCCTACCGCCTGCTCCTGGGCGCGGTCCTGGTAGGGGGTCTGGCCGTCCTCGGGCGGCGTAAGTCCTCTCCCGCACCAGGTGAGCGGGACCCGGAGCGCCCGAGCCGCCCGTCCACCCCGCGTCGGGGAGCGACCGTCTGGCCCGTCCTGGCCGCCGGCCTGGTCGCCGCCCTGCACTTCGCCTTCTACATCGGCGCCCTCTACCGCACGAGCATCGCCCACGCCCTGGTCCTGGTGAACCTATCGCCCCTCCTGGCCATGCCCCTGGCCGCCCTCTTCTTGCGGGAACGGTTCGACGGGCGCCGCCTGCCGGCCGTCCTGGTGGTCATCGCCGGCCTCGGCGTCATGGTCGGGCTCGAGCCGACCCTCACTCGGGGCCAATTCGTCGGCGACCTCATGGCCTTCCTGGCCGCGCTGGCCTACGCGGTCTACAGCCTCATCGGCCGCAGTCAGAAGGCGGAGAGGAACGTCCTGCCCTACACCTTCTGGGTCTATCTCGTGGCCGGGCTGGTCCTCCTGCCGCTGGCCCAGTGGCAGCATGTCGCCAGCCTCCGGTCGCCCGCGCCGCTCGCCGCCTGGCTCGCCGTCGCGCTCCTCGCGCTCCTCCCCACCGCTGGCGGGCACACCCTCTACAACGCCGCTCTCCGCCGCGCCGACGCCGTGACCGTGAACCTCATCGCCACGCAAGAAGTCACGGGCGGGGTCCTCCTGGGGCTCCTGCTCCTGGGGGAAGTGCCTTCGGCACAGGCCGTGGTCGGCGGGATTATCGCCCTCGGTGGGCTCTACCTGGCCCTGCGGCCGACCGGGGACCGCGGCAAGGTCGGGAACCGCCGCCGGGGCGCCTAGTCCCCGGCCGCCTCGTCGCTGCCCGCGTCGGGAGGCGCTATATCCGTCCCGCCGCCCGGGAAGTTGTCCCAACCCGGGAACGGGAACGGCAGGCCGTGGATGGTGGTGTCGGGCTCGCGGGGCTGCGTGCCCTCGATGAACATCTCTTCGACCCTCGGACAGGTCAGGTTGGGGAGGAGCCCCGTCTCCGAGCAGATCTCGATCCGGACGATGCCGGCCGGCTCGGTGAAATCCTTCACCGGCAGCTTGGCGTGGGCGGCGGCCATGAAGTTCCCCCAGATGGGCCCGGCCAAGGTTCCGCCGTAGCCGGCCAGGCGTGCCGGTTGGTCGTTCCCCACCCACACCGCGCACACGACCTGGGGCGTGTACCCGACGAACCACGCGTCGAACTGCTTGTCGGTCGTCCCGGTCTTGCCGGCCACGGGGCGCGAGAAGTACCGCAGGAGGTGGGCCGCCGTGCCGCCGCTCCGGAACGGTTCCTTGAGCAGGTCGTTCATGAGGAAGGCCACGCGCTCGTCGATGGCCCTTTCCGGCCGCGGCCCCGCGCCGAGCGTCGTGGTCCGGCCGGGGTCGTAGAGCACCCGCCCGTACCTGTCCTCAAGGCGGAGGAGCGCCTGGGGTTGGACCCTCAGGCCCCCGCCGGCCAAGGTCGAGAAGCCCCGGGCCATCTCCAGCACCGACACTTCCGAGGACCCCAGGGCTAAAGAGAGGTCGCCCGTCAGTGGGGCGTCGATCCCCATCCTCTGGGCGAACTGCTTCTCCCGGGCCGGCCCTATCTGCGACAGCCACTTCACCGCCACCACGTTGTCCGAGATGCGCACGGCCTCCCGGATGCTCAAGGCGCGGTAGTGGTAGGGGTTCGAGCCGTAGTCCGTCGGGGAATACCGCTCCCCGCTGCCGGACGGGAAATCGACCGGCTCGCACGTCTGGGTGGAGAGGAGCGGGAACCCGCTATCCAGGACGGCCGTGTAGAGGAACGGTTTGAAGGCCGACCCCGGCTGCCGGCGCATGCCTTCGGTGCCCAGGCCGCGCGGCACGGCCCGGTTCAGTTTCGTCTCCGCCCACGACCGCCCGCCCACCATGGCCAGGATGTACCCGTTCGTGGGGTCCATGGCCACCAGGGCCACCTGGGGCTGGGTCACGCCGGTGGCGTCCTTTTGGCCTTTGGGCGCCCAGTCCTTGACCACTTGGTCGGCCGCCCGCTGCATCGCCAGGTCCACCGTCGTGTAGATGCGGTACCCGCCGGTGTAGAGCTCGGCCAGACTCGGAAGCTTGGCCCCCTGGGACTGGGCCTCTTTGAAGAGAGTCACGACGTACTCCATGAAGTACGGCCCGACCAGCGCCGGTGGGCCGGCCGAGGACAGCGTGAGAGGTTCGGCCTTGGTCGCGGCCACGGTGTTCGCGTCGAGCAGGCCCTTCCCGCCCCAGAAATCCAGGATGAAGTCGCGCCGTTTCTTGGCCCGCTCGGGGTTGTTGTAGGGCGAGTACAGCTCGGGGCCCTTGGGCAGCCCGCCGATCATCGCCAACTGGGCGACCGTGAGATCCTTCACGCTCTTGCCGAAGTAGGTGAGAGAGGCGACCTCGATCCCGTAGGCGCCGCTGCCCATGTAGATCTGGTTGAGGTAGAGCTCGAGAATCTCCTGTTTGGTGTAGGCCCGTTCCAGCTTCAAGGAGAGCAGAGCCTCGAGCACCTTGCGGGTCACGGTGAGCTCCTGGGTGAGATAGAGGGTGCGGGCCACCTGGGCCGTAATCGTGGAGCCACCCTCGACGATCTGCCCGGCGCGCAGGTTGCGGACGGCCGCCCGCCCCAGCCCGACGAGGTCTATGCCGTGATGGGCGTAGAACCTCTCGTCCTCGAGGGCCACGATGCCCTCCTTCAACAGGTCGGGCACTTCCGTGAGGCGCACCGGGATGCGGTTCTGGCTGAAGAGGCTTCCGAGGAGCGCGCCATTGCGGTCGAAGACGCGCGTGGCCACCGGGACGACCGGGGGCGGCAGGGGGACCACGAAGATGAAGACGACCATGGCGATGAGAAAGAGCGTGCCCCCGGCCACCAGGATGACGGGACCTCGCGTCCAGATGGCCCGGCCCGCCCGGCTGAGGACTCTTCTCAGCGCCGCGAGAGGCCTCCGCGCCCTGGCGAGGGCGAGCGCCTTGCGGCGCCCACGCCGACCACGCCGCCCAGCGGCGTCGGAGCTGTCCCCGCCGCTTCGGATCATCGGGTCACTCTGCCGTTCTCGGGGTCTTGACCCAGGACCGCGGCTCGCGACCCATCATCTTCAGGACCAGGGCGGCGGTGTAGGGCAGCGGGAAGCAGAAGGCCGCCAGGGGCAGCACCAGGAGTTGCACGCAGACCCACATCTGCCGCAAAACGCCCGGGCTCCGGTCGAGGGGGTCGATGAAGCGGTAGTAGCGGAAGTAAGCGTAGAATGTGAAGAGCGGGTAGATGAGACTCACGCAACTTAGCGCAAGGCGAAGGGTCCGCGGCAGAATGGTCACGTCCACGTGCCCGGTGGCCGCCAGGATGAGAATGGCCGGGGGTATGAACGTCGCCGCTTGGTACACGGACCACTCGAACTGGCCCTTAAACCAGAGCGTCCGGAGGATGTACCGGCGGCGCGGGCCGCCGTAGAGGTCGTTGGCTCGCACCTTGTCCATCACCTGCAGGTGGCCGGCGCCCCACCGCAGCCTCTGACGGAAGAACCCGCGGAGGGTGGGCGGCGTCTGCTCGCTCGACGGGTAGGGTAGGAACTCAGGCCAGGCGTCGCACTTGAGGTAGGCGCGGACTCCGAGTTCGAGGTCTTCGGTCAGCGACGTGGAATCGAAGCCACCCGCCCGTTCGATGAGAACCCGGTCGATGAAGAGGTTCGTCCCGCCGACGAACGGCAGCCGTTTGAAGAGGGCCGGCAGATACCAGTCGTGGGCGATGGCCTGGTAGAGCGAGGCCACCTTGCACAGGGCCCCCATCCGGAAGAAGTTGCGGACCTGGAAGACCGGTCCCTGGAGGATGGCGGCCGACGGGTCGCCATCCAGGCGCCGCGTGGCCACATACAGCAAGACGTTCCTGTCGGGCCGGCTCTCGGCGTCGTAAAAGCCGTACGAGGTGGAGCGCGGGTCGGTGAAGGACAGGGCCCAGTTGAGCGCGCGGCCCTTGGTGGACGAAACATCGCGCCCAAGACGCTGGCCCGGGAACTCGCCGTCGAAGTCCGCCGGGACGACGATGTGCTTGACGACGGGTTTCGCCCCCGTCCGCTCCGCCGTGAGCGCCGCGGTGCGTTCCTCCACAATGTCCTGGGTGGTCGGGAAGCGGTGCGTGTAGGCGTCCTGCAGGGCCGCCGCCAGGTTCGAGCCCGCCTGTTCCGAAGCTAAGCGGCCCGCCAGACTGCGGGCGATCACCCCGGACATCACCGTCAGGATGTGCGCCGTGACTTCCTCACGGGCCTGGCCGGTACGGCGCACGACCTCGGCCGCCTCGCGCGCCCCGGAGTGCCCGGTGACCAGGCTGAAGGCCACGGCGACCGGGACGGCCAGGGCGAGATGGACGGAGGCGAAGAGGTCCGTTTGAATATGGTCCGACGCCGTCACGGCCAGTCTCGATACCCTCCGCAATTCCCTGAGGGACAGGGGTTGCGGGTCGGAGACCAGCCGCTTGGCCAGGGCCTCGACGGCCACGCTGTGCCGGGAGGCCGAACCGACGAGTTCGGGTTCGCCCAACTCGTGCGTTATGTGTAGGGCCAGGCGGCGGTACTCGCGCCGTCCGGCGACGTAGTCCGTGACGGCGAACCGGGCCAGCAGCCCCAGGACGACCTCCTCCGGGTTACCGACGGTCGCCTCGGCCGACCCGGGAGTATCGAGCAGGGCCGCCGCCGCCGACAGGGTCTCGCGGCGGTGGCGATCGCGGGCCAGCACCTCTTTCTCGTCGGTGGCGATGATGACCTCGAAGCGGCCGGAAGCGTAGTCCAGGCCGGTCATGTGGTCGACGGTCCGGCCGATGACGTCGGCCTCGTTCCTGGCGGGCACGATGACCGAGAAGAACGGGAGGTCGAGGCCCAGCTGTTTGGCCTGGTCGGCCACGCCGTCCCGGCTGAGCGTCGGCCGGCGGCGCCAGTAGTGGCTGTCGGCGTAGTGCTTCCAGATAAAGAACCGCCCGAACAGGATGAAGAAGATGACGTACACGCCCACGGCGACCAGATAGATGGCTTGCGAGGAGGTCATGGGGTTAATCTCTCGGTTAGGCTGGGCTTTTATGTGAGGAGGCCCGCGAGCTACTCCGAAGGTTTCGTGACCTGCACGCGGGCGGGGCGCAGCACCTCTCCCTCACAGAGGTACCCTGTCTGGAGTTCCGCCGTTACCACGGGGACCTCGAGGCTCGCGTCCGTCCGGACGTCGACGGCCTCGTGAAAGGTGGGGTCGAAAGGTTGGTCCAGGCTGGTGATGGGCGTGACACCCTCGTCGGCGAGGCTCTTGAGGAACTGCCGCTGTATCTGGCCAAGACCCTCGCGGGTAGTGGCCGGGTCGCTTCCGTCCCAGGCGGCGGCGCGCTCCAGGCTGTCGAGCACGCCGAGAAGGCGCAGCAGAAGGTCTTGCTTGCCGCGCCTGACCATGGCCCCGAGGTCGCGCTCCACCCGGCGGCGGTAGTTCTCGAGGTCCGCCCGGGCGCGCAGGAAGAGGTCCCAGTTCTCCTGGGCCTTGGCCTGCGCGGCCACGAGTTCGGCCGCGGCCGAGTCCAGTTGGGTCTGGAGGGAGGCCGGCTGGTCCGCGGGGTCAGCGTCGCGGTCCGGGCCGCTCACTGCTTCTCGTCCTTATCCCGAAACTCGGCGTCGACTGTCTCTCCGTCGGGACCGCCGGGTGCGCTCGAGCCTTCGGCGCCGTCGGGGGCGTCTTCGGCGTTCGGACCGCCCGTCCCTCCGGTTCCCGCCGAGGCCTGCTTGTAGAGGACCTCGGCCATCTTGTAGGCCGCCTGCTGCAGGGCCTCGATGCCCGCCCGGATGGCCGCCGCGTCCTCACCTTTGGCCGTCTCGCGCAGGCTCTCGGCCGCCTTGGCGATGGCGTCCTTATCCTCCTGGGAGACCTTGTCGCCTATCTCCTTCAGGTTCTTCTCGGTATTGTAGATGAGCCCGTCGGCCTGGTTTCGAAGGTCCACCAATTCACGGCGCTTCTTGTCCTGGTCGGCGTAGGATTTCGATTCGTTTACCATCTTCTCGACCTCGTTCTTGGAGAGCGTGGTCGAGGCCGTGATGGTGATCTTCTGCTCCTTACCGGTGCCGAGGTCCTTGGCCGCCACGTTGAGGATGCCGTTGGCGTCGATGTCGAAGGCGACCTCGACCTGCGGGACGCCGCGCGGGGCGGCCGGGAGACCCATCAGGTGGAAGCGACCCAGCGTGCGGTTATCGGCGGCGAACTCGCGCTCGCCCTGGAGGACGTGGACCTCCACGGTCGTCTGGCCATCGGCCGCCGT
>Ga0315293_10006857_pt1 | contig 10613 bp, 7 predicted proteins | sample YL17G13_20_MG_FD_203071 | JGI IMG/M metagenome (GOLD analysis project Ga0315293, IMG submission 203071) | Sediment microbial communities from Yellowstone Lake, YNP, Wyoming, USA - YL17G13_20 | ecosystem: Environmental > Aquatic > Freshwater > Lake > Sediment | place: USA: Wyoming | collected... | reverse complement strand
TATTTTAACAAACATGAGGTAGAAACTCACGGCATAGCCCTATCGAGGGCAGACCGGATTCAAAGAGCATGGGATAACTACCTCCGGCTGGCAACCACTGGGTTGCGATTAGCCCCAACAAACCCTCTATAATTTTCACTTCTCTAATTTTTGAAAACGGTGTATACTCCAACCGAAAAGTGGCAATGGGGATATGCTTCAACCCAAAAGAATAATTTATTCTTAAATTATCCCGATTCCATATAATATGGTTTAAAACGATCTTTTCTGGAAAAGAGCCGGCCTATTTGCCGGTTTCGAATCAAAAGAGAGCCTTTGGCGGCTCAAATTTTTAGAAAACATAGAATCAGCTTAAAAATTAATGTTATGCATAAAATGTAGATCTTGGGGTCATTCAAAAAAAGTTGGCCAGTCAAGTCAAAAGTATTCCTCTCAGTCAAAAAAAGGAGGAGAGGGGAATGAGGAAATACACTTTATTGTCTCTAGTCCTTTTTGTGATCGCTTCACAAATTCTCTCGTGTACCGGTCCTAAGCTTCAAAAAAGTTCAACAACGGAAAAGGATGCAGCCGCACTCAAGAGAAATGAGCAGATAAGGATATTTGAGAAAAGGATAAGAGAACTGATCGGGAAAGGAATTTTGCCTATTATTGATGTAGAGTTTCATTACGGTCGGAGGATAGAAATAAAGAATCTGATAAAGAAAATGGATGAAAACGGAGTAGCATTGGTATGGCTTGCTCCGAGTGGCGATTCGCTTGGAAGTGAAGAATCTCTGAGATTGAATGAACTCTTTCCTGATAGGATTGTTCCAACTACGGTTAGCGGCGATGGTAAACTATGGCATAGTAGTGATTGGTGGTTTCTCAAAAAACTCACTACTGATGTGCGCTCAGGAAGATTTTTTGCCATGGGCGAATTTGAAGGAAGACATTATCATGCAGGTCCGTCGACGAGTCCGGATGCGCATATGGCAGTTGACTCTAAAGCTATGAAAGTTGTCTTCGGACTATCGGAAGAGAAAAACATTCCTTTTTTGCTTCATCACGAGGCAGAAGACAAACTCCTCCCTGAACTGGAGATCATGCTTAAAAGATATCCGGGGGCGAAAGTAATTTGGTGCCATTTTGGGCGAAACAGAAACCCGAATACGTGGAAGAGATTTAGAAAAGCTGAGGCAGCCCGGGAGTTTCTTCAGAACTATCCTAATCTTTTTTTTAACTTCCTTGAGTCACCGCCCGGCGCAAAATTTTCTGGCTTTGTGGAAGGAATCCTGTACGACATTTCTTCCCGAGGTGTTGTTGGTGTTGTTCTCGAACCCGAATGGAAAGTAGTCGTTGAGGAATTCCCCCATAGATTCGTTCTCGGCAGCGATGCGGCTCCTCTGCGGTTTGAGGGGTGGTATGATAGGGTATTCTATGATCATAGACGCATTATTCTTCAGAGCGTAAGGAAAGACGTAGCCGAGAAGATAGCCTATAAGAATGCGTGGAAGCTGATGACGGGAGAAAACTGGAAAGACAATTAACCTAGAATGGTATAACAAGCGGCTCCACCGGATCGCCGATAAACCCGGCTCCCGGTGAGCCGCCACGTTAGGCTGAAGCAATAAACTTCAAGAGGATATAAATTAAAATGAAAGCTCTATTTGAATATATCAATAAAATATCTAAGAAAACCATTCCGGCATTCTGCATTTTATTAATTATTCTTTTAGGTTTAATTGACGTTATAACCGGCTATGAGGTTTCGTTTTCAATTTTCTATCTCCTTCCGGTCATGATCGTTTCCTGGTATAGCCAAAAATATTATGCTGTCATCTTATCAATCTTGAGTGCATTGACATGGCTAATGGCAGATTTGCATGCCGGTCATATATATCCTCATTTTATGATCCCAGTGTGGAATGGAATGATGAGATTAGGATTTTTTTTAATCGTTTCCTTTGCTTTGTTAACCATTAGGAATTTATTGGAAAAAGAGCGGTCTTTTGCAAGAGTCGATTTCTTGACTGGGGTCATGAATAGCAGAGCATTCTCAGAGATGGCAAAAACAGAAATAGACCGGACGAATAGGTTTAAACGCCCGCTCACCATTGCTTATGTGGATATTGATAATTTCAAGGATATCAATGATACCTTTGGGCACAACATAGGTGATAAACTCTTACAATCAATGGCTCGGACTATAAAAAAAATATTCGAACAATCGATATCATCGCAAGGCTTGGTGGAGATGAATTTGCCATACTGTTTCCAGAAACCAATGAGAGAAATGCTAAGGCGGCAATTACCAAAGTTCAAAAGCATCTTCTGAATGTGGCCCAGAAAAATAATTGGGCTATAACCTTTAGCATAGGGGCCATTACTTGCTATAGCTCATGCGAATTGGATGAATTAATCAAAGAGGCTGATGACCTTATGTATTCGGCAAAAGCAAGTGGTAAAAATAGAGTCGCATATAAGATTCATGAAACTTAGGAGACTACTGCCTAATAACAAATCCAGCGGACGGAGTCTGGCCCGAGGTTTGCCCGATATGTTCAACACCCAAGGACCAATTTGTGGAATTTAAATGAAAAAGAAAAAGTGAAGATCATCTCTTCAAGATAATCCATAGTGAAAACTTGTAAGTAAAATCAACTATCCCTTTTCTGAAAGTTTCTTCCTGAACTCTTCGACCAGTTATTTTGGCAAAGAGTGCATGATTTGTATCGGTAATCCTCGATGGCCTTTCTGCTCTTGACATTCAACTTCCGTTTTAATACATTCAACTCGTCTCAAAACGAGTTCTTGGTGCGCCAGGCAAAGCCTGGAGAATCCAGTTGGTTGAGAAGCCAGCCTGACAAAGTTAGCCAACCGTCAGAACCGAGTTTTACAGTGTCCTTCCGGTGAGTCTGTGTAGAGGGAGAACCGGGCGGTGCTGATCAGAGATTGGAGCCTTGATCCATTCGGGCTATACTATTAAGTTGGGTTTGTGGCCTGGTGGTAATTCCAGGGGAGCCACTGCAAACCTTTAATGAACCTCAGCGCAATTTCAAAGGAGATGTTAAAAGATGCTCTATAAGAATGCACTGTGCGTTTATCCTCATCAGCAAGGGGCTCCAACGAAAAAATATTGTCCTCCTATTGGGCTGGAATATATCGCCACTGTCTTAGAAGATTTAGTTGAGCAGGTTACGCTTATTGATATGAGGTTTGAACCGAACCTGAATGATTCTATTCTAAATGACAATATAGATTTGGTCTGTCTGTCTGTAAACTGGGATTACCAACAAGACGCAACTATAAACATTATCGATCGGATCCCTGCCCATAGTAAGGTCGTTGTAGGAGGAAGATATGCTACCACGTGTGTTGAAGAGCTTTTTGCAGCAGCTCCCAATATAGATATCATCGTTAGAGGAGACGGAGAGGAGATTATTCGTGATATAGCCTTGGGGCTTCCCCTGAAAGACATCCCTGGCATCTCATACCATGAAGATAGTAGAATCATTCATAATAAGATTCGTGACCTCCGTCCATTGGACGATGCTACCTATCCCAATAGAAAGCTGAGGCGGGTTAAGTATAGGCTTTTATATAAGAACATAGATTTAGGTCAAGGTGTGGACTTTATTTCAACTTCCCGAGGGTGTCCATATAATTGTAAGTTTTGTACGTTTACCAACAATCCCTTGGGCCAGAAAAGAAATTGGAGCGGGAGATCAGCGTCCTCTGTTGTTCAAGAATTGAAGACTATTGATGCTGGGTTTGTATTTGTTGTAGATGACAATTTTGCTGTAGATATGGAGAGGGTTGAGAAAATTTGTGATTTGATAATTGCCGAAGGTATCAAAAAAACATTTGCGGTTGCTGTGAGGCTTGAGATCTATAAGTATCCACAGATATTAGAGAAGATGTTTAACGCGGGCTTTAAGATACTAACAATAGGGATTGAATCAGCCCAAGACAAAACCTTAAGGGCGATGCAAAAAGGGTTTGATACTGGTTTAGCTGAGAAGGCATTTGCTGAAATCAGGAAGGTGAATTTATTTATTCATGGCTATTTTATTGTTGGATGTATAGGGGAGAATGAGGCAGAAATGCTGGAGATAGCCCCTTTTGCCAAAAGGCTTAAATTAGACACGATCAATCTCAGTCTATTGAGGACCGAGAAATACTCACCTCTCAATGAACTCATTTCCAATTTTAAGGGCTATTATGTAAGTGAGAAAAATATAGTGTGTTCTGAAGAATACCCCTTAAAAATGTTGAGGGATATCAGACATCGTATAGGTAGAACCTACTATACTCCTCGTACGATATTGAGAATAGCGAAGAAGATAATCAATACTCGCTTAATAAGCTTTCGTTATGTGGTTAAATCGATGTTTATTCTATCCTTCAGGTTGATTGTAAACAAAGGCAAAAACACTTAGCTTTAAGAGACCTCTGCGGAAATCGGTTACTGAACTGTGGTAGACAGGGCAAGAAATAGTTTTGCATTTTCTATTGATTTCAACTGTAAATCTTCAGAATGCTTTTCACGCTTCGGCTGAAGATAAGTAGGTGTACTTGCTATCGACTGAGTCCTGTTAATCATTTCCAAACCGTTCGATGGGTCGAACACTTCTGTTCTGCTTGAAACGACTCCATTTCGCACAAAGCGGTTACGGTTTGAAATTAAAAAATAGGGTCTCTTTTCCTAAAAAATATACATGATCCCTCATGGTCTTGTTTATCTCTCAGAGATATATAATTTCCTAAGTTGACAAAATACGCTTGGAAGCTCTGGGAAAACAGAATGGATACAGAAGAAAACAGCAGTAAACCCCATTATGGGATCGTTAATTTTGAAAGAAGAAAATATCCCAGGTTTTCAATTGATCTGCCAATAGAGTATTCTCGAACCGACTCCTTGATTGCTCATCCTGGTCAAGCGGCTGATATTAGTGAAGGGGGATTATTAATCACCCTTCCAGAGAGAGTGGCGTTGGGGCAGCGTCTGAGGCTAAAATTGTTTTTTGCCTCGATTTCAGAATCTTTGTATACCATGGAAGTCCTTGTAGAAGTTGTTTGGAGGAGTTCAGCATCGGGTGAATTTGGAAAAAACTATCCATGCGGAGTGAAGTTTATTGACGTGAGGCTTATGGACATGAACAAATTAGAGAGATTTCTCGAGAGCCTTATGTGATAGCTACAATAGTTTTGGGTGTATCATTCATCCTCTCAGATTTTAATAAAACGGCAATATATCTGTCCGAAGCCAATGGTAATAGGTGCTCCTGCCTCCCTGAAGGATATGCGGAGTTTAAGAGATCCTCTTTAAGGGGTGGCACCGATTTCTAATTTTCAGTTTAAGCAAGTTTCTAAGCTATTTCCAAGGCTTTTCGTTGGCCGACCTTTTGCCAGCAATGCGGCCGAAGGCTATACATTCACCCACGTTGCCACCGCCTTGATAACAATCACTATATATGGAGCCGAGTTCGCCTGCGCTATATAGGCCCCGGATGGGTTTACCCCTCGTATCCAATACCTGGGCATACTTGTTACGCCTCGGGCCTCCTTGTGTATTAAGGATCTGCGGCTTCGCCTCTATCGCGTAGAAGGGGGGCTTGTCTATCGGTTCTAACCTTGCGTTGACTCTGCCCAACACTGGATTCAACCCTCTATCAAATTCAGGGTCTACGCCTGCTGCACAGTACTCATTGTACTTGTTCACGGTATCTTCCACTGCATCAGGGTTTCTACCAATCTTTTTTGCGAGCTCCCTGATCGTGTCTGCCTTGGTAATCCAGCCCTTTTCTATTTCGACGGTGTTGTCATCGCTCCAAACATAACCTCCGATTTGGTAGTCCCAACCCCATGGCATATAGGGTTCACGATCCACATTGATAGGACCAGCCAACCTCATCTTCTCGTCGAAAATCGCGTGAATAGGCAACGGAAAGAACAAAGGGAACCAATAACCGTACCGTTCGTGCTTACCATGGTGAGTTCCGGGCCATTGTTCATTTATAAATCTTCTATTGTCCGCGCCAATATAAATAAAACGATGACCTAAGGTCATCGATAATTTCAGTCCAAAGTCATACTCGGGAGGCTTGAATCCAAGATAAAGCATTAAGTTCGCCATATGCCATAAATCTGCTCCAACTGCCTGAGCCATCCGGATGCCGTCTCCAGTATTATATGGAGTCCCTCTGGTGCAAGTATCATACAGGTGGTGGTAGTCTGCTATCATCTGCGGATTGTTCTCAAAGCCTCCAGTGCATAAGACCACTGCTCTCTTGGCTTTGATATAAATTTTCCTTCCCTTTCTTTCTGCGACCACACCTAAAATCCTCTTCTTTACTGGGTCCTGAAGCAGCTCTCTTCCAGGGGTCTCAACCATTACCTTGATCCCTCTTTCAATGACTTTAGCTCTAAGGAATTCCCACAAACCAGCCGGTGTCTTTGCCCACCACCCCTGACAACAATGAGAGCCTGGCAGTCTCGGAAATTCTGGAGACATGGCTTTGAGGGGTTCTCTCAGCATGGTTTCGTCACCCCCCATCCGCTCAAACCAAGTGTAGTTCTCCACCATGTATTTTGCCCATTGCTGAATCATGTCTTGAGGCACTGTAAATCCGCTGTTCATTGCCGTGAGATACAAGACGGCGTCACTTACGTTTGTGGGAGTATAGACAAATTGCCCACACACTCTTGAATTTCCCCCCGAGCGTTGTTCATCCATCTTCTCCAGGATGAGAACATTTGCTCCTTCGTCGTGCGCTGTGATGGCTGCCACCTGACCCGCATAACCAAATCCGAGCACGACGATGTCTACCTCATACGTCCATTTAGGCACTTTGAGTAGTGCGATGGCCTTCGCTTCGCTCTTGCTTTTCATCATTCCATACCCCCATCTTTAAGGCTTTAATCGGTGTGAGTTTATCATACTTATATTAGGAAAGCCCAGTGTTAAAAATCATCATACAATGCAACCCATCTCATTTTCTTAACTTTGTATTTAGTAAATTCGCCCCCATTTTGAATAGATCGCCGAACTCCAAAAACAAGGGGAATGGCTCTATCCTTATTTTTTGAAAGGCTTTCTCATGCTTGCTTTCTACCCATCATCGTCAGCCAGAAACACTCATTCACAGTGAAGACTTGTAGGTGAGAGAGGGTGCCAAAGAGGTTTAAACGCAGCAACCTGTAGATCATTCGATTGAAAAACTTTCTTACTTCCAGCCTTTCGTTTTCTCTTTGAGAATTGGAATCACATTTTGAAAATCATCCACAATCCCGTAATCGGCCACGCCAAAGATGGGAGCACGGGGATTCTTATTACCTTCTTAGTATTTTCCCAATAGGGCCCGGGCAATCAGCATCTTTTCAATCTCTTTGGTTCCTTCATAAATTTCAACGATTTTAGAATCGCGATAAAAGCGCTCAATGTTGTAGTCGCCAATGAACCCATAGCCTCCATGGAGCTGAAGGGCCTCATCAGCAACCCTCACCGCTGTCTCTCCGGTGAACCACTTGGCCATGGAGATCAAATGAGATTCCACTCTTCCATGGTCGGCGAGCCAGGCAGCCTTCTGATAGAGATTGCGGCCTGCCTCAATTCGGGTCGCCATTTCAGCGATCTTGAACTGAGTGACCTGAAACGAGGCGAGGGGTTTTCCAAACTGCTTTCTCTCCCGGACATGTTTGATGGCCTGTTCCATGGCTCCTTGAGCTAACCCAACGGCTTGGGCACAGATGTGAAGACGGGTATAATCGAAGAAGATCATGAATTGTTGGAATCCTTTTCCCGCAGTTCCGATGAGATTCTCTTTAGGTACTCTGACCTCGTTGAAGGATATCTCGGCAGTGTCGGACGCCCGGATCCCAAGTTTGTTCTTTAGCTTGTTGGCTTCAAAGCCTTTACGATCTGTCTCGACGGTGATGACGCTGAGTCGGTCGTGACGGGACTTGGCATGCGGTTCTGTCACACAGAGAACCTGAAGAAAATGAGCCGTGGTGCCATTGGTGATAAACATTTTGTTACCACTGATGACATACTCGTCACCACTCAGGATCCCTGTGGTACTGACCGATGAAACGTCACTTCCCGCATCGGGCTCCGTGATCGCAGCTCCAGTGATGGCTTTTGCCTGAACCAGAGGAGGAAGTCGTTTCTTTTTCTGCTCCTCCGTACCAAAAAGAAGGATCATTTCGGAGCCAAAAGTTGCCGAGAGAATGGAGAATCCAATACCAGGGTCCACCCTCCAGAATTCTTCATTAATGAAGCAATGTTCGAAAAATCCCAATCCCTGTCCCCCATAGTTTTCGGGAATGAAGACCCCTACAAATCCAAGTTTGCAGGCCTTTTCCCAAAGGTGTTTTGGAGACTCCTCTTTCCGATCACACTCCTGGGCCAGATCTGGAAACTCTCCTTCGGCAAATTCTCTGGCAGCCTTGATGATATCCTTCTGCTCATCGGTCAAATCAAAGTCCATCATTCTCCCTTATTTTAAAAACAGAAATTATCAGGCCTTGCTAATCCTTCAAATAAATCCTTCCCAGATAGTCGCAGAGCACTTCATGGGTGCCACCGCCGTAGAGTAAGAATTTGGCATCCCTCCAGTATCGCTGCGGAGGTAATTCTGTGCAGAAGGCATTCCCTCCGTAAATCCTCATGGCCTCTTCAACAGCATACATGCACATCTCTGTGGCGTGATACTTGGCCATCATGCATTCGTTGGTACACGTTATCTTGTTTTGAATCATCCAGGCGCATTTGTAAGCGTAATTCCATGAGGCCTCATACCAGGCCCAATATTTTGCAAACTTCTCCCGGATCAACTGATATTTGCTGATGGGGTTTCCAAAGGCAATCCGGTTTTTAGCAAACTCCCTTGCATCATCCATGGCTCCTTTTGCAATCGCTAAGGCACACATCGCCGTCATGATGCGGACTTCATTAAGAATTTCTCCGGCATACTGAATGCCTTTGCCAATCTCCTCACCCAGGAAATTTTCATCAGGAACAAAGACATTGTCAAAAACCAACTCCCCTGTAACGGAGCAGCGGGACCCTAGCTTATGGAGCTTCTGACCGGGGACGAACCCATCTCGATCTGCTATCTTCTTTTCGACCAAATAGAAATTGAGACCTTTGAGTCCCAATTTTGGATCGACCGTTGCCATGCAGGTGCAAAACTCGGCGATCGGTCCATTGGTGATCCACTGCTTATTCCCATGGATCCTCCAGCCTCCATCCACTTTTGTTGCTAACGTTTTCGTTCCACCCAGGTCAGAACCTGACTGGTCTTCCGTAAAGCAGATCGTTCCGATTTTCTCACCTTTTATCGCTGGCACAAGAATCCTCTGTTTGATATTCTCACTTCCAAAGCGGGCAATGAAGTAAGTTCCCATAAGAATTTGCATGATCGCCGCCATGGCGAACCCACAGGATCCCCTTGCCAATTCTTCATAGAAAATCATCTGGGATAGGATATCCGCAGCCATTCCCCCATATTTTTCTTCATGCCGCAGCCCCAGATATCCCAGAGCGGAGAATTCTTTCCAAAGATCCCAGGGAAATTCTTCTTTTTCATCAAGCTCTTTCACCCTTGGCATGATCAAACGATCCACCACACCCCGAACCATCTGTCTGAAGAATTCTTCTTCCTCGGTAAAAGTGAAATCGAGGGCCATGGATTGTTACTCCTTTCATCATTTCAAAGGGTTCGAGGATTCAAGGATTCGAGGGTTCTAGTATTCAATTTAAAATTTTTCACTTGACCCCTTGAACCCTTGGCCCCTTTGCCCCTTTCAGTTTTAAACAATATTCTTCTCCTTAAACTCTTTTAATTGAGCTGTACTGTATCCCAGAAGACCCCCATAGATTTCTTCATTATGCTCTCCAAATCGGGGAGGAAAGCTGAGCATTCGGTTGACCGATTTCAGATAAGGCGTGTTGAAAGGAGGAGGAGCGATGGTGATTTCGATACCTGTTTTTGGATCTTTACTTCGAATCAGATTCGGTTTGACTAAAAAATCTTCAACCACCTCTTCGATAGTATTCACTTTAGATATAGGAATCGTGGCCTTGTTAAAGATATCGATCAATTCTTCGGTCGTAAATTTTTTGGTGATCCTATTGATCGCCTGATTTAAATTGTCAACATCTGCAATCCGACCGGCATTTCGCTCATACTCTTTTTTATAAAGAGATTCGAATCCAGGGATTTTGGTCATTGTCTCCCACTGCCGATCATTTCCTACAGCAATATAAGCATAGCCATTTTTCGTTTCATAAACAGAGACCGGAGCAAAAAATTCATGAGTATTTCCTCTTCGGGAAACTTTTTTCTTAAAGGTAACAGTATGCATAATCGCCTGGGTGAGCCAAGAGACTGTGCTTTCAAACATGGAGAGATCGATACGGCTTCCTTGGCCGGTCATAGCCCTTTTGAAGAGGGCCTTCATGAGAAGACCATAACCGTGTTCACTGGCACCCATGTCGGGAAGAGGGATGCCCATCACCTGAGGCGCTCCTCCCTTTTCTCCAGTCAGTTCCATCAATCCCCCTCTGGCTTGGAGCACGGGATCATAAGCCGCTTCATTGCTTTGGGGTCCGAAACCGGTCATCCCCAACC
>Ga0315293_10006856_pt1 | contig 10613 bp, 8 predicted proteins | sample YL17G13_20_MG_FD_203071 | JGI IMG/M metagenome (GOLD analysis project Ga0315293, IMG submission 203071) | Sediment microbial communities from Yellowstone Lake, YNP, Wyoming, USA - YL17G13_20 | ecosystem: Environmental > Aquatic > Freshwater > Lake > Sediment | place: USA: Wyoming | collected... | reverse complement strand
TTTTCCCCCGCACTCGATGAGGATCCATGGCGAACGGAAAGAGGCCATGATCGCCGCATTCCATTCCGCGGCGCGAACCGTTTTCACAAATTGGGGGAACTCACTCCCGATCGTGATGGCGGGGAACATCTCCATCCCCATTTTTCCGGCCAGGACAGCAATCTGGCCGATTTCATCCAATGCACGGCCTTTTTCAGCTCCGGGATTACCGGGGTTTCCCATGGAGATGGAGAAATGATTGAATCTCAACAAGGCCAGTTTCACCAGCAGGCGCTTCAGTTCCGGCAGCAAAGGAAAAGCTCCATGGGCGGCGTCGAGCAGGAAACCCCGGAAAGATAGGTCGGGGGCGTCGCGGATGAAAAAACCGGGCATCCGGCCATCTTTCACACTAAAAGCCAGGATCTGCAGCAGTGTAGACAAGGCGTAAAATTGCCCGCGCGGTGAATTCGCCCAGAGGATGATCCGGTTCCGGCCACATTCAATTTCATATTCTTCAGCGCGCAATGTTTTTTTTTCCTGGCAGACGATCTCCAGGCCGCGGTTTTTGTTTTTTACCCCAAAATAGTCAAAAAGAAAATCATATTTTTTTGTGATTTCCAGCGGGAAGCATAAATTCTGGATTTCCAGGAAATGGTCCAGAGGGCGAATGTCTTTTGGGGCCGGAAATATGAACGAAAATTCATTTTTTATGCTCATTTTCATGAAAACGCGACACCATGCATGCCGTGGCGGTATTTTAGAATAAAATCGGCTCCTTGGCAATTCTCGCGGGAACGTCCGCGACGAGAAAAACTAAAAGCAAATAAAAATTGACAAATGAAAATATCTTATATAAAATAATTTTTAACTCAAAAAAACAAAACCATGGACGTGCTGAAAAAATTCATTACCAAATACAAGGCCGGAGCCATCATCTACAAGAAAGGCGACATCCAAACCGATTTTTTTATCATCAATAAAGGCAAGCTCCAGCTCAAAAGCGACGACAACGGCCAGATCCTGACGACCCTGGGCAAGGGCGATTTCTTCGGCGAGGAGTCTTTGATCAACGACCAAAATGCCATTTACACGGTGGAAGTCATCGAAGACGCGGACATGATCAAGATTCCCTACGTCTCCCTGACCGAGATGCTCAAGCAAATGCCGGACATCGCCCTGAAGGTATTGAAAAAACTGAGCGAAAAGCATATCAAGATCCAGTCGGTGCTGATGTCCATGGCGACTTCCGGACCGCCAGCGGCGGCGAAGCCGTCCGAAAAGGGAACCAAAAAAGAGGATCAGACCTCGGAAAAGATCGGTCCGGAAGTCAAAGCCTACCTGATCATTCAGCGTTCGAACCGCATCGTGCAATTGACGAAGACGCAAACGGTACTGGGCCGCCGGGATTATACCACCGGCTTCGTCCCCGACATCGACCTGACCGATGAGGACGAGGAAAAATACATTTCGCGCAAGCATTCGCAAGTCCTTTACAAGGATGGCAAGTTCTACCTTTCCGAGGAACCCGGGGCCATCAACGGCACATTTTTGAACGGCAACAAACTGCAGACCGGGGTCAAACACGAACTGAAAAACGAGGATGAAATCACCCTGTGCCAACTGAACGTGGTTTTTAAAGTCTAATCCCTGTTTTAGACTGATCGTTGATCCCGCCGGCTCAATCCAATTGAAAGACGACCGTGGTCGGCGTTCAACCGCTTATTGCAATTTCTTTTTTTCCGTTTTAACATATTGGCGGGGGAAAACGAATAATACCAACCATTGCGGCCGGGGGGCAGCACAGGTCAAATAAGCTCACCTGCCGTAAAAGGAGGTGCAAGACAAAGAAAATCAAATGCCCAGCGTTTGACGATGATGCCGATTGAGTCAAGGCAAAAAAAGACTCGGGAAATCAAAAAGGGGAGGATCGAATGAAAAAAAGTATGATTATTTTGCTTGTGATGGTTTTTGCCGCCACCGCCCTGGCCGGGGCTGTGCAAGTGAAGAAAGAGAAAAATGAGCCGAAATGGTCGGGATTCTATTTCGGCCTGAACGCTGGCTTCGCCCGCTATGAGCCGAATTGGACGGACGACGACTACGATTGGTTCGGGGGGACGTTGATCGATCCCTATTCCACGCTTCTTCCGGGCGGCACCATCGGCTACAACCACCAATACGGAAGCCTGGTGATCGGATTCGAAGTCGATGGCGCCATCGGTTTCATGGAAAATGAAATCAAATACTCCTTCGACCCCACTCCGGCTCCGGGAACTTACGACGTGACCAAGACCGACAAGCTCGGGCTCCTGCTCACAGCCAGAGGCCGCATGGGCTTCGTTATCGACAAGGCGCTTTTCTACCTGACCGCCGGCGTGGCCATGCCGAGCGCCGAGCACACCTGGATCGAGAACGGCGACGCGCCCGACAGTTGGCCCACGTTCAAAAACTCCAACCTGGGAATGGTCGTCGGCCTGGGATTTGAGCATCGCTTGGGCGGCGGCCTCACCATCAAGGTTGAGTTCCTCAGTCTGAAGAACTCTCCCAAGATCGCAGAGAACGCCGATAAATTAAAAATGTCCGTCGTTGAGTCGCTGGCGATGCTGCGCCTCGGGTTCAACTACCTGTTCTAAGCCAGTTCGCCGCTGTAAAAGATTTTTTCCCCGGCGCCGGGCACGTCCAGCCGCAAACCGCCGTCAGCGGCAATGCCCGAAAAAATCCCTCGCACGACCTGCCCCTGGTGATGAAAAGAAATAGTCTTACCCAGAAAGGAACGGCTCAGCTGCCGGGCCCGGCGGACAATACTGGACCCGCGGTCCTGCATCAGCTTTTTCAGCCAGTAGGTCATGCTGGCGGCCAGGCGTTCGCGGCCGCCAGCAACCGGCCAATCCGCCCCGGTCAGCAGCTTCAACGATCCGGCCCGGTCGCGCAGGAGGGCCGGGAAGTCCAGGGCATCATGATTGACGTTGATCCCGATGCCGACCAGACAGATGATCTTGTCGCCATGGATGATGGTTTCGCAGAGAATGCCCGCGATTTTTTTTCCTTCCGCCAGAATATCGTTGGGCCATTTCAATGCAAAAACCTTTCCGGTCCAACTGTGGAGCATGTCGATCGCCGCGATGCCGGAAGTGATGGAAAGGAGCGACAAGTGCCGCTTGTCCGGCAGATGAAACCCGAACGTCGCGTAGATACCGAGGTCCGGCGAAGAAATCCACTCGCGGTCTTCCCTGCCGCGCCCGGCGCTCTGGACGGCGGCGCTGACCATCAATGGAAAATCGGCCTCGAGGCGGGTCATATTTCGCTTCAGATAATCGTTGGTCGAATCGCAAGCAGCCAAGTGGATGCGCTTGAAATGATCAGGACAGGTCGTCAATGGTCTTGCCTATCTTGGCCTTTTTTTCGATGTATTCCTGCAGGTTCTTTTTAAAGCTCTGGATGATCTCGGCCGGCGCCTTGCCGACGAATTCGCTGTTGCTCAATTTGCCTTCCATCTGGGCGATCAGTTTGCCCAGTTTGTCGTGTTCGCCGGTCAGCCGCTGCAATTCCCGCAGGCGGTCCTCATCGCTGGCGAATGGCAGGAGGATCTCCCAATTCTGGCTGACGCCCCTGAACCCCTTGGGCAAAACCGACAAATCATCCACGATTTCCGTCTTCAGGCTGCGGGCGAGAAAATCGAAATAGCGCAGATGCTTGAGCAGCTGCTCTTTTTCGGCCGGCGAGTCGCAGGCGAGATAGATCGGTATTTTCTTGTTCGGTTCGATGCGGTTTTCCGTCCTCGTCTTTCTGGTTTCGGCCACCACTTTTTTCAGCACCTCGACGGCGGCGAACGTTTCGGGAAACACGAAATCCTTGTTGAAGGCGGGGAACTCGGTCTGCAGCAGGAAATCCTTGTCGGTCTTGATCTTCTGGTAGATCTCCTCGCTGATGTAGGGCATGAAGGGATGCAGCAGCTGCAGGATGCGGAACAGGGTCAGCTTGAGAACCGACCGCGTGTGGGGACTTTCCAGGTCGTTTTTCGAAAATTCCAGGTACCAGTCGCAATACTCGTCCCAGATGAAATGGTAGATGAGGTCCGCCGCTTCGTACATGTGGTATTCATCGAAAAGCACGTTCACCTTTTCGACCGTGGCGTTGAGCAGCTGCAGGATCCATTTGTCGGCATCGCTGATCCGGCGCACGTCGATCCGCAAGTCCTCGTCGCCGCGCAGGTTCATGATCACGTAGCGCGAGGCATTCCAGATCTTGTTGGCGAATGTCTTGTACCCCTTGATGCGGTTGATGGAGAGGGAGATATCCATGCCCGGGGCCGCCTGGATGGCCAGGGTGAAGCGCAGGGCATCGGCGCCGTATTCACGGATGATCTCCAGCGGGTCGACGGCGTTGTTCTTGGTTTTGCTCATCTTCTGGCCTTTCTCGTCGCGGATCAAGCCGTTGATCAGCACCTCGCGGAAAGGCACGGCTCCGGCGCAATGGATGCCCATCATGATCATCCGGGCCACCCAGAAAAAAATAATATCAAAGGCCGTGGCCATGATGGAGGTGGGATAGAATGTTTTGAAATCGGGGCTGTCGTTCTGCCAGCCGAGCGTGGTGAACGGCCATAAGGCCGACGAGAACCAGGTGTCCAGCACGTCTTCGTCCTGGACCAGCCGCGCGCCTCCGCACTTGGTGCAGCGACCGGGGTTTTCTTCGGCCACCACCACTTCCTGGCACTCCTGGCAATAGTAGGCCGGAATGCGGTGCCCCCACCACAATTGCCGGGAGATGCACCAATCCTGGATGTTTTCCATCCAGTTGAAATAGACTTTTTTCCATTTCTCGGGAATGAAAACGATCTGCTTTTCCAGAACGGCCCGGATGGCCGGCTGGGCCAAGTCAGCGGTTTTTAAAAACCATTGCCGGGAAATGTTCGGCTCGACCACCGTCTCGCAGCGCTGGCAATGTCCGATATTGTGAACGTATTCCTCCTCTTTTTCGATCAGGTCCAAAGCCCGCAGATCAGCCAGAATTTCCCGCCGGCAGGCCAAACGGTCCAAGCCCAGGTATTTTCCCGGAATTGGGCCGGTCATGCAGGCCAGTTCGTCAATCACCACGATCTTTTCCAGCTTGTTTTTCTGGGCGATCTTGAAATCCAGCGGATCATGGGCAGGGGTTATTTTTACCGCTCCGCTGGCGAAATGCTTGTCCACGTCATCATCGCCCAGAATGGGAATCGCCCGCCCGGCCAAAGGCAGAAGCACCTCCTGGCCGATGAGTTTTTTATAACGGGAATCCTTGGGATTCACCGCCACCGCCACATCCCCCAGCATGGTTTCCGGCCTGGTGGTGGCCACGACAATCCATTTCCGCGGATCCTTTTTCAGCGGATAGCGGATGTAGGTCAAACGGCCGTGGACCTCCTTGTGCTCGACTTCCAGGTCGGAAAGGACCGTTTTGCAGTTGGGGCAGCGGTTCACCATATACGTGCCCTGATAAATTTTCCCTTCCCGGTAAAGTTGTACGAAAACCTTGCGCACGACCCGTTGCATTTCATCGCTCAACGTGAATTTCATCCGGCTCCAATCCAGCGCCAAGCCGAGTTTTTTGATCTGGGCTACGATCTTTTTTTCGGACAGGTCTTTCCATTCCCAGACCAGTTGCAGGAATTTTTCCCGGCCCAGATCCTCCTTGCTTAAATTCCTTTCCTTTTGCAGATTCTTTTCCACCATCATCTGGGTGGCAATCCCGGCATGATCGACTCCCGGTAGCCAAAGCACGTTAAAACCCTGCATCTTTTTCCGGCGCACGATGATATCGGGCAGGGAAAGGGTCAAGGCATGGCCGATGTGCAGCGAACCGGTTACATTGGGCGGAGGCAGGATGATCGAGAATGGCACGCCGGTTGCCTTGACGTCCGGGGTGAACAAGCCGCTGGCTTCCCATTTTCGATACCAATCGCTTTCGGTCCGTAAATGATCATAAGCTTTTTCCATATTTGTTTCTGCCACGTTAAAACTCCAAAGAAAAATTAAAAATCGGTGTCGTTCGCTTCGGCTTTGATTTTATCGATTTCTTCCTTGATGATTTTTTCGGCCAACGAAGGGACGATCTCCCAGATCAGCTCTTTTATGGTTAACGTAAGCTTATCTTCCAATTTTCCGGTCAGGTCTATTTTTTCAGTCACCGTCAACCCGCCATCGGTTTGCGGTTCGCTTTTCGCCTCGCGCTCACGCTCGCGAGGAGGCGTTTGGGACAGTTTTTTCAATTCCGCTTCCGGCGAGATCGTCTCAGGGCGTATTTTCTGGACGAACAATTCCTCGGCGCTGAGTTTAGCCATTCGCCCTTCCGCGCCTTTTTCCTTGCCCTGTTTCTGGCTGGGGGGTCCGAAATCAAAGATCTCATCCTTTTCCAAGTACATGGCCTTCTTGGGAGCGTCGCCGGCAGAATCGTTCAACGAGCCCGTTGTATCCTTCTTGCCGGCGGAATAAATTTTGTCTTCCCGGTCGACTGAAAATTTGAAATCCTTCCTGTCGGCCATCCGGGTCGCTTCCAGGGAGGATTTGATCAAGGCATCGGAGGTATCCCCGTTGGCTGCCTTCTGAAAGCGTTCGTGAAATTCATCCGATATGTCACGGATCATGCTTTCCGCCGGCATATTCTGGTCGGCTGGTTTCTTTTCCGGCTTGGCCGTCATGGGCGCGGTTATCTCGTCGGCAGGAAGTTTCGTTTCTTCTGCAAGCGGTTCTTCCTTAAAAGGATTCTGGATCGCTTCATCGGGTTCCGGGGGCAGCAAGGTGTCCTTGGGCGGCTGCGTGCCCTGGGTAATTTCCTCCGAGGGCAGAATCTCATCCCTTTCCGGAACCTGGTTTTGTGGAGCGTTGCTGCCCGCGCCGGCCTGGGCCCCAACATCAAGGCGAATATCCGAAAAATTGATGCCTTCGCCTACTGGAGCATCGGTTTCGATCTCCATGATATCTTCCGGGAACGAACTGGGTTCCTCCTCGGCAAATTCAGTGGCGGCTTTAGGTTCCTCCTGGCTGAGATTCTTCATGACCGAACTGACCAGGGCGTTGGAATCAAAAGGCTTGGTGACGATATCCTCATATTTCAGGTTTTTTATCATTTCATTGTCCACGGCTTCAAAACTGCCTTTCATCAAAAAAACCCGGCAGCGGTTCAGCGCGGGAGTCTCGTTGATGAAACGGCATAAGTCGTACCCGCTGGTTTCGGGCAATTTGATGTCCACAATAACCACGTCCGGCTCCAGACGCAGCAATTTTTCCTTCAGCCCGGTCCCGTTCTCGAAACTGTGCACTTCAATATTTTCAATCTCGGAAAAAGACAATTCCACGATCCGGCGGATGGTATAGCTATTGTCAGCAAGAGCAATAATTTTCTTTTTCATCCTAGATCCTCCTGGCTTTTTCCCATATAGCTGTTTTTTAGCATTTTTTCAATAACAATGTCAAGTCAAACGGTTGACTTTTTAATTTTTTTATTGCAAAATAAATCGCTATGCACAGAGTGAAAGTCTTAATAGCCAAACCCGGCCTGGATGGACACGACCGCGGCGCAAAAATCGTGGCCAAATATCTAAGGGACGCCGGGATGGAAGTCATTTACACCGGCCTGCGCCAGTCCCCGGAAACCATAGTCAATACGGCGATTCAGGAAGACGTGGCCATTATCGGCCTGAGCATCCTTTCCGGCGCCCATTTGCAGCTGTGCAAAAGGATCATGGCGGTTTACTCGGAAAAGAACGTCCCGCCGCCGCCGCTGTTCCTGGGCGGCATCATTCCCAAAGAGGATCTGCCGGAACTGAAGAAATTGGGCGTCCAGGAAGTGTTCCCCCCTGGAACGCTGCTGGAAACCATTGCCGACAAAATCAGAAAAATCGTCGTCCAATAATTCATGCTCATGATTGACAAATCATTTTTCTTGCCGTACAATTCGGGCAGCAACTCGAGCCAATACCATGAAAGCCGCAAATAAAAACCAAAATTATTCGGTCATCATTGTTTCCGACGCCAAGTCCACCAACAAGGAATTCTCCGTTTCAGCAAAATTCATCAAGAACGCCATACTGGCTTTTTCATTCCTGGTCGTCTTCTTCGGCTTCATTATATTTCAGTATTTGACCATGACCCTGGACAAGCAAAAAATGAAGCGCCTCGAACTGGATGCCAAAGACAAGCAGCAAAAAATCACTTCGCTGTCCTCGACCATTGAAAGCCTCAACCAGAGGCTGAAAAACATGGAAACCTACAAGGAAAGGATCATGGTGGCCACTGGCCTGACTTCGCCCCTGGCCCTAAAGGAAGTGGGCAGCGGCGGCCCTGAATCCGACAACCAGTTAGCAGGCGATTTTCCCGCGGCGCAAACGACACTCCCCGGCAGCAGCTTGCCCCAGCAAAACTTGCTGAGCAAAACAAAAGAAATCAATGAAAATGCAAAATTGATAGAAGAATCGCTCAAGTCGGTCGAAAGCATGGTCAACCAGCAAAAGCTGCACTTGGCGGCCACTCCGGCCATCTGGCCTACGCGCGGTTACATCTCCGGGGTGTTCGGCAACCGTGTCCATCCCTTCACCGGCCGCTATGAGTTCCATAACGCCCTCGATATAGCCACTCAGCTGGGTAATAAGGTTATCGCCCCGGCCGATGGCGTAGTCCTGGTGGCCGAAGCCAAAGAATATTATGGCAAAATGATTATCATCGACCACGGTTTCGGCTACGCCACCCGTTACGGCCATCTTTCGGGATTCAACGTCAGGGAAGGTCAGCGGGTCAAGCGTTACGACGTCATCGGTTATGTCGGAACGACGGGCAGGAGCAATGGCCCCCATTTGCATTATGAAGTCCGTTACTTCGACAAGCCCGTCAATCCTAACGATTTCATACTGGATATGCAAAACTAGTCCGCAACAAACCCGAAGGAGATATTTTTGTTTTTTTGATTAATTTTGCAAAAGTATCTTGCTTTTAATTTTTTATTTACTTATAATGACTTGGATGAATAAAACAGACAAGCAAAATAAAAATGGGATTGCTGATATTATTTTCACCGATCTATCCACAATAAAAAAATTTAAAGGAGGAATTGTATGAAAAAAATTTTTGTACTGGCCGCTTTAATGATGCTGATCATGATCACGACTTCCTGTCAGAAGCCTGAGGAAATCACGCTCTCAAAATATTTTCAGGCCATGAAAGCCAAGGACAGGGATACGATGGCTTCCATGGCAGCAGAACCGATGGCCCTGGAGTTCAAATCCTGGAAATTGGTTTCATCAGAAGATCCAGTCAGCGAGGATCTCATCCTTCAGCAATTGATGACCAGTCTGGCCGAAATCAAGACTAAAAAAGACAAGCAGATCGGTGTGGTCAAGGACAAAAAAGACGCTCTGGACCTATTGAAAACCAAACTGGGCGAAACCCGCGGCAGCCGGCAGAAAGCCGAATTGAAAAAACAGATCGACGCCGGCGAACAGGATGTGCTTGCCGAAACCCAGAATTACAAGCAGGCCCAGATGGATTATACCCAGATGAAAGAGCAGGTGGAAGTGGAAAAGAAAATGGTCACGATGTCCACCAGCATCGATCAGAATCAGGAACTGATGACCGGCAAGGCCATCACCGTGAAATCCATAGTCAGGATCACCACGGTCAACGGCGATAAGGATTACGTGTTTTTGCTGAGAAAATACAACCTCATCAATCCTCTGACCAACAAAGTGTCGCCCAACCGTTTCATCATCTTGCGCATTCAGCCCAAAGAAGACTACGAGCAGGGGAAATAGATCACATTCAGATACTTCCGGTAAATGGCAGGCCGCGGGAAACGAAAACCGTTTCCTGCGGCCTTTTTTCAAACCCAACCCTGGAGAAATAAAATGAAAAAAGTTTCACTACTGTTTTTATCCATTTGCTTGATCGCTCCGCTCTGGGGCGAAAAAAGAGCGTTGAGCTTCAGCGATGTATTTTCCGCCGGCCGCCTTTCATCCCCGGTCGTATCCCCGGATGGAAAATGGATCGTGTTCGCGGTAAAAACACCCGACATCGACCGTAACACCTTCCAAACCGACCTGTATGCCACCGACGCGGCCGGGTTGACGCTCAAGAAACTGACCGATGGCAAGGGGAACAGTTCCAATCCCCGCTTCCTGAAATCGGGATTTTTGACCTTTGTCTCCAGCCGCGACGGCGACCCGCAGGTATTTTCCATGGACCTGAAGAATCCCGCCGGGGCTAAAGCCATCACCGCCGTTGCCGGCGGCATCAGCAACTTCATCTGGTCAAGTGACGAAAAAAGCATTGCTTTCACCCATGACATTGATCCCCGGGCCAAGACATTCGCCGAGGCAATGGCCATGGAAAAAGAAGCTGAAAGTTCCAAGGTCAAGGCCAAATTGCTGACCGGCCTCATGTTCCGTGAGTGGGACTCCTGGCGGGACGGCAAACGCAGCCATGTCTTCCAGCACCGCCCCGGGAGCCCTGAATTCACCGACCTGACCCCTGGCGACTTCGATACGCCGCCGTTGGCCCTGGGCGGCGTCCAGGATTTCTTGTTTTCCGGCGACGGCGCCTGGTTCGCGTACGTGAAGAATATCGACCCGATGGTGGCGATTTCCACCAACAATGACGTCTTTCTACGCT
>Ga0315293_10006853_pt1 | contig 10617 bp, 7 predicted proteins | sample YL17G13_20_MG_FD_203071 | JGI IMG/M metagenome (GOLD analysis project Ga0315293, IMG submission 203071) | Sediment microbial communities from Yellowstone Lake, YNP, Wyoming, USA - YL17G13_20 | ecosystem: Environmental > Aquatic > Freshwater > Lake > Sediment | place: USA: Wyoming | collected... | reverse complement strand
GGCTGGTTCGTGCCCTAGCGCTCGATACCGGCAACTCAATTCTTATGAACCCTTCGCCATATACCATACTATGCCATTCGACTCCAAGTTTGTCAATAGGGTCCGCAAGGAGTTCCCTGCGGCCGATTCGGACCCGGCAGGAAGGAAAAGGGCGTTCTTGGACAACGGTGCTGGGACACTCGTCACGAGAAGGAGCGCCGAGCGGGAGGCGCAGGCGAGGATTGACTGGAGCGCGAACGTGGGCAACCTGTTCTCCGAGTCGAAGGGAGCCGAGGAGATCATCCTAGAGGGGCGAAGGGCGGTCGCGGACCTGCTCAGGGCCGAAGGGCCTGAGACGATCATCTCAGGCGAGTCGTGCACGAGCCTCATGTTCATGCTCAGCTACGCAATCAGCAGGGGCTTGACCGGCACGGAGAACGTCGTCACCACAGGGTACGAGCACTTCGCCAACATCAACCCCTGGGCTGAGCTCGGCGGAATGCGCCTAATACAGGAGCTCAGGTTCGCCAAGTTCGACATGGACGCCTGTCTGCTAGACCTGGACGATGTGCAGAGACTGGTGGACAAGAAGACGAAGGTCGTGACGGTCACTGCCGCCTCGAACGTGCTCGGGACAAGGACCGACCTCATAGAGGTCGGCAAGATCGCGAAGGATGCCGGCGCATTGTTCGTAGTCGATGCGGTGCATCATGTCGCTCACGGCCCGACCGATGTTCAGAAGATGGGCTGCGACGCGCTCGTCTTCTCAGGATACAAGCTGTTCTCGAGGCATGGAAGCTTCATGTACATGAGGCCCCAGCTGATAGAGAGGCTGAACCCGTACAAGGTCGACCCATCACCCAAGCACGGTCCGGAGAAGTGGGAGTTGGGGACGAGGGACCAGGCCATGTTCGCAGCGATATCGGGATCCGTCGACTACCTCGCGTGGCTGGCTGCTCCGAAGGAGAGGTATCCTCCAAGGGCGGGACCACAGAGAAGTGCGAAGGTTAGGGAGGCCCTGAAGGAGATCGAAGCCTACGAGAAGGAACTCTCGAGGATAGTGCTCGACGGCTACGGAAGGTTGCTCGGACTGAGATACATTCCAGGTCTTACCCTCTACGGCCCGAAGGAGGTCGTGCCGAAGATCGGAAGGGACCCGACTTTCGCGTTCAAGCTCAAAGGCTGGGAAGACCGTGATTTGGCCAAACTGCTCTGGGATAAGTACGCCATCGCCGTGGGCGCCGAGGACTTCTTCTCGCGCGTGCCCGCGCTGTACAAAGCAAAGACAATGGTGAGAGCGTCCTTCGTGCACTACAACACCAAGGAGGAGGTTCTCGCGTTCCTCAAAGCCCTCAACGAGATAGCCACGAAGAAGGACTCTGGAAAGAAGTGAGTGCGAGGTGGGGCCTCCATGATCAAAGAATATTCAGGAGATCTCGAGGCTGCAGCTGGTGCCCTCGGCGAGGCGGAATCGCTCTTGAGAGCTGACGGCAACGGCAATGGGCTAATCGCTGTCCACGTGAGACTGGGCACAATCGAGGAGAAGAGAGGAAACTACTCGGCAGCCGTGAAACAATACCAGGAAGCCGCGAGGCACGTTGAGTTGGTGGACGACAAGTACGCCCTCACACTAGCCAGAGACAATATCGCATCGATTGCGAAGTGGGATCTGTGAGAGACCCTACTCCTCCCCGCCGACATGTTCGACTTCCTCGTAGTACGGGAGCCTCTCGCCGACCCTGTCCCTGGCTCTCCATAGAGGGCCTTTCGGTTCCTCGATCATCATTAGCCTCAAGATCCAGATGCGTCTATCCATCGATTCCCTTTCCACTTTGTCCAGCTTGAAATGATCGTAGAACCCCGGCAGCCGCTCCAAGTTCTTGAGAACCGTGTGATACAGGCCCCAGTCATGGGCACACAGTTTGGCGATGTGTCTCGCGTTGATGACCCCCTCGCGATCATCGTAGCCTATCTTGTGGTCCCTGAACAGTGAGAAAGTGTCGTGGAAATCCTTTTCGTCAAGCTTGACCACCTGGACCTTCGTGAGGAAGAGGTCAGTGAGGGATATCGTGTACGTGTCGATCTCAAGTCGGCCCCTGAAGTCAAGTGTGTGGTCCATTCTGAACTTGTCAATGAAGACCTCGGCGTGGCGATTGTTCGCATGATCCTCGAACTTAAGGCGCTGTCCACCGTGGAGTGCGTTGAACTCCTTGTCAGGGACGTAGCCGAGCTCCTCGAACACCCCCTCAATCCTCGCTGCCTCAGAACTGAGCCCCACAAGGTCGATATCGGAATAAGGCCGTTCGCAGAACGCGATGCTGGTGCACTGCATCCTGACCGCGAGCCCGCCCATGAGCCTCAGGCGTACCTTCTTTTCTCGCGCGCGGTCAATGATCCGTTTCGCCTCTTCCGGCATGTCTTTGAGCGGAATCATTGGCCCTGGAGTCGGTGCTTTCTCGCCCATTGTTGGTTGATATCCACTTCATTCTAGAAATTCGTTGTCGCGAACGCCGTGTGGAAGGGTCTAGGTCTCTCTGATCAGGTACTCGACGACTCCATAACCTACTTCGTTGCCGAGTTGGAACCGTGCAAGAGCTTCGTGCATCACGGCCACGCTCTTCTCGAGTATGCCACCGAACGGCAGCTTCGTCGACCTCAACACATCCGCCTGCACCTCATGGACCGTCCCATCCTTCTCCGTCAACCACATCTTGATATTTTTCGGCCCGCCTCCCTTGACGTACTCGGTAATGAGGTCCGCCCTGACTATGGGTCGGTTGTCACCGTCTATGTGAATGTACCCCGCGTCTACTACCTCTGTCCCGACAATGAGCTTCATTAGGTTGAAGGCAAAGCGTTCGGAAAACTGGCAGGAGAACCAGATCCACATCGTTGGTGCCATCCAGTCCGTTAGGCCCCATGCGTGGTCCTTTTCCCCAAACCCCTTGACATTGATCGTTTCGCCTGCGATCGTGAGATCCCCCCTGATCTTGCCGAACTGCTCCGTGTGCTCCGCGGCCTCGACTTGTGAGACCACTTCCTTGCCGCCAGCTGCGCAATCCCTGTAGTCAAAGATCTTGTTGGCGGCCTCATAGCTGAGGGAGAACTCGACATTTCTTCTCTCGATGCTATCCCCGAGAGTCCTCTTCATGGTTCCTGTAAACTCCATCTTCCATTCCTTCTCCGGGACGATTCTTCGGAACTGTAGGCCATTTACCTTGAGCTCGGTAACCTTGCATGGCTCTACATCTCTGACGCTCAAGACGCTCCCGTCAGGCATCATGATGTAACAGAGCATGCTCTTCTCGTTCTTGTTCGGCTTCAGGCCTATCCTCATGAACGCGCAGATGTCCTTCTCCTTGTCGTACAGGTTGAAGTAGAAGCTCTCGTTCCAGTCGGCGTGCTTCCCGAACGGATGAATGGCATCCGTGTCTTGCGCAATTCCTGCCTCATCGACGTGATGAACCCGCATCTTGCCGTCAGTCATGTAATCACGGACCTCCAAGGTCGGTCAAGAGACCGAGCAGCTTGGCGTATGTAATCTCTGATGGGCTTACCCGAAGATTAACATGTCTGCCATCCGAATGTCAAGGTTGAGCGATGGCCGATCATTATCTGTTCAGATCCTGAGAAAGAGAAAGTAAGTAACCTGGGCACAAGGCCCAAGCGTTTGCTGGAGTTTCATTGGCCCGACTTACGTCACCGTTAGCATCACGGGCACGATGCCGAGCCGATCTCCGCTCGTGCTGTGCAGGTAGACCGCAGCCATGTAGTAGCCAGCCTTGGCCATGCTCGGCACGTTGACCGTCACCGTGATGTCCACGCTCTTGCCCGGCTCGATCGTGACCGATGCAGAAGGCGTCGCGGACACCGCAAGCCACATGCACTCGGCAGGAGCGAGCAGCGAGATCTTCAGGCTGTACGTCACTGGATGGAAGTTGCTCATGCCATAGTAGTTCACGTACACGTACCAAATGCCTGGCATGGGATCCTCGATGACCATAGCCGCGAGCCCGTCCTTCTGCGTACCGTATTCCGGAGACACGGACGACCCAGCAGCGCTGAATGCAGGGTTGAACAGGTTCAACGATAGTGGCGACATGCCTGCTGGCCAAGTGAGCGTCAGCTCGAGGGTTTCGGTGTTCGGCATCACGAGCACATAGTACGTATCCTCCGCGCCGTTGTGGCTCGGTGCGATCGTGCCCTTGTATGTGGCACTTCTCGACGCGAGCATATCGCCGCTGGCCGGCATCCCGAACACTTCGATCGGTGCGACTCCGAGAATGTTGTTCACGGACATCGTTTGCGTGTATGTCTTGCCCGCCTTTCCGATGAACGACAACGAGTCGGGGTTGTACAGGTCTGCTCCTAGCACAATCTTGCCCCAGAACTTCTCGACGAAGTCTCCACCCCAGAAGCCGCCTGCGAATATTCCCAGCATCCAATGGCCAGGTTCGGGGTTGCTCCAGGTCAGCTGCTCGTTCTTGATGGACGTGTCGAATGCCGCTAACCCGCCAGTGTCAGTCCACAGCGACAGGTCGTTTCCTCCACCGTTCACCACAATCATCCTACCGTCGGGCGAGACGAGCCAGATCCACACGATGTTGCCCTCGTGCGCCCAGCTGGCGGTCGCGAAGATGTTCGCGGTGTCGGCCGGAACGTCGAAGTGATAGTAGTAGTACTCCCCGCCGGTGTATGATATCGTGCTGCCGGTGAACGCGCCCTCGAACGTGCCGATGTTCTCCTCAAACGAGACCGGGACCGTCAACACCACAGGTATGGTGGCCGTCTGGCCGCCGTTGGACACCCGAACCTGCGTGAAGTAAGTTCCCGGGGTGCTCGGCGCCAAGTCGTTCAAGTTGAGCTCGAAGTCCGCGGAGACCCCTGCTGCCAAATTCAGGCTCGGGACCGAGCTCGTGACCCAGCCTCCAGGTTGCTCGTCGTAGAACGTGATCGTCGTCTTGACCAGAATCTCCGTCGAGGGCATCATGCCGCCTCTCGGGAAGACCCAGACCACCCAGGGCTCCGTCCCGACAACCGGTGGGTCAGGTCCGTTCAGCGAGACCTTGCTCTGCGCGAGCTTGCCATAGCCTCCGTAAGTCGGTCCGTAGGTGACGAACGCGCCCTCGGAGTCGTAGACCGCGTTCCTGAAGCTGACAAACGGTCCGCCAGCCGACCAAGTCGTGTCTGCCTGGACGAAGTCCGCTCCTTCGGGAATCGTGATCTTGTATCTCACGCTCTGCGCGCCGACCAAGCTGGCCTCCATGTTGACCGTGTAGTCACTCATCAGGACGTAGTCCGTGGGCTCGACCGTTACCGTCTGGTCTGCAGTCCCGGTGACCGTCACTTTCAAAGGCTTCGGTGCTTTGCTGTCCACCGACCATTCGTTCTCGTTGAGCAGGAACGCCGGCTTCCTCGCGAGCATCTCGTTCAGTGCAGCTGACACGTTGATTAGGCCAGAGGTCTGATCGTACCCTGGATATCCAAGGTTCGTCGCAGTGCTCCTGATCAGCTGCTCCCAATAGGCTGGTGCTGGTAGGTCTGGTCCCAGCTTGGCCTTGTAAGCTGACATGAGCAATGCAGTGCATCCTGCAGCGACAGGCGAGGCCTGGCTTGTGCCTCCGAATTCCTGGACGCCCTTGGAGCCCGATGAGCTGAGGTAATACGTCGGTGCAAGTGCCCAACCGAACGCTCCTGGGGACATGATGTCAGGGTTCATCCTTCCGTCTGCGGTCGGTGGTCTGCTCGACCATTCGATGACCTGGCCCGTCCTCCACTCGCCTCCGACAGGCATCAGGAAGCCTTCCTGGGAGAACTCCCTGAAGAACGTGCTCGCTCCGACCGAAACGACGCCCATCGCGGTCGCGGGCGAGTTCACAGTGCCCTGACCTGGTCCCTCATTCGCCGCAGATACGAAGACTGTCACGCCGGACTCGACTGCCTTTTCCATCGCGAGCGAGATCGGGTCGAGCCCGTTCGAAATCAGTTCGAAAGTACCGACGCTGCAGCTCAGGACATCCACATCATTTGCCACGGCCCACTCGATGCCAGCGATGATGTTCGAGTCCCAGCCGACGAATTTGTCAAACACTTTGGCCGCGTAGATCTTCGCGTCCGGGGCCATACCCTTGACCTTCATGTACTGCCCGATTATGCTGTTGTAAACGTAGTATCCTTGGGCTCCCACCATGCTCGCGGTCCCAGTCCCATGGCCATCCTCGTCCTTGAGGCCGGCGCCGGTCGTGTCAACGTACGCCTCAATCGCGGGCGCAAGATCAGGGTGCTTGTAGTCAACACCGGAATCGACGAAGCCCACCTTGATCCCCTGGCCGGAGAATCCGAGGCTCTGTCCCCAGTCCGCGTGCGTCACGTTGAGTGCCTCAGGCTCCATCCAAGGATCAACGGAGTCGGCCTTCCCCGCCGGAGGCACACCATCGCCCTTCCCCATAGGGCCTGGGTCGAGTTGCCTCAAGCGGTCTTCCGAGATCGAAGCGACTTCGCGCATGCCCTTCAGGGTTTGATAGGCTGATGACGACACAATGCCAGATGCTGCGTTTATCAGCTGCAGCTTCTTGACGTTCGACGCTCCCAAATCCTTCATCGCCTTCGTTACCGTGTTGAGCGATTGCGAATCCGCGTTCGCGAATACGATCACGTGCATCGAGTTGCTGGAACCAGAGGCCATAGCGACGACTTGTCCCGCGCCCGGTGCAACGAACAATGCTGCGGTCGCGACAGCCAACAATGCGACCGCTAAGCTACCCATTCTGAAACTTCGCAATATCTCCTCCCCCTTTCTTGATGTGAGCCTTCATGCAAAGAAGCATCACACTTGCCCTTTTCACCGTACTGACGCTATAAATAATTTGTCGAGAACAAGAATGACAACCGCCTGAACCTGCAGGATAGTTCCGCAACTATCCGGCTGCTCGTTTCCTCGGAAATGCTCGACCTGAATCGAACATCGCTCATCCAAACGAAGTCGCTGAACACCTTATGTACCGTGCGCTCGATACCCCGCTTGTCATGAAGTGGATTACGCGCGAGCATGTGCATGTGGATAGAGTCGCCTGCCCTTGGCTCATCCGCCGGTTCGTCGATCCGAGTGCGGAATTCATCTTCGTTCCGGCTGGGGACGTTGAGAGGATCGCCCAGGAGAGCAAGGCGATCCCATTCGACACTCCAGGGGCGGAGCTTGGCCATCGGGAAGAGCGCTGCAGCTTCGACGCGATCATCGAGAAATATGATTTGAAAGACCAGGCACTGCTAGACCTCGCCGCAATCGTCAGGGCGGCTGACACTGACGCGTTCCATCTGGCCCCCGAATCGATTGGGCTCGAGGCGATCGCCGCTGGCGCAACGATGATCTCAAAGGATGATTCTGAGACGATTGAGAAGAGCATGTTCCTGTACGACTCTCTCTACGCCAACTGCGAGCTCAGGCTTCTGCGTGAGAAGTACAAGGCGGAGCTGGAGAAGATGTCCCGCGTGGAGCGAAGGGATTTCCTGAAGCGGAAGTTGAGCGAGAAGGCGAGGAATAAGTAAGCAGTCTTGCATGAGGTGGTCATGGCGGAGCTGCCGGATCCTCATCGAAGGATGCTCATCGTGCTGAGCGTTGCAGCCGCATTCGCCATCCTTAGTTCGACAATGTCCAAGAACCCTGTCCTGCCCCTACTCGCCAAGCATATCGGTGCGGATGCCGCGCAGGTGGGCATCATAGCGGCCATAAGTCCGATTCCCGGAATCCTCGTAAGCAGCTTCGCGGGTGCGTACTCTGACAGAATTGGCAGGCGCCGGATAATGGAGACCTCGTTGGTTGTGTTCGTTACGGCGCCGGTCCTGTACCTCTTCGTCACCAGCCCATTACAACTGGCCGCGGTAAGGTTCTACCACGGCTTCGCCACGGCAGTCTTCATGCCCGTGGCGATGGCTTCGGTCGCGGACAGGTACGGTCCCGAGAAGAGAGGTGAGAAACTAGCTCTCTATTCCTCGGCCACGATGGTCGGCAGGTTCACGGCGCCGTTCCTCGGCGGAACGCTTCTCTATATCGCGAACTTCGCAAGCGTGTACATCGCTTGCGCGATCACCGGAACGATCGCCCTTGTCCTCTCCTTTGCAATCCCGTGGGGAGATCCAAGTCCGGCAACCGTTCACCCTGCGCGCGAGAAGGGCTCGTTCTCATCGCTCAGAGGAGTCGTTCGTCACAGGAAGATCGTCCTCACGTCCTCCGTGGAGGGGCTGCAGTACTACGCGATGGGCGCTTTCGAGGCCTTCCTCCCGCTCTATGCGGATTCCCTTGGCTTCAACGCTTTGGAGATTGGGACGATCATGGGAGTGCAGGTACTGAGCATGCTCGTCTCAAAACCATTGATGGGGAGGATCTCTGACAGAAGAGGCCGGGAACCGAGCATTGTGTTCGGTCTGCTTCTGGGCTCCGCAAGCATTTTCCTGATGCCGAGGACCGGGGACATCTTCGCCCTCGGATTGTTGTCCGTGGCATTTGGCTTGAGCGTCGCGTCGGTCACCGCGTCTACCTCCGCCCTGGTATCGGAACTGGCAGGCCGGTCCGCACACGGTAGCGCGATAGGGTTGCTGAGCTCCATAATGGACGTCGGGCACTCGGTCGGCCCGCTGGCCACGGGAGCGATAGTCGGGGCGGCATCATATCAGGCAGGTTTCGGGGCGGCTGGCGTGCTTCTTCTCCTAGGTGCAGGCGCATTCGCTTTGACTATCGGCCGGTCTTGAGAACGAGAGAGAATTGACGAGAGATGGCAGGCTCAAGAAACCGCCATCCCAATCTGGAATCATCTTACTTCGATGTTCTGGAATCCCGAGTCAGGGTCGTTCCCAAAAGCCTCGAGTCTGCCCCTGATCTTCCACTCGTTCCTTACCTGTCCGTTGTAGGTCGGCTGGCCCATCGGGATCTGGACCGTCGCTTCGAAGGTCTTCGATTCGCTCGGTTGCAGCACGAACGCGGGAGCGATCGGGATCGCCTGCTTCACGTGGTCATTCTGGATTGGATTCGTGTGCCCGCATTGTTTGCATTTGACCTGTCCGCTCTCCACCGCGTGTATGTCCACGAAGACACCACCGGATTTGACCTCCTTGCCGGTCGAGACCACGGTCACCTTCACCGCGAACGACTCTCCGAGCTTCATCGGCTGATGCGGGTATTCGATGCTCACCTTGGCCGCGCCGCCAGTCATGGCCTGTCCCACTGATTTCATCTTGTCGAGAATCCCCATTTGTCCACCTACTGAGTCCTTTCATGGGAGACCGCGATATATATGGATATGCTCAAATCCTCAATATTATCAGGGCAAGTGTCGCAAATATTGCCGACTGATTCGCATAGACATCGATCTAGCCATGGGTGAAAGTGGACCGGGCGAGAATCGAACTCGCTCAAGCTAGGAATCCATTGATACGGTTCAATCAAAGCGGAATTGCACCAAGGCGTCCCAAACCTCTTCCTTTTCCGATTTGTCTTGTTCACCAATACTGCACAGAGCCGTGTGCATGCTTGGAAGTCAGGTCCCTTTCAATCAGAGGGAATTTGAACCAGACCCGAGACGGACACCTTTTCTTGAAGGTCCAACAAAACTGAAAATGCGTCGAAGGGCCTTCGATCACTCGGAGTTAACGTTAGAATCCTTCGGAACTTGAGTTCGTGGAGACTATTGGTTGCCCCTCAGGAATCATACCGAGCCTCAGCAGGTATATTTATTACGCTTGCAGGGAAATGACGCGTAGAGTGGAGTCCCCTGTCCAGCAATGCATCCGCAAAATTCAGAATCGTTCTCGTTCAAATGCGGTGCTCACCGAGGCCTGAGGCGAATATCGTCGCTGCGAAGAGTGCGATAGCTGCCTCACCTGCGAAAGATGTGGACCTTTGGATACTGCCAGAACTGTTCTCCAACCGATACGTTGGCCAGTTCGAAGATCGCAAAGCTCAGATAGCGCGTCTGCCGGATCACATGAGTCTCTTGACTGAATTCAAAGAGATCTCGAAAGAGGCAGGTGCAGCGGTGGCATTGTCATTTGCAGAGGTCGTGGACGCGGGGACGTGTTACAACTCGCTCGCGCTGATAGACAAGAGCGGGAAGGTGAGAGCCTCATATCGGAAGATCCACATTCCAGACTCTGAGGGGTACAGAGAGGATCTCTACTTCAAGCCAGGAAACCTGGGGTACGTTGTCGCCCGTCTGGGCGATGTCAAGATCGGCCTTGGGATATGTTGGGATCAATGGTTCCCGGAGGTGTCCAGGACCTTGGCCCTCAAGGGCGCCGAGCTCCTGATTTACCCCAGCGCGATAGGCTCCGAACTGGTAAGGCCGGATTTCGACTCCCGTCCCGAGTGGGAACTTGTGATGAGGGCACAGGCGGTAATGAATCGGGTATTCGTTGCTGCCGTGAATCGCGTCGGCCAGGAAGAGAAGATCAGGTTCTATGGAGGCAGCTTCGTTGCTGATCCGTGGGGCAAGGTCGTCAGGCGCGCATCCACGAGCCGTCCTGAGACGTTGCTTGTGGAGCTGGGCCTGTCGCAGATCCGAGATGCCCGTTCATTCTTCGGATTCCTCGACACGCGCCAGCCGCATACCTACGGAGACCTGACAAAGGCGAGGAGGTCAAGGCTTG
>Ga0315293_10006852_pt1 | contig 10617 bp, 6 predicted proteins | sample YL17G13_20_MG_FD_203071 | JGI IMG/M metagenome (GOLD analysis project Ga0315293, IMG submission 203071) | Sediment microbial communities from Yellowstone Lake, YNP, Wyoming, USA - YL17G13_20 | ecosystem: Environmental > Aquatic > Freshwater > Lake > Sediment | place: USA: Wyoming | collected... | reverse complement strand
AAACCGCATGCTCGATTTGAGAGCGAGACGGTATGTGGATGCCTATCTTATCGGAGCAGTCTACGCAGGCTTGGGAGAAAAAGATAAAGCATTCGAATGGCTGACAAAAGCCTATGAGGAGCACGCAGGTCAATTGGTTTGCATCAGAGTCGATCCCTGGATGAAGAATCTGCGCTCTGACCCGAGGTACGAGGAGTTGCTGAAGAAAATGGGCTGGGAGAAATGAGCCGTTCTTGACCTTCTGGGAAGACGCCGACCCCGGCCTGCCCGAAGTCGAGGATGCCGGGAAGAGGCTAGAGGGGCTGAAGGATTGAGGCGAGTGGATACTCGAGGCACGAGGGCAGGCTTACTGGGTACAAGCGGGATGCTAAGCGAATTGTGGCCTCAAAGATAAAAGACGACGAGGGGGGGGTGAATCATGAAACGCGGTTTTGTATTTTTCGTATGTTTGCTTTTCTTTTGCGGATGCGGATTACGCCACCAGAAGGATGGTTTTGTTCCAAAGCGTTATGAAGATGTCGATGCTTATATGAAAGTCAGGGAGCGACTGATTCAGGCCGAGCTGGCGATGCGAATCGATGCCGGAATCAAGCTTGGGCCCGAAGAGGAGGAGGCGAACCGTCGGCTGACGCTACTCAAGCAGGAGGAAATAAAACGGACTCGTGAATATTTTCCACCGGCACATAGTTTTTTAAAATCTAAAACAAAACAATTGATCGACCAGTCTCCCATACTGGAAATCATGAAACGTATGCCTAAGGGGGGGATTCTTCATGGCCACGGTTTTGCCATGGGAGACTTCCACTGGCTTGTTAAGCATGCGACTTATCTGCCGAACTGTTATATTTACCAGGGAGAGGAGGAACCACCTCGCAAAGGGTCCATGAGGATCTCTACAGAACCGCCTGGAGACGGTTGGCGCCTCGTCAGCGACCTCCGCAAAGCCGCAGATACCGTTGAGGAATTTGATGAAGAGCTTTACCGGTCTGTAACGCTCGGTGAAGAAGATCTTGGTCAGCCGGATATCTGGGCTGAATTCAGAAAATGTTTCGCTAGGTCTACGGGCCTATTCAGTGAGGGGATCTGGAGTGGCTTTTACCGCAAAATGCTTAGAGATATGATCACGGAAAACGTGCAGTATGTCGAGACCCGAGGTGATATTGGGGGTCAAGAAATCATAGAGGAGATACAGCGCGGCAACCCGGAATTTAAGGTTAAGTCCATATTTTCCTCTCACCGCTCCGCTCCCCGGGAGCGAATCGGAGAGAACTTGAATCAAGCCCTGGACGAGAGAGCAGCAAATCCCGATCTCATGATTGGTTTTGATCTGATGGAGGAGGAGGACAAAGAGCACACAAATCTATTTTTTATCAATGAAATTTTTGAAGCACGCCATAAGGCCGAACAGCGCAAGATCACGCTGCCCTTATACCTCCATTCCGGCGAAAGCAACTGGACGGAAAATGAGAATATTCTAGATGCCATTCTCCTTGATGCCAGGCGGATAGGCCATGGTATCGCGCTTTTCAAGCATCCTCTCCTCCTGCAAATAGTGAAAGAACGGGGCATCGCTATCGAGGTCTGTCCAATCAGCAACCAAGTTCTCGGCTATATTGCCGACCTTCGCAATCACCCCGCCGTACTCTATATCAACAGTGGCTTGCCGGTTGTCATCTGCCCTGATGATCCGGGTATCTGGAAATGCACGTTTTCTTATGATTTCTACGCTGCGTTCATGGCGTGGGGATTGGATTTAAGATGCCTCAAGCAGTTGGCGATGAACTCGCTCCTTTACTCGGCGATGGCTCCCGAGGAAAAAGAAAGGGCTTTAAGGTATTGGCGAGAAAAATGGGAGAAGTTCATTACCTGGCTGAATGAGTATGAGGTTTAACCAACCGTTGCGAGGCGGCGCTGCCGCAGCCAAGGACATCACAAGAAATTCCTTCCTCAATAGAAAGACGCCGACCCCGGCCTGCCCGAGGTTGAGGACGCCAGGTAGCGGCTGGCCGGGCCGTTTCCGCTGGTTTCAAATCAATTTGACAAGCGGCGAAGCTCCGATTTATCATTCCCTGCGATGGGGTGAGGCGAAATTGGCACTTAAACGATCATTCGACCAGCGCGGCAAAAAACAAAATTCTTGTAATTAGCGTAGCGCGAGGGCTCGATCATGCTGATAGTGCCCCATTCCGGGATCCCTTTGAAGGCGGCGGTGACGTTCTTCCAGGTCTTTCCTCCATCACGCGTGACGTGCACCAGTCCGTCGTCGCTACCGGCCCAGATCAGGCCCGGCTCGACAGGCGATTCCGCAACCGCGAATATCGTGCAGTAGGTTTCGACGCCTGTGTTGTCGCCCGTGATCGGGCCGCCCGACCACTGCTGCTTTGTCTTGTCGTTGCGCGTCAGGTCACCGCTGATCGCGGTCCAGGTCCGGCCTCCGTCGGCACTCTTGAAGAGCACGTTGCCTGCGTGATAAATCACTTTGGCGTCGTGCGGAGAGAGCACGATGGGCGCGGTCCATTGGAAACGGTACTTCATGTCTTCAGCGCCGTGGCCGGACGGATCCTCGGGATAGATGCTTACGTTCCGGGCCTGTCCCGTACGATGGTCATAGCGCGAAATATAGCCTCCGTACTCCCCCGCGTAGACGATATCGGGGTCCGTCGGGTCGGAGACGACCCAGCCCGCCTCGCCGCCGCCCACGCTGTGCCAGTCGACGTTGCGGATCCCGGCGGTCGTGAGGCTGTGGCTCGGGGCCTGGGCCGTGCCGATGTCCTGCAGGGCGCCCGCGACATGGAAGGGCACGCGGTTGTCGACCGATACGTGGTAGAACTGCCCGATCGGCAGCACGCATCCGAGCCAGTTCTCCCCGCCGTCGGTGGAAATATCCACTCCCGCGTCGCTTCCGATGATCATCCGCTTCGGGTTTTTCGGGTCAATCCATATGTCATGGCTGTCCCAGCCCTTGATCTTCACGAAGGTGAGGGTCTTTCCGCCGTCGATGCTCTTGACGAAGGAAACCTGCGGAAACCAGATTTCGTTGGGATTGGCCGGGTGGACCGTTATCGTCGAGTAGTACCACGGCCGCTGGCAGAGGAGACGGCTGGCGTTCGCGCGTTCCCAAGTCTCGCCGCCGTCGTCCGAGCGGAACAGCCCGCCTTGCTCGGCTTCGATGAGGGCATATACGCGGCGCCCGTCGGAAGGAGCCACCGCCACGCCCACCTTGCCCCAGATGCCGTCAGGAAGGCCTTTGCCCTTTTCTTTCCCGTCAAGCCGGGTCCATGTGTCCCCGCCGTCGCGCGAAACGTACAGGCTGCTGCCCGGCCCCCCGCTCTGCATACTCCATGGCGAGCGGCGCGTCTGCCAGAACCCGGCAAAGATAATGTTCGGGTTTGAAGGATCCAGGCCGACATCCGACGCGCCGGTGTTCTCGTCCTTCTGCAGCGCCGGAGTCCAGGTTTTTCCGCCGTCCTTCGTGCGGTAGACGCCGCGCTCTGGATTGGGGCCGAAAGCGTGGCCGAGTACCGCGGCGAAGGCGATATCGGGATCGGCGGGATGAATCACCATCGTGCCGATCTGCCCTTCCTGTTTCCAGACGTGCTTCCAGGTTTTGCCGGCATCGACCGATTTGTAAATTCCGTTGCCCGCCGCCACGTTGCCCCGGATATTGGCCTCTCCCGAGCCGGCGTAGATCACGTTGGGGTCCGACGGCGCCACCGCGATCGAGCCCATGGAAGAAATCGGCTGCTCGTCAAAAACAGGTTTCCAGGTGATCCCGCCGTCGACCGACTTCCATACTCCGCCCGAGGCCGCCGCCGCGTAACACGTGTTCGGGTCTCCGGCGACTCCCGCCACGCGCGACACGCGTCCTCCCCAGGCCGGGCCGAGCAGCCGATACTTAAGCGGCTTGAGCTCAGGCGGTCCGCCCTTGGCATTATCGCTTTCCGGGGAAGCAACCCCGGTGAGCGCAAACAAGGCGAGGCAGACAACCATAAGATCTATGGCCGATCGCAAATGCCTGTTCATATGGTCCTCCCTATTATTTACGAAATTAAAAAAAATTAATGTGAACGCCTTAGATCATGATACCCCCTCTCCCCTCCCGCTCCCTCGAAGGGGCAGGGTAAAGGAGAGGGTGACGTCACAAGGTTTTTTGTGTTGCTGGTTGGAGACGCGTTTTCGCATCGATTATCCCATCTCACCACGGGACGGAAGCATAAATCAGGGCTGGAAACATGTCAATGACGTTTGGAGGGCCGAGCCGCAGAGTTCTCCCAGGAGCTTGCGGTTATGCTCGAAGAATATCCGCAGCCTCTTGGGGCGGGAATTTGCTTATGGAGTTGACGTCCTGTTTCCCGATCATTCCCGGACGGGAAGCAGCACGCGCTGCGATGTCCCGTCGGGCAGGACGAATTCGATCACGGCGAGCGGCCGGCCCTGCGTGGCCAGAATCCGCTCGCGGAGCTGGGCGAGGGTGAGGCCGGCGGCCGGTTGATCATTGACCAGAACGAGGATCCAGCCCTTGGCGACATGGAATTTCTCGGCGGAGGAGCCGGGCGTCACCGAACGGACTTGAGGCCTTCCTTCGACGAGCTCGAGCTGCAGGCCGAGCGCGGTGACGGAGTCGGAGACGCCCGGCGGGACCGTTTCGGCTTCCCTGCGCAGCGCCGGGGCCGAGGGGGCGCTGGCCTCGAGCGTCGGCGCAAGGCCGGCGTCGCCCGGGCGGACGGCCTCGGGATGGAGGCGCACGCACTGGTTGAAGGCGGCGCGGGCGGCATCCAGATCTGCCCGCTGTCTGTCCCACTCTTCGGTGAGGAGGATTTCCTCATCCCTCAAGATCTGGAGTCCCTGGCGCAGGCTCTCGAGTTTTTTGTGCGTATCCCAGGCGCCGTCCAGAGCTGAATAGAGGCTTAGCATGACCCCGACGTATTTGGCCGTCGGCCCGGCGAAATTCTTTCGGATGAACTCTTTGTTCGGAATCGAGCCGCCGGCCGCTCCGGTCAGGACGTCATCGACCGACCCGCCTGCGCGCCGCACCGTGTTGGCCAGGAGCTCATCGAATCCGCCCATTTCCCCGGCCAGGGCCCGTTCGAAAAATAGATCGGTCAGCTTAGCCTCGACGAATTCCTCAAAGGCTTTTTTCGCGGCGTCCTTGCCGCCCTTTGCCGCGAGCGCCTCGAGAACGTCGCCCGGGGGGAGATTTTCGGTTTGGAAGTAAAGGATATACTGCTTCAATCCTTCCTTCATGACGCCTTTGAGGGTCGCGTCCGCGAGGGTCGCCGTGATGCCCGCGGTGGCGAGGCCGGTGAGCGGTTTGAAGGCGACTGAGGTGAAGAGGAGGATCATGTCTGCCGTTTTGGTCCAGAAGGCGAGGTCCCGGCGGTCGAGCCACTCTTTTTCCAACTGGGCGATCAGTCCCTGGACCGTTTCCAGATGGTAGAGGGACATCCTTGCCTTGAGCGACGCCACGGCCATGGCCAGCCGCTCCTTCTGGCAATCGTCCTTGCCCACGGCCCCCCCGCCGGGCGTCGGCGGCCGGTCGCCCGACGGAGGAGGCAGGGTGCTCGAACATAAGCCTGCTGCGGCCAGATTGGCGCATAATTGGGACGCCAGGGATTTCAGCTTCTGGTTGAATGGTGGGACGATCCTCCGTTCGTGAGCTTCCTGCTCCGCCTTGGTTGGATATTTGCCGGCGGCGTTCTTCCCTCCCACGTCAAGCGTGGCGCCGACGATGAACCACATGTTGCCGCATATTCCGGCGGCATGGCCTTTTGCGGTCGGAATCGTGGCGTTGCAGCCATAGTAGGCTTTCAGGCTTCCGGCTGAAATGTCCTCCTTGACGTATTCCGGGGGAACATTTGCCGCGAAATCATACCGGGATTTCGCCAGGCTATCGCTCCGCATGATATAGACGTTGAACGTGATATACCAGCACGCGATTTCCGGGCAGGGCCTCTCGATTTCCCTGTCGACATACTCCACGTTGATCCCTTCGCTATCCCGGACAACGCCTTTCTCCCCGTAGGTCCGCATCGGGACCAGGCCCATCCGCTGCATGATCTGGATCGCCCGCTGAGCCCGGGCTTCGAGGTCGGCGTTGGCCATCTGAGGCCCTGAGCCGGGCAGCCCAAACCCGAGGACGGCAGTCGCGAGAACTCCGAAAATCAACCAACGACGATGCTTCGATCTCATTTTGGCCTCCCGGAGGGATGGAAATTTGCTCTTCTGCACGGTTCCGGGAACGAATCGGCCTTCGTCTCGAAATCCCATCCTGCCCTCGCGGAAAACGAAACATAATAATTTCCTTTTCTGCTGCGCCGGCTTGACAGGCGTGCATGGCACAGATTTCGCCTCATCCCATAGGCGGGGATGATAAATCAAGGAGTCGCCGCTAGTCAAGTTGAGTTGAAACCAGGAGAAAGAAGCCAGAAAGCCGCGGATAGGCCGAAAAGCGCCAGAAATCCGACAGACCTCTTCTCCCTCGGGCAAGAGAAGATTAAGAAGAATATTCGGAGAAGGCCTCAGCAGCCATTAAGACTTCCTGATAGGCGGAGCTCCTCCTCCACCATCCGGAGGGCAAAAGGCCCGAAGCTTGCCTTCCTGACCTTTCCCCCACGAAAATCATCTTGCCGAGCAGCAGAACCAATCCATGCACAACTAAGATACCACGATACCCAATTGCATGTTTTCTTACTATTTCCTCGGCCGTCGTGAGCGCAGCCTGCTCGAGGACATGGACCGGGGGGACAATCTCTCGCCATCCTATCGCTTAACGGTGAAGAAGTAGAAATTGTCCGGGGCTGTCCGGGGAAGCGTCTCCCGGCGGCCTGACTTATCTGCCGCCGAAAGGTAATATTCCACTGTTTCTCCCGGATTCGCACCGGGAATTGAAGCCTGAAAGACATTCGGTGGTCCATCCGGAGCGGCCGTTTTTTGCTGCCCTCAGTTCAAGTTTGCCGTGTAGGATGTCCACTCCCGAGGCACCTGGACCGGGAACCTCCCCAGGTTCTTGCCGTTCAAGAAGACATCGACGTACTGGTCCGGGAGCTGGGCGACCCTGAACCTGATGGCTGCAGCCCCGGAGGGAAGGTTGAGATGAAGCGTTACGAACTTGAGCAAATCGCCGGCCCAGCAGAAGTTGTCCGCCCCCTCCCAGCCCGTCTCATCATAGGAGAATCCGATCCCCATCGAGGACCGTGCAGCCGGGGTACCGACGTCGACGTTGAGGAGGACATTCCCGACGCCATCCAGGATTTCGACCTTGTCGAAGGCAGCCGCTTAAGGTATTGGCGAGAAAAATGGGAGAAGTTCATTACCTGGCTGAATGAGCATGAGGTTTAACCAACCGTTGCGAGGCGGCGCTGCCGCAGCCAAGGACATCACAAGAAATTCCTTCCTCAATAGAAAGACGCCGACCCCGGCCTGCCCGAGGTTGAGGACGCCAGGCAGCAGCTGGCCGGGCCGTTTCCGCTGGTTTCAAATCAATTTGACAAGCGGCGAAGCTCCGATTTATCATTCCCCACGATTGGGTGAGGAGAAATTGGCACTTAAACGATCATTCGACCAGCGCGGCAAAAAACAAAATTCTTGTAATTTGAACCAGAGCCGACGTAGGTTCGTTGCAGCCGCGAGTGCTGCTGCCGGCACAGCAATGTTGTGGCCATCGCAACTTCTTGGCAACGCCTTGTCATTAGGCGCGAGAAGTCAGTCGAGGAGCGACTCTCAGCGAATCTTTCGATACGTGCAGATGGATGTCTTCACTTCGAAGCGGTTGGAGGGGAATCCACTCTCAGTGTTCACGGACGCCCGTGGCCTAACTGATTCTGAAATGCAGGACCTGGCGCGTGAAACCAATCTTCAGGAGACAACGTTTGTATTCCCTCGTGATCCCGAAGTCGAGCGGCAGGAAGGAGTAAAGGTGCGGATTTTTGTGCCTGGCGAGGAAATACCGTTTGGCGGGCACCCGACACTGGGGACAGCGATGGTCTTGCGGAATCTGCGGGCCGGATCGCAAGGCTCCGTTCCATCGAAAAAGGCATCTGAAATTGTGCTCGACTTGAAGGTCGGGAAAGTGCCGGTGGTCTTCCACGAAGAACCAGATGGCCGAGTATTCGGAGAAATGCACCAGGTCGACCCTGAATTCGGACCTCTCCACAATCGCGAAACGGTAGCCGCCCTGCTTGACTTGAACCCCGGCGAGTTTGCGGACGAGTGGCCAATCCAGACGATCTCGACGGGCCTGCCGTTCGCTATCGTGCCAATCAAAAAGCTGAGCACTCTTCAATCGCTGCATCTGGACTTGAGCAAGGTTTACAAGTACCTGGATCGGCAAAGTCCGAAATGCGACTTCTACTACGTATGCCGCGATACGCAGGACCGAGAGGTAGGCCTTCGAGCCAGATGCATTTTGCCGATCGGCGAAGATCCCGCGACCGGATCGGCCGCCGGGTGCACGGCCGCATGGATGGTCCGCTACGGGATCGCACAGCCAGAAGAGGTCGTCCACATTGAACAAGGCGTCGAAATAAAGCGTCCAAGTCATCTGTTTGTCCGAGTCGCCAAAGCCGGCAACCGGATCACGAATGTGCGTGTGGGCGGTCACGCTGTGCAGATCATGCAAGGAGAGGTGTTCCTCTAGATCCCGGCCCTGCGATCAATTCAGGTTGACGCTTTTTCATTATTCCCCTCCTATCTTATTGTTTGTGGTTTAACGTACAGCACGGCGAAAAAACGAAGTCAATTTGAGGAAAACAGACCAATCCCCGTGTAACGCCGGTGTAACAGATTTTGCTAAAACTCGCCTACTTCGGACTAATGGTGCTTAAACGAAAACGTTGATTTATATGGGAAAAAATAGCGGGGCCGACGAGACTTGAACTCGCGACCTCCGGCGTGACAGGCCAGCGTTCCTCCCCAAGTCGCCTCTATGTAACAGACGTTGGTTAAGCTCGCTTATTATATACACTTTGGGACACACTACATCCTGCCGTGTGGACACGGTGTGGACAAAACCGCTAAAAATGGCTCAGGCTAGATAACTCAGGCCTAAAAGTACGAACCGACTAAATAATTGAAAAATCAGGGAATAAGATGGTGGACGGTAGGAGACTCGAACTCCCGACCTCAGCGTTGCGAACGCCGCGCTCTCCCAACTGAGCTAACCGCCCACGCTCTATCCGTTGATGTGCATCGAATTTACCATGTTTTCGGGAGATTTTCCACCCGCTGGCTTTTTTCTTCGGCCGCAGGCTCATAAGTGGAGGGCTCGATACAGCCGCACGGCTCCCCTGAAAGCTTCATCCCTCTTGAGCCCCCAGCCCCCGGCAAAACCTCTCAGCAGAAGAAACTTCCCTTCCCGCGCTTCACGGCCATCACCTCCACGTCCAAGCCGCCACGGAAAGCCCGGTCAAGCGTGTCCTTGAGGAAGTATAGATGAAAGAGCTGACGGAAAATCTTTTCCCGGGACGCAAACGGCCGGTCACCCGAGCCTTATCTACTCCGGGCCTCAACGACCCGGATCGATTACCCCCTTTAAAATTCCCTGGCTGGAAGCCACGCCTTATTGTTTCCCACTACATCAGATATAATTAGGATCAACCGCTGTCAATAGCCGGGCCGCCGATTTCCGGTCTTGTCCGGTTATGTCACATTTTGTCATCATCCGTTATGGGCATGAGGATCGAACTTGACTCTTCCGAAAAGGGTTATATACTGTAAGATGCTCATCTTATTAGGGTAAAATCGACCGATGGCCGCTAAACACGAAAAAAGCGGGTCCCTCACCTCCTGGAAGGAGATCGCCGCCTACTTGGGATGCGACAAGAGGACGTGCTGCAGATGGGAGAAATTTCTCGGCCTTCCCGTTCACAGGATGGAGGGCGCCCACAAGTCCAGGGTTTACGCCCGTAAGGAGGAGCTGGACGCCTGGCGCAAGAGCAGGGAAAGCACGCATTCTCTCGATAAGCATAAGCTCGGATCGGCACGCGCCTGGAAGACGGCCTTCCTGGTCCTGGCCCTTCTTCTGGCGGCGACGACCCTATTCTTTGGTTTCCGGAAATTGTTAAGTCCTCAGGAACCGGCGGACTTCAGGATCGACAAAAGCGCCCTGGTCGTCCTCAGTGAAAAAGGCCGCGAGCTGTGGCGCTTCGAGACCGGCCTTGATAACCTCCTCGACGACAGAACATACCATGAGCATTTCCAGGTCAAAAGAATCGGTTCCTTCAAGATCGTTACCCATCCGTATCTCATCATCAAGGACATCAACGGAGACGGCCGCAAGGAGGTCCTCTTCACGGCGAAAATCGAGGATGAATCCGGGGAAGGGATCGTCTTCTGCTTCGACCGGCGGGGACGGGAGATGTGGCGTTTCCGCGCGGGCCGCCCGATCCGGTTCGGCCGGCAGGATTACGCGGATTTCATCATCCGCGGATTCGAAGCGAACGAGCTGGACAATGACGGCCGGCAGGAGGTCATCGTCATCTCCAACGCCCGCGGCTTCTTTCCCACCCAACTGGCCGTCCTGGGCTCCGACGGAAAGCTTCTCGGGGAGTTCTGGAACTCGGGGCAGCTGAACGATATCGCCTTTGTTGACTTGGAACGCGACGGGAAAAAGGAAATCAT
>Ga0315293_10006850_pt1 | contig 10618 bp, 3 predicted proteins | sample YL17G13_20_MG_FD_203071 | JGI IMG/M metagenome (GOLD analysis project Ga0315293, IMG submission 203071) | Sediment microbial communities from Yellowstone Lake, YNP, Wyoming, USA - YL17G13_20 | ecosystem: Environmental > Aquatic > Freshwater > Lake > Sediment | place: USA: Wyoming | collected... | reverse complement strand
AGCACCAGTAGCACCAGTAGCACCAGTAGCACCAGTAGCACCAGTAGCACCAGTAGCAGCATCTGTACCAAGAAAGCGACCAGTACCAGCATTAGTACCAGCAGTAGTAGTAGAACAAGTAGCACCTGTGGAACAAGTAGTATCAATAGTACCAGCTGTACCAAGAAAGAGACCACAACCTAAGGGTATTATTACAACAGCCGCATCTGCTGTGTCATCTGCGGTATCATCAGTATTAGGGGTATCTGATGAGGTAAAGACAGAAGAGAGAGTAAAAGAGGAGATACGTTCAAGGGCTGAACTTATTCCTGAGAAGAGACGGTTATCATATAATGAATTAATTAAGCTAGCACTTGACGAATTAAATAATAAAAGGGATTCATTTTTGAAATTAGATTCGCCAAATGAGGAGGGTAGATTATCAACGTATTCAACAAAGATGTCTATGATAATAAGGAATTTATTAGAATCAAAAGGAAGTAATCTGGTATATTCACAATTCAAGACAGTAGAAGGATTGGGAGTATTGGGATTAGCATTAAAGGCGAATGGATTTGTGGAGATTAAGATAATGGGGTCTGATCAAGAACCCTATTTTTCAGAGGAAACAGAGGCATCATTACGTAAAGGTCCACAAGCAAAAGAGAAACGATTTATTTTATTTACAGGTGAAGGAAGTAGAGAAAGAAGAGGATTAATTTTGAATGTATTTAATGGTAATATAGATAAATTACCTCCTAAATTAGCACAAGTATTAATTCAATCAGGATATGGAGTAAAACAAGACAAAGATGATAAAAAAGAAGAAAAAAGGGATATGGGTGTTAGAAATACAAGAGGAGATATTTGTTGGGTAATTGGTATTACAGGAGCAGGAGCAGAAGGTATTTCATTAAAATGTTGTCGTTCTGTACATATTATGGAGCCTTATTGGAATAATGTTCGTCTAAATCAAGTGAAAGGGCGTGCAGTTCGTATTTGTTCGCATACAGATTTACCATTTGAAGAGCGTGATGTAGAAATTTTTACATATTATTCTGTATTTTCAGAAAAACAAAAGAAATTAGATTTAGATATAACATTAAGAACAACAGATAAGAGTGAGACATCGGATGAAATCGTATATAATATTAGTGTAAAGAAGGATAAAATAAATAATGGATTATTGGAAATAATGAAGGAGACTGCGGTGGATTGTGAGTTAAATAGTGCGGATAATGAGACAGTTCAATGTTTTCGTGTAGATGGAAGACCAGATCAATATTTATTTGATCCAAATTTGGAAGTAGATAAGATTATAACAGGAATTACATTCAAAGAGGAGGAAGAGAAGAGGGTAAGAGTAGATCAAGAAGATATTTTTAAGAAATTGGAGAAAGAGTCAGGAAAGGTGGTACCAGCGGATCGTTCTTCTAAAAAACAGGGTGCCCGTCCACAAGTTAAAGGATTAATTATAGAAGATAAAGGAAGACAATTTGTTATTATTCCAGGTATGAAAGATCCTTCTCTCTATGATGCATATGATACAAAAGATGTTCAATTTAGAACAAAATTAGCAACGGTTGAAATGAATCCAGTTACATTTGAGGTGTCACGTATTAATTATATAAAATAATATTCTATTCATATTAATAATTAATAGATATAGAATAAGAATTAAACATCAGGGAGTGTTTTATAAGTATTATAAGAAGTAGGAAAAGTAGTATATTGCCACATTAGATCGCTATTTACTTCACGTAAAATATCATTATCTGATGTATATTGTTCAAAGAAATGTATCCAAGCAAGATCATAATTAAAGGAGGAAGTTGCATACATACCAGGCCAACTAGGGTTTCCCAAATAGCCATTACTACCTAACATAATAGTACAAGGTTCTAATGACTGTCCAGGAGAGGGATTCCAAGTAGCATTTTTAGAATATAATTGCGTTTTTGCGGAAATGGTCATTGATGTAGTTTTGCCGCCATTTTTTATTAATACTTGATTATCTGTACAATTAATTTTAAAACTGGTACCTGTATTTTGTACAGTTAATAAGGACCAGCTACTGATAGAAGCAATAAAAATAGTATTTATTATTTGTGTTGAACCCGAAAAATTTGTTTCAATAGAGACTTTTGCATAATTATCTGATTCACGGTTAAGAATAACTGATAAATAATATGCACCTACTGCAAATTTTATAAGAGTTTCTTTGACAGGTGTAGATTGCATACGAAAACATAAAGTACATGTTTTCCAACTTTGATAGGCAATATTATACATATTAATTAAGGAAAAGGAGTTATTAATACGAATAAATCCTTTATTACCAGGTACTGCTTTTTTTTCATCGGTATGTATATGATATTCTAACCCCTTTAATTCTAAAAATTGTCCAAAGAGTCCAGGATTTCGTAATTCTTCAAATAAGCTATTTTTAGAATTTACTTCATATGTTAAGAAAGGTGCTCTTTGTTCGCACGTAAGAGAATAAAATTTAGATTGAAAGGCTGAATTACCTGAGCAAGAAATAGTTGACATTTGAAAGCAATTCCATCCTCCGCCGCCATCTTCGTAGAACATTTTAACAATATTTGGTTTAGAAGAAGAAAAATCGGAGCATTGATTTGATTGATACATTGTAGCTCCTTGTAATCCTAGATTTTCAAATAAACCAGGAGAGTCTGCATTTACTTGATTCATTGCAGTTTTATCAATATCGGCAGGTTGATTAACAGCAATCCAGAAACCATCATCTACTACTACTTTAAATTTAACAGAAAAGTCAGTTGGAGCACGTAAATCAGTTAATTGAAGCATACAACCATATGCTATACCGCCAAGTTGGTCAATACGCGAGGGTTGATTTTGTAATTGTACAAAATCAAGTTCAATCGTTCTCTTTAAGAAACCTATGACGCGACGTGGATTACCAGGAACAAGTACAAACCAAAATACTTCAACACCTTGACGATAAGGAGCACGATCAATCATTTTTTCAGGTGTAATTCCAAGAAAATCATTCATAGCAGAGGACTGTATAGAATAAGATGATGCACTAGAAGGATTAATAAAGTTTTCTTTTAATGGTCCAGATGGTGTATTAACATACATATTTGAATATAATTGTCTCATATATTGTTTTACAGCGCCAATTGTAACCATTGAATTATAAAAATCAATATTTTGATTTGTTGGATATTTTTTACCATTAGAGTTTCCACCCATTTTTAAGAAAATAGTTTGTAGACATTTTAATTCAAATGGAGCGGTATCTGAATCGGATAATTCGGAGCATACATCATAGGATTGAATAAAACCACGACGCAGACATAAATCTCTGGATGATGCACCTACTCCTGTATTTTCTGGTTGTATTGTATTTGCTTTTAATTGCCTAACTTCTTTTAATACATCTGTAATTGTTGTTTTTCCTTGTTTAAAAATATCAAGATTAAGGGGTGGATTAGATAAACGATTATATATTTTAACAGCATTTGAATCTCGAATACTACCAATATAGTCGTTAGGATTAGGAGATCCAGCAAGAGCAATAGCTAATGTTCCATTATCATTACAACCTGCCGATAGGACTTGTCTACGAAGGCATTCAGCGGATAAACGCCCATTAACAGGATCACACGTACGATCTACAACAGGTTGTGGGCCAGGGGCGGGTGGTGGAGGCGGTGGACATTGATCACCAGAACGAACAAGTGCTTGTGGATCACAATTTCCTAACATTTCACCTGGATATAATGATTGACCAACACTATCAATGGGTACACCCTGATTTGTATTGGTACAATATCCACACATATTTTTAAAGACTTCTTGATCGACATCAGTACAAGCCTTTAGAGCTTTACATTTATCAAGAAGCACTTGTTTTTTAGCAAGTTGTAAATCAAAAAACCATTTTTTATATTCGGGTGTAGGAAATGATTTAACGGGACCATCATCTTTTCCAAGAAATCCTTGTGATAAAATAGGATAAGGGCTATTAGTGGGTGGAGGAGTATACAACCAACCACATCCAAGTGTTTCACCTGGATTTTTAGAGGAAATAAGTGCATCAATAGATGAATTAGAACATTCTTGAGCGAGAGTAGAAAGGTCACGACTGGGTATATTCATAAAGATTTGATTGGGATTAGATATAGCAGGATTTTGATAATGTGTACCAAATGTATTTATAGATTCAATAGATTTATTAAAATTTTTAATACCGGAAGAAGATGTAGGAATAACATTATCTATTGAATTAAAATAGACTTGTTGTTGATTAATATAATCGGAATGTGGGTTATCACTATTTGGATTTTGAAAGGTTTCAGCAAGACGGCGAAACATTCTATTCTATTTTAATATTAGTTAGTATTTATGGACCTCTCCATCCCCGTGTATCCCATCCTGTTCCTGTTTGTTGACATAGACAATAGGATCCACCAGTATAAGTAAAACCTGAATTGCAATTTGAAATATTAGAAGAATATCCAATACATTTTGCTCCATTCCAATTTACAGGCAATTCATTATTCCAAGGACCTCCAGATGTACCTCTACAATACTGTTCACACGAAGTTGAACCATTATTACCATATACTTTTTGAGAGGGTAGTTCAGGCATTGGGTCTCTGTCTAAAAATACTTGTCCATTAGGGGGTAACCACGTATAGGATGCATTTGTACTATTAATTGGATTAGCAATATAAACTTGTTCTCTATCACTATTAAGAATAGTAAGAGTAGTTCCAAGAATACGAGATTGACAGCAATCAACACGATTCCATATAACAATTTTATAAATAGATACAATAGATCCAAGATCCACTTCAATCCAAGGTATATCATAGCAGGAAGTACAAGCAAAATTATAATAACTGGTACCTTTTTGATTTACAAAATTAGTGCTAGGAAACATATCACCTTGATATCCACTGGATTTGGTAACTGGTGTACTTGGAGTAATAATATTTGGTCCACCATCTGTTGAGTAAACTAATATTTGTGCTAAATTAAGACATTCTTGATGATTATATTGTAATCGGATATATCTTCCTTGAATAATAGAAGCAGTAGCAGCTGGAACTTTAACATAACCCATATAATTTGGATTAGCATTGATTCCTGCATCAAGATTACCTTTATAACAGCCATTTCCTGTACCATCTTTAGAATAACTAAAACCAGCACATTGTTGTCCAAGATTATTACAATTACGTTGAGCTTCATCAGGGGATAATCCATTAAAACAAGAAGGTTGTGGTCCAGTTGTTTCTAAATATCCAGTTTTAACGGTGACATAAGTAGGTTGTGTAGGTTGATCCCATAGATCGCCGCTAAATGGTTTAATAGTACCATCAGGATATTGATCGGGTGTTGGTTTAGGACCATAACAATTAACTCCTGCTTTTCCAGTATCAGGTGTCCATTCAATGATACCTCTACGTCCGCCACACCCGTCCACAACAGACGTATTAATAGGCCATTTACCACCACCATCACTTACCCATCCACTAAAACACCAATCTGCTCCATTTTTCTGTGCTTCAGTAAGTTGTTGTGTAGTGGCTACTTTTGAACCGTATTTCATACAAATTGCTTCTGCCTCATCTTTTTTATAATCATAACCAGGACCAACTGCAAATACTTGTTCTGGACCACTTATTTTATTAGAACTGGGTGGATTAAGTGTAATACCATATGCTTTTTTAATTTCATCTGCTCTTTCGAGATTAGATTGTGTATTATCATTAGCGACTCGATTAACTCTATCATATTCGGTTTTAACGGCATTTACTCCTCCAAGATTAGTAACGATATCAATTCCTGATTGATTTGTAGGATCTAATCCAGTTCCAGGATAGTTATAAGTATTTGCTTTAGCATCGATATCAATCCAGTTTTCTTTTAATGATTGAAAGCCTTCTTTCATACTGGATACTTTAGAGGACATAGTATAAGTGGAGCCAATATGAGAAGTAGTACCTTTATTTTGGTATAGGTAGGATAGACAGCGTTGAGAAAGTGGTCCCGAATCTTTATTGATTCCATCACAAGGTGATTCAATTGGAATACCAAGACCCCACATTGATAAGTCATTCCATTCAGAAATCGATAATTCAATACCATTTGTATCAGTACCTGTAATTGCTTTATTCATTTTAATAGAGAGTTGATCTATAATATCATCCATAATAAGAGGTTTACCATTAGGATCTATTTGTAGTGCATTAGCTTTTTGTTGATTGGATGGATAACCAGTACCATCCAAGGTACCACCAAGTGATACCCAGCGTAATTGTAGACATTCTAGTGTATAATTTCCAGGTTTATTTTTCTTTCCATAGCAAGGATTTGATTCTAGGAAGACAGCGGATGATTCTTTTCGGACAAAAGGTCCATTATCACAATTCATTGCATCTATTTCATATATACTGATAAAGGAGAATGGTACAAGACAAGAAAGAATCATAGTTGTTTGTTTATTACCAGGTATAAGAGAAAATGCACGTAAATTATTAACAGGTGTAGTACCATTAATACGTGGTTTAGTATTGGTAATTTTATCAGATTGTATGATAGTATTAAGATCTAATTTGAGTGGTCCACGTGAAGTTTGTCCTTGTATACAACCTGAGAGAAAGGTAGGACGATCATTATTATTTTGAACTTTAATATCAAATGTTTTACCTTCAGAGTCAGAAGGGATATCAATTTGTATGGGTTGATCTGGAGTAAGTGCAATAGTAGAAAGGGAGATACTACTATCTTGTGAAGAGATTGTAATGGTTCCTTTACCAACAAGGAAAATGGTAAAGGGGATAAGGGGTGTATTAGGATCAAGTCTTGAAAAGTCTTGTGAACTAAAGCATTGAGAACAATTGGGGGAATTAAAAGATTGTTTTTCTTCACAGTCAACACGTTCTTTGACAATGACACATTGATCTTTTGTTAAAGAGAATGTACCTGGTTTTGCGTTTCCTAATGTTGGTTTATAGACTTTATAGGGATCATATGGTTGTGATCCATTTTTAACAACATTTTCAGCATCAACTGTTTGTTGGTTACGATCTGAAAAGCTAACAAATAGACCACCTTGATGAGGATTTCCTTGGGATGACATTCCTTTTTTATCAAAACTTATACCACAATTTGTTGCAAAAGTTGGATCATTAAATGCATCGCACGTTTTTGATGCGTCTTGACACATATTTGCGGTTTGTAAACCAGCAGGAAGACTATCAGGTACATTATAATTATTTTCTAATTGTAATGAAAAATTATTCATTGTTGGTGAAGTAGACAAATTACTTGTAATATATTCTAATGTAGTCGATGTATCTTGATTTAGAGGTAATTGTGGATTTGTTAAATTAATAATATTTGTAAGAGGATTAATTTTTTGTTGTGACATATTTATCATTTGTTGATAATTAGGATCCGGAAATACAAAGAAATCCTCTTTAAAAGATTTACTATACTTTAAAGATAGTGTTAAAGTTACTAAAATGATAAAAAATATAATAATGTGTATTAACATTATAATTCTATTATATAAAAATAATTAATTATTTTTTATTATAGTATTTATAATAAAAAATAATATGGTTAAATAGTATAGATATAAAATTAATAGTTGTTATCTGGGCGAAGTTGTGGTAGAGAATCCATTTCACGGGTAATAATACGAAATACGAGGGAGGTTTGTTTGCTTAGATTTAAGAGACGAACGGGTGATTGTAAAGCGGATCCAAATGCATTTAGTACAGAACCAATATTTGCCCCAAATTTATCAATATTAATATTACCTGATGCTGGATTTGTATATCTTGCAGGGATAACAACAAAATTTGCATAACCAACTAAATTTGTTCCACTACGAATACTTATGGTATTAGAATTAAAGACGGTTGTTGCGCTATATGCGGTTCCAACGGCAATATGACCTTCAGGGCGATTAATCCAATTACAAAAATCTCGTAAAATATCGCCATAGGTTGGATCATTAAATGATAATTCGTTGTATGTGTAACCGCTAATTAATATACGATCTCCAGGGCATATTTCAAATTTACTAAAATAGGTATTTGTATTAATAAAAAAATTAGCGGGTTGTGCATCAGGGTTAGGATAGGCAGGTATCGTGATATTCCAAATATTTCCAACGGAATCTGGCGATTTTAAACTTTCTGTAAAAGGAAAGGTGATACCTAATGTTTCAGTTGCACCAACATTAGTACCGCTATTATTACCAACTTGAGGAGCAAGAATACCACCAATATCAAATGTATCAGGACTAGTACTAAGTAATTGGCCATTTGGACGATGTAAATCAATTGTTAATTTTTGTAGAGTTGATAATGGTGTAGGATAGTATTCTTTTTGACATTTTAGAAATTTAGGAATCATTGCAATATATCCTTTAGAGCAATTTGTTTGTATAGATGGATCAGAAAGCCATTGTGCATCATATTGAAGTACACCAAAACTACGATCTAAATAATTATCAGTACCATAGTTATTATTCTCTAATTCAGCTACACGAAGTGTAATATATGGGAAATTCATAACATTATCTTGAAAATTTACATTAACAGAATTAGTTGTTGCAAAAACAGTAGCATCTAAACTTTCACCAGGTAGAATAGCTTTAACAAGTTCAATTCGTACAATATTTTTAAATTTTTGTTGAGATGCTAGACTTGGGCCAAAATTCTGACCATTTGCAGCAGGATCAAAGTTTACAGTGAATTGATAACGATTCTCCTTATTATTACGTAACCAATCACGATCCGCTGAATAAATAAATAAATTATTTTCTACTTCACGATAACTTACAATAGAATCTTCACGTGTAAGATAATTTTGTGGTAAATTATGAATAGCAGGAGAGGCAAGACTAGGTTGAACAATTGTTGAATTTGAATTTGCTTGTCCTAATTCTCTTGGATTAGGAGACTGTGTCATTGTATCAAATGATCCAATGGGTGCAAGTAATAATTCACGACGATCTGGTAATATGGTTAGAGGTAAATCTGTTTTAGAGGGATATACAACTTGATTGCGTTGTACAAGGGCAAGTTCTGTATTTCGATTATGTGTGTCTTGTAATGATCTAAAAGATTGATCGGCATTAACTCGTTGTTGTACTCCTGTTTCTGCTTTTACAAGTTCATTGTTTTGTTGAGCAGATCGTAAAGCTTCCCATTCACGTTGTTTTTTAGCTTGTTCGAATAATATAGCGGCAGGTGGACTATCTTCCGATAATGAAATACGAAAATCAGGTACAGCAGGTGGAAGTGCTTTTACTTCATTGCGATCTTGAGTTAATTTTTCAAATCGTTGAGATGTATCCTGAAATAAAGTCTCATCCATTACATTCTTTACAGGATTTTTACCTTTTGTTAATTCTTTTCTTTGTAAATATTGTGAAAAATCTTTTGCAGAAGCGGTTAATACTTCTTTATTTAAAACTGGAATTGGTTTATCTCCTAACTTTGAATAAACTTGTTCAAGATAATGATCAATTGTTTTTCCTAAACGTTCACGTTGCTGATCATTTAGAGGTGTTTGAAAACGCTGTTGAAAATCCTGAACGAGAACTGTTTCCAATGTTTGATGATTTTTTTCACTTAAAAGAATACCCTTCACCGATGAAGAACCCTGTTGTGATGGGACTGGTTGAACCGGACGATACATTACTATCTCTACACTATAAATCTTTTATATGCTTTTTATTTATTTTTATTTATTATAAGTAACTAAAAATAAATTAAATGAGTAAAAAAGAATTATTTAGTAAATAACACATTTCTAAGTTGTAACATAAATGGATCATTTACGGAATCTTTACAAAATTCTTTGAATGAAATTCCATTAATCATACAAATAATAAAGTACATACTAAACATACCACATTCTGAATTACCATATTGAAATCGTCTTGCATTATATCCCAATTCACATGTTGAAATTTGTAATTTTAAAGATCTCATTAAACGTGCAATTAATGAAGGAACTTTATAACCATATGAATCAAAATATCCAACAAATGGTTTGTGAATATTATGTAAATTAATATATAATCCTACCCAATGACTTCCTCCTTTATAATGAGGATCTAAATTAAAAATAATACCAATTCCTCTAACACCCTTATTATATTCATCTTTTAATTTTAAATTACATGTTTCTTTATACAAACATTCAGGAGTAGTTGAATCTTTTTTATATGGATCAGGAGCTGAAAAATCAATTGGAAAAACACCTAAAAAACGGAACCAAGAAAAAGCTTCTTCGTATTGTTTCATTACGTGCATAATATTGTAATTATCTAACCACATATCGGGATCATCCTCCCATGTTTTTGGTTTCTTTGGACGTAAATATTCTTTACGGAGCCCTTTCTTTTTATTTTCATCTAATGGAGCTTTATCCAATAAACAATGCTCTTCATTATCATTACATCCAACCGAATGAAATATAGACTTTTTAGACACATTTAATTTTTTAGAAAGTTCGGAATATACCCCTTCAGGTAAACACTTCTTTGTTTTCTTTTTTTGTTTCGGATGACATTGACCTATATCATTAAACCCTAATTTTCTTCTTGTTTTATGTAATA
>Ga0315293_10006849_pt1 | contig 10619 bp, 5 predicted proteins | sample YL17G13_20_MG_FD_203071 | JGI IMG/M metagenome (GOLD analysis project Ga0315293, IMG submission 203071) | Sediment microbial communities from Yellowstone Lake, YNP, Wyoming, USA - YL17G13_20 | ecosystem: Environmental > Aquatic > Freshwater > Lake > Sediment | place: USA: Wyoming | collected... | reverse complement strand
ATATGATCGTCTGGTTCACGGGCTTCGGTTCGACGAATGCCTTAACCACCGCTGAGCAGACTTTCATCCAGACCTACCTGAATAATGGCGGTAAGCTCTTCCTGAACGGGCAGAACATCGCGGCCGTTCTGAACACGTCAGCGCCAACCTTCCTGCACGACGTTTTGCATGCCAACTTCACCATCGCCAATACGACGGTGAAAATCCTGAACGGCGTGGCGGGAAATCCGGTGGGCAACGGATTCACACTGAACTGCAATCCCGGCGGCACGGGATCAGGATCATGCACCTCGCCGGACGGCATCACCGTAATCGCTCCTGCCAGCGAAGCTTTCATTTACAGCGGTTTGACTCACCGCGGCGGACTGACCTATGAAGGACCCGCCGGACAGAAGCTGGTGTTCTTCTCCTTCCCCTACGAAGCCATCAGCGGTCAGAGCAGCTCGGCGACGCGCTGGCAGGTCATGGACGCCATCCAGGATTTCCTGATGCCGCCCTCGGCCTATCCCAACGTGAACATCACCTTGACGCCGATCAATCCCCCCATCCAGATTCCGGCCCACGGCGGCAGTTTCAACTTCGATGCTTCCGTGACGAATGGCGAGAGCAGCGCTCAGACCTTCCAGGTCTGGATCATGGCGCAGTTGCCGAATCTCTCTTGGTATGGTCCGGCTCTGGGCCCGCTAACGCTGACCCTGCCGCCGTCGTTTACGTTGACCCGCGTGCGCACGCAAACCGTCCCGGCCAGCGCTCCGGCAGGTCTCTACACCTATCGCGGCTACGTCGGAACGTATAACACCGCCAAGTGGGACAGCTCGAGCTTCACTTTCACGAAGCTCGCCACCGGAGATGGCAATGCGGTGGGAGAATGGGCCAACACCGGCCAGAGCTTCGATCTGAAATCCATGGAGATGGGCCAGACGCCCGCTCAGTTCGAGCTGTTGGGCGCCTATCCCAATCCATTCAACCCCACCACGACCATCCGCTACGCGCTGGCGGAAGCAGGGCAGGTCGAGCTTACGGTTTATGATCTGTCCGGCAAGGTCGCGGCGACATTGGCGAATGGCTGGAGTGACGCAGGTGAGCATCAGGCCATTTTCGATGGCACGGGCCTGGCTTCCGGCATCTACCTGTACAGGTTGCAGGTGGGAGCGCTCGAGGCTGGCGGGAAGATGGTGTTGATGAAGTAAGAAATAAGAACGAAGAACTAATAAGTGAGGGGCGTCCGCCGCGGTGGACGCCCCTTATGTTTTGCTGAGAGCTAATAGCTGAATGCTGACAGCTATTTGATCAGTATCATCTTTTTAACGGCGGTAAAGCTGCCGGCCTCCACACGGCAGAAGTAAATGCCCGACGGGAGCTTTGAAGCATCCCAGGTGACCTGGTGGTAGCCGGCCGGACGCTCGCCGTTGACCAGCGTGCCCACCAACCTTCCGGCGAGATCGAAGACGTCAAGTTTGACTCGGCCCGCCTGCGGCAGGGCGAAGCGGATGACGGTGGCATAATTAAACGGATTGGGCGCGTTCTGATACAGGCGATATGCTACCGGCAAGTCTGGAATGGAGCCAGTGCCTGGCTCGCTACCAGCCATGCCCCATAAATTTGCAATGATTTTATAGTATTCCGCCAGATTCCCTGGATTAAGGGGTGGGATTCTGCCTTCGTAGCCAGTTTCACCAAATCCGCATGCGCCCTGGCCGCCACCAAGTTCTGCCAGAAGATAGGCCATGCCTGCGTCGATAACCGCCAGAATTGAGTCTTGCAGGGGCGGGCTCGAAAGCAGAATGTCCTCGCAATCGGAAATTGCCTCGAAATATTCCGCAGCATGGATTTTGGTGCTAATGCTGCTAAGGAATGCCCGCGAGCAGAACTCTTCATTTAGGGGTAAATTTGAGAGACTGACGAAGTATTCTGCGAACTCATCAAGATCATAGCCGCCTTCAACGGCGCAATCGCTAATTCTTCCCAGCGAAGCCAGGGCAAGCAAGCTATCAGGAAAATTTTCAGCAATGGATTGAAAGACTCCGATTGCCGCCTGAAAGGAGCCTTGCTGCTCCAATTGGCAGGCTTGGCTGAAAAGCATCTGCAGCGTATCCTCCTCAAGCGAACATAAACCTTCACCCCCGGGTGGTGGGTTATTGAATTCCAGATCGAAGGGATTGTAGATGTATTGTACACTGGAAGGGTAGAACTGGGTGCTTTGTGGGTTTGCGGTGCCCCAGAAGTTTCTCCGGATGTTTCTGTGTCCGGATGGATTGGGCGAGTTATCATAGATCAGAATGGTTGAGTTTGAGGATTGGTTGACCGCGTTGTTGTGCCCTAGGTCCATTAAAGGGAAGGAGTGTATCACGTAAATTGGGTAATGAACGGCGACCAGCGTACTCATGGTATTTATGCCGCCCGTTTCAGCGGGCTGATTCATGATGGGAAAGCTCCCATCCGTAGCGATGAGCTGTTTGCCAGAATTATACTCGATGTAATTGTATTCCATGCGCGGCGAGCACATATCAAGATAAAGTCCGCCGTAGTAGGAGGAGCTGCCATTGTCACGAATGAAGTTCCTGACCAATTCAACCCCGGAACAATTAAACAGGGCTATTCCGCCGGCGAGGTTTTCATGCACCGTATTCCATGCAATGTCAATATTCAGCGAACTGTAGGCCTGCAAGCCAATTATGGAGGAGTTTTCGATGGTGCAATGGGAGATGGACACGTCGCCCGCACTGAAAATCACAATGCCATCGGCATTGCACGATAGGGTGCAGTGGGACATGTCGAACGAACCGCCGACGCTGTTCAAGGCTGTGTTGGCGCCGGAAATGGTGCAGAAATCGAATTGGGCGTCCCCTTGCCCGGTCCCAAACAGCTCGATCCCGATCCAATTTAATGTCGGATTGCGGCGCTGAAAGACAATGGGCTGGCTTGAAGTGCCTTGAGCGATCAGTTGCCCGCCCGCCTCAACCCGGATTCTGCCGCCCTGTTCAAAGGAGATGACAGAGCCGGGCGAAATTGTCAGAGTGAAGCCATCCGGCACGATGACATCGCCACCCACAACTACATCTGTGCCGGACCAGGTGGCGTTTGTGGTTTGGGGATAAATGGTATGGCTGGGGAGGGGGAGAAGGCCCAAAGTTCCTTCCCAGTAATTGCGATAGAGATCACACTTGATCCAGTCCTCCTCATCATCCGAGGTAATTTCCTTCAGGGCAGTTCCATCTTGATAGAATCCCTCCCACAATGCCCCATACCCGCAACTGCGCGAATCGTGAATAAACAAATCCGCATATGTGGGCAGCAAGTGATTTCTTCCCGTGGCCCCGGGGAAGACGCAACCTTCCGGTTGCGCGCCCAATCCCGTGCCGTTATTAGCCATCTGCAGATGCAAATAACTGTGGTTTCCTCCTGGGCTTGGCAGATTCTTTTGCTGCCACACCAGTAAATTATTTTCTGGATTTGGCGGGGAATATTCATCAGGATTTCCCGGGGCGAATTTATTGAAGGCGACGTAGCGCCGGTTCTCAAAGACGAAATAATCCTGGTAAGGATTGCTGGGCTGTGTGCCTGCCACCATGTAGATGTTGGGCGTGTTGTAGGTCTCATCGTAGGTCATCGTGAAATTCATCTGGTTAGAATTAATCACGGTCGGAGTCACCCAATTCTTTTCGATTAGAAGCACAGGATCCGGATGTGTCGGACAGGAACAGGTATATCCCAGACCGCCACAGGTGCCGCTTTCCATCAGATCCCATTCGTGCGTGGGTGTTATATGCCCCCATCCAAATATGCCATGTCCCGCCTCATGGCAGTACTCGCCGATATTGGTGAAGAGCCACTCATAAGGTTCAAACTGGGTCTGGAAATACTTATTCCAGAGCTGTGGATTATTAAACCAGGTGCCCCACCAACTCCATTTTTCGTGGCATGTAAAGCCTCCGATGATATCTAACCCATATTGATTGTAGAATGCCGAAGGCATGCCCAAGCCGCCAACCGGTCCAATGAGATGCCATCCGAGCCCAGGCTCATAGTACCAATTGTTCCCTGCGCCAACGATGCAGATATATTGGGTATTTATCGGAATCATGCCCTCTTCGGCGCAATAATCCACCGCCCAATTCCAGACTGTGCCATTCATAGAATAATTCTGCCCCGCGCATTCATTGGGCAGGTTGTTGGGATAACTAAGCCATTGGGGAACGCCCCCTACGATATTATTGATTATCGTAGTATACATGGTCGCATTGCCGCGTGATACCTCTGTCCAGTAATCTCGCTGACTGCCAAAAACGGGATCCCCATCAGGTGACGTTATTGATGGATTTAGTTCTGTGTAGTACGTTCCGATTGAATTAAAGTGCTCGTAGTATTGAGCGAAGGTATATTCTGGACTAGTGTTGTGCAAGCACTGCCGATGATTTGGCCCCACATCAGGAAACTCGACCAGAATCACCCCCAGGTAAATATCATCTCGAGACAGAGAGGCCCAATATTCCTGACTTTGGTCTTCGCATAGCTGATTAAAGGAATCAATCTGGGCGTTGATGATCGAAAGGATCGGGTCTGTACGCCGCAGGTGCTTTTCAATCCCTACCGGGGCATCAATCCCAACTTTGTAACTGCTAGGAGCGTAATCCCCATTTATATCCAGCACCGAGTAGTACCAGTATCCGTCTGCCGCTTTGTCGATAATTGAATATCCATCTGCCGTTTCATGCTCCCATGTAAATTCATTTCCCCACGCACGCGATTGGAAGGTCACGGCGTTGGGCTGGGAATGCTCCATCAGGCCGGAATCAAATGAGACGGCCGGGAGCATTCTGGGGAGTGCCCACAAGATCGTGGCAATCATTGCCACGGGCAGCCAAATTTTACCTTTGCGGATCATAAATCCTCCTTGTTTTAATTAAGGACGTTACTTTAAGTAGATGAACCTGGCGTACCAGGATTCTCTCGCAGTTTGAACGTTCAGCCAATAGATGCTGCTGGGCAAATCCGGCCAGCCCGGCCAAATTGTTCCCATAGGGATGATTGGCCCATCGTGCCGCCGTCCCATAGAAAAGACAACCTGGCCCTGCACATTACAAAGCCGGATTTGGAAGTATTCACCGGGAGATATGGCTGCTGGAAGCTGCAGCTTGCTTTGCGAGTTGACAGGATTCGGAAAGAGGGTTATGAATTGCTGCGGCAAAGGCTTAGGATTATTTTGGGGGAAAATCCCCACGACACCAAGCTCGCCCCAGGTGTTCACCAGGGCAGCACAGATTAGTTGTCCGTATGTTGGATCTATCTCCATCCAGGTGTATATACCCCCGCCAGAGCCGTTGCTGTCCAGGCGGAGGTAAAAAACTGATTGATTAGCATTGATTTGCACGCCTTCCTCCGGCCAGAGCCTAATCCCATCATAGTCCATCTTCTGGGCATAAAGCCGGTAAGGAGGCAGACCTGTCAGACTCTGCCGGGTGAAAAACAGCAGGCCGGTGCCGTTGGCATCCGCCATCACAACTTCGCCCTGAAAACCGGTTGTCGAGAAAATATCCTTAGGTTCCGGCCACTGGATGTTGCCTTGATAATCCAACTTTTGCAATTTTGAAGGGCCATAGTTTAATGTATCTGGTGTCCAGCCGATATAGGCATAGGGATAGTGACATTGTATATCTTTATACCAATTGATCTCCGCAAGAAATATCCCCCCAGGTCCCCAAATGGCCGTTCCCTGTGAATCAATGCGGTTTGCATACAGCCTGTAAGGATTAATTCCACCCATGTATTTTCGATAGATCTCCACAAAACCCCCGGTGCCATCCAGGGCCATTTGCGTGAAATAACCTAAATCGGGAATGATCACGCCGGAACTGCCCCATAGCGCAGTGCCATCCGGCAGAAACTTGTAGCCACGCAGCGTATCACCTCGGCAGGATATATAACTAGCGATTCTATCAGCGTCCATGGTCAAGTCATACGGCGCGGGATATGCGATTCCCTCCGGATAGAAGGGCGTTCCTTCATCTCCCATTAGCCGTTCACCCTGCGGGCCGAAGCGCTGAATGCGGCAATCGCTAATATCTCCATAGGCCATATAGGCGCCGCCCATGCTATCGGCTTTCATCACGAAATACTCCTGCTCAGCAATTCGGCCGGAGGCATTAGAAGAAACGTTCCAATATATCGTATCTCCATTGGCGTCCAGATGATAAACGGAAAGGCGGCCGTACCATTCCCCGCCCTGGTAGCAGTCTTCCATGACTCCGATGATGGCGCCGCCCTCTCCATCCGTCACCACATGAAAATCAAAAACGACCTCGCCAGTACCGCAGTCCAGATGCAGCGGCACGGGATACTGCAAGTAGCCGTCTTGGTCAATCCTTTGGACGTAGCAATCCGAAAGATAACCTCCGCCGGAGCATTTTATAACCACAAAGGCTCCGTTGGCGCCGTCGGAGACAATCTCGGATCGCAAGCCGGAGCTGACCACTAATCGTTCATCCGGGCTGGTGGGCCATTGGGCCCAGGCGGGCAGCGCCGCTAACAGGGCGGCAATCAGGAGGTAGAGGGTTGGTTTCATGGCAGGGTCCTCGTAGCCTGAAACTACTTTACAATAATGGAGGAAAATGCTGGAGTCAAGATATTTCTTAAGTATTTTTCATAGCAATAGTAGGGGCGCATCCACCGCGGTGGATGCGCCCCTGCGACTCGAACCTCGCAACTCGCCACTCGCAACTATTTCATCAGCACCATTTTCTGGGTCGCGGTGAAGCTGCCGGCCTCCACACGGCAGAAGTAGATGCCCGACGGGAGCTTGGAAGCATCCCAGGTGACCTGGTGGACGCCAGCGAGAGACCTCGCGCCAGTAGTCGCGAAAACTGCCGAAGACCTCGCCACCATCGGGAGATGTTCTTAAGAAAGGATACGCTGACAGATAGCAATCCGTTGAAGTCAGCATATCCTCGAAATTTGCGAACGAGTAAAGCGGCTCCTCTGTTTGACCGACCTTCTTGCAGCGCAAAGGTGCGCCATTGTAGCTATCGAAATCTATCAGAATGACGCCGATGACCAGATCGTTGTAAACGGAAGGATGCTGTTGCTGATACTAGGTGTTCTGCTGCCCGCAACTGTAATCAAAATCATCAATAGCCTCCTGGATCTCTGACAGCGCCGGATCGGTGCGGCGCAGATGCTGGGGGATTCCAACGGGCGTATCAATGGCGACCTTCAAATTGCTGGGGATGTAGTCACCAGTGGAATCGAGGATCGCATAGTAGTAATATCCATCGGCTTTACTTTTGGCGATGGTGTATCCGGTGTCAGTTTCGTGCTCCCAAGAAAACTCATCGCCCCAACGGCAGGATTGGAAGGTGACAGCATTCGGTTGCGTCAGGGTGCGCCAACCGCTGTTGTAGAACGCAGCCAATAAAATTGAGGGATAAGCGCAGGCGGCAATGAGCATTACCGCCAGCAGATGCTTTTGAAATTTGCCCGACATGACTTCCTCCATAAATTTTGGAATGACAGATTAGGCTTTCAACGAAGATAGACGATTTTTTTCGACCATGTGTTGCCGCCGCATCTAATTTGCAGCAGATAAACGCCGCTGGTCAGCGGTAAGATAGGGTTTGATGCTTCAAATATTGCCAGAGTCCTCCTTTCTGTTTTTGCATTTTGACGATAAATGGTTCTTCCTAAAATGTCCATTAAACGCAACTCCATAGTCACATTCGGTGGAACAGATGCGGGCAGTGTTAGAATTGATTGCGAATTAGCCGGATTTGGATGGACGCTTGGTTCATCCTTTTGGGGTGCATTGAGTTGCGGATTTTCTGCGATTGCCAGAACCACTCCCATTTGCCCGTCCCGGTTGACCATGGCCGCGCAGGTGCGAAACCACCACGAAGCATCCAGTTCGCTCCAGGCATAGAGCCCCCCTCCGCTGCCATCACCGGCAAATGTATGATATCCGGCTGCTTCGAAAATGGGAGTATTTAGGACCATATCATTTTCCCACAGTCTTTCCCCCATATAGGAATACTTATCCGCGCAGTACAGACCAGTGTCGTTTAATCCCATAAAAAGTAGGCCCGTGTTATCCGCATCCACCATTTTCCCCTCAAAGCCTGACAGAATAGTGATATTCTCCGGCCATACCGGCACTCCGTTGGAATCCAGTTTGCAGAGCTTTGACTGCGTATTTTCTTCCCGGGCGCTGTCCCAGCATACGTAAGTAAAGGGGGGCTTGGACACCAGGTCCAGTTGGAAATACATCTCCCCCAGATCTACTCCGCCGGGCGTCCAGACCCATTGGCCGGCCGAATTCAGACGATAGGCGTAAAGATGAAACAGCCCATCATACCCCCGGTAGGCTCCCACCATCCCTCCGTAACCATCCGGCGCCACCTCCATCCAACTTCCGTACCCCGGCAACAGCATTCCAGGCAATCCCCAGAGCGGATCGCCATCCGAAGAAAATTTGAAGGCGTAACGCAGATATTCGGCCCCTATTGCGCAACCATAGCAGCCTTCTTCATCGGCACTCAGAGCAAAACAGTGCTCGTTATTGGGCGCCGCTCCAATATCGAGAAAAATGCCTTCATCTCCCCAGAGACGTTCTCCACTTGGTCCCAAATGCTGCACGCGGGCATTGTCCACGGCCACACCCATAACCACGTAGACTCCTCCGCTGCCGTCGGGAGCAATATTATAGTCTCCGTAGTTGTTCCAAAAGACCGGCTGCACCGGCGCCACATTCCAGTAGATGACGTTGCCATCGTGGTCAAAGCGGAACAGGCCCACGCGAGTGGAATCGTAAATCTGCCGCTCGTAGCGCACGGCAGCAATCGCGCCGCCCTGGCCGTCGGGGATAAAGCGGTAGATGGTGGTTTGCTCACCCCAGCCGATATCCAAATTGAGGGGAGAGGGAAAAACCGGATAGCCTTCCCGATCCAACTTCTGCAAGCCGTACATGGAAAGGCCATTCAGCAGGATAAAGGCGCCACCGTCACCGTCGGAGACCAGGAGCTGGCTTGCGGCGCTGGCAACGTAGAGGCGTTGATCCGGGCTGGTGGGCCATTGGGCCTGGGCGAGCAGCGCCGCCAATAGGGCGGCAAGGAGGAGATATGGGGTGGGTTTCATGGCAAGGTCCTCGCAGAATTAACAATCTAATTAATAATTTTGAGCGAAACAAGACATATTTTCGGTTTGTCATTGAAAACTGCAAGGGCGCGGCACGCCGCGCCCCTACATCTCGAAACTTGCAGCTCGCAGCTCGAAGCTACTTGACTAGCATCATCTTCTTCACCTCGCTGTGGCCGTTGGCTTGGAGGCGATAGAAGTACATGCCGGAGGGCAGATTCGTGGCGTCGAAGGTAAGCTCCTGCACGCCCGCCGAACGCACGCCGTTGACCAGATTGGCGACCAGGCGTCCCCGCACGTCATACACCGCCAACTGCACATGGCTCAGGTAGGGCAGCTCGTAGCGGATCGTGGTGGTAGGGTTGAAGGGGTTGGGGTAGTTTTGCTCCAAGCTGAAGGTCTGCGGGAGGAGCAGATCGGCCGCATAGCCTTCGAAGGCGTCGCCGCTGTTGGCCAGATCATAAACCCAGGGGCCGCTGTCGCCGGCTGAAGACTTGGTGAAGGGGAAGGAGCTGCTGTCCAACGGCGCAGATGGATAGGTGCCCACATAGCCGATGTATTCGTAGTTGCCGGCCGGGTAGGTTCGAGGGATGCTCTGCGATCGCTGACGCACAATCGCCCCTCCGGGATTCAGATTCAGCAGCACCGGGCCCAGCGCGGGGCCGGCATAAGATCCGCTCGGCATGTGAATCATGATCCAGCCCCAGAATTTCAGCGGCAGGGTGCAGTCGTTGGTAATCTCCACATTGAAACTAAAGCTGCCGCCGTTGGCCGGAATAATGATGGGCGGATTGACCGGCGTCATGGTAATATTCTCGCCACCGGGAGGCAGCACGTTGAAGCGGTGCGCTCCGGGAGCGCCGATATAGGGGTGATTTTCCACGCGTCCGGAATCATCTTCGGCGTGGATGTAGTAGGAAACCTGCGTGTTATTCGTCTGAGCCGGGATGACCGCCGTGAAGGAGTCCACACCCGCCGAAACCATCGCCACCGTATTCCAAGATCCGGCTCCGGCTCTCCAGTTGATCACCGGCGTGCCGTTGATGAAGGGACGGTTGCTGTAGGCATGAATTTTCGCGCCGACGGTGTAGCTCTGCCCCGCATTGACGGCGTCAAACAAGGGCCGATGCACGATGCGCAGCATGTAACGGTCAGTCATGCCCATGGCGCGGCAGTGAATGGCGTCATCCGAAACCCAGCTTCCCGTCCAGCCCTGGACGTCATAGCCGGGGAGGGCCTGCTGGTGGGTCGCCATGGCGGCGGCATCCAGGGAATTATTGAACAGCGGCACGAAGTATTTATTGTCCAGGAAAAGTCCGTTGGTATAGGGCGTGCTGGATTGGCAATCCACGCGAATGACCTCGTAGGGCTTGCCGTAGGAACTCACCTGACTTTGGAAGAAGGCCACATTGGCTTCAAGCTGCGTGTTCACGGGGCTCAGGCGCTTCACAATTAAGCGGCCCGGGTCCAGCATCTTCGCCCAGCAGTCAATATGG
>Ga0315293_10006846_pt1 | contig 10622 bp, 9 predicted proteins | sample YL17G13_20_MG_FD_203071 | JGI IMG/M metagenome (GOLD analysis project Ga0315293, IMG submission 203071) | Sediment microbial communities from Yellowstone Lake, YNP, Wyoming, USA - YL17G13_20 | ecosystem: Environmental > Aquatic > Freshwater > Lake > Sediment | place: USA: Wyoming | collected... | reverse complement strand
AGGCCTGCGAATATCCCCACATCTCTCGCGCAAAAAGGCATCTGGTCGTCATTCAGGAAGTATGACCTGTCTGACTGCTGATGGCAGTTGAAGTCACCTGCGGTGTAGACAGCCCAAGCGATGGGATTGATCCCTTCGATCTTTTCCGCGTTGTCCGTGAAGAAAACGCGTCCCGAGAGATCCGGGAGTCGTCCAGGCTGGACGAGGTAGGGGCTGATCAACACGAGGATGAGCCAAACCACGAAGATCGTGAACGCAAATGCGATGTTGCGGTCGAGCTTCTTCCTGAAATTCAGTTTCACAGAATGCCTTCCTGATCCGCGCGCTCAAAGGATGGACGCTTTTCTCAGCCAGTCCACGTCGCTCACATAGAGCTCTCGTATGTCTGTGACCTTCCATTTCAGCATCGCGAGCCTCTCCAGGCCGAGCCCCCATGCAAGGACCGGATGCTTCACGCCGTGCGGCTCGGTGACCTCGGGCCTGAATATGCCGGCTCCTCCGAGCTCCATCCATTTCCCGCCGTACAGGATGTCGACTTCGAGAGACGGCTCCGTGTACGGGAAGTACCCTGGCCTGATCCTGATGTCATCGATCCCCATCCTGCTGTAGAATTCCTTCAGGACGGTGGCGAGCATGTTCATGTCTGCGTGCTCCTCGCAGATGATCCCCTCGACCTGCGTGAACTCCGGAAGATGGCGTATGTCGATCGCCTCGTTCCTGAAGACGCGCCCGATCGAGAACACCTTTATCGGCGGCTCGTTGTGCTTAGAGAGGTATCTGATCGTGTTGACCGTGGTATGGGTCCTGAGGAGCATCTTCTGCGCCTCTTCCAGGCTCCATTTGTAGCCCCATCCCTTCGACCCGGTCTCCCATCCGTTCTCGTGGACCTGCCTTATTATCTCGACGAGCTCCTTCTCATTGATGTCGAGCTCCTCCGGCTTCTTCAGGTAGAAAGTGTCGTGCAGGTCCCTCACCGGGTGATCCTGCGCGGTGAAAAGGACGTCCATGTTCCAGAAGGCGCTCTCCACGTAATCGCCCTTGATCTCCGAGAACCCCATCTTCAGAAAGACTTCACGCATCTGGTTTATCAGGATGGTCAGCGGGTGGAGCTTGCCTGCATTTATCGACGGCGCGAAAGCCTCGATGTCGTACTCCCTTATCCCGGCGCTCCTCCATTTCTGCGACTGGATGTCCCCCGGGGTCAGCTGGCCGATCTCGTCCTTGATCTCCAGCCCGGCTCTGAGGATCTCCTTGCCGTCCTCCGTGAGTCTGACTTTCCTGCTGACGACGGGCCTTTCCAGGAGGAGCCCCTTCCTCCCCTTCAGCATCTCGACCGCCTTGGGGTCGCAATCTTCCTCCGGGAGATTCTCCTTATCCAAGAGATCGTCCAGGAGATTCTCGTCGATCCCCTTTCGGTCGATCATGCCCTTCCCATCATCGGTAAGCTTGAGCATCACCGAGCCATCCGCAGCCTTTGATATCTGCGCCCAGCCCTTCTTCTTCATCCAGCCGACGGCTGCAGAGACCTCGTCCTTGGAAACGACGCCGTTCCTCTCGAGATCCGAGACCAATCCTTCGGCATTTCCGGAATAGAGCGCCTCGAGGACCTTCCTCTCTGGCAGCTTCCTCGGGGTCCTGTCCTTGGAGCTCAGGTAGTAGACTTTCGAGACTTTCTCCTCGACCGTCAACAGCCCCTTCATCTGGTTCCAGGAGATCCCATTCATGACCTCGACGAGCTTGTCCAGCCCGCCTCTGTCCATTATCTCCTCGGGGGAAGCCTCGTCGACTCCGTCCATGGCCAGGAGCACCTTCTTCTCGAGGTAGCTGAGCTTTTCCGCGATATCCTTCGTCCGCATAACTCCACTGAATCCTATGATTACGATATCAATCTAATCACGCAGCATGAAGTCCTCGATCGAGTCCTTTGCCTTCTCCCTGCGCTCCTGGTGGTGCTCAATGAACGTTATCACCCTGTCAGCCAGCGCCTGCTTGCACTCCCCGCACAGAATGGCCCCGGTCTTGCATTTGTGCTTCAGCTCCTGCAGCGCCTTGTCGTCTGGCAGGAAGAAATATTGGTCGTACTGGAATACGGAGCAGACATCAGGGTCCCCTCCGCTCTTCCTCTGCTCTTCCACGGAGACCGCGCCCCCCGTGAACGCGTCCCCGATCTTCTTCTTGATGGTCTTGGCGGAATCGGTCGTCCATATGGTCGTGTCCGCCTTCGAGGATGACATCTTGCCGGAGCCGCCGAGGCTCGGCATGAGCTTCGCGTGGATGAGCGCCGGCTTGTAGTAGCCGAGGCCTTCCGCGATATCCCTCGTGATTCGGAAATGCGGGTCCTGGTCTATGCCGCACGGGATCAGGCAAGGCACATTCTTTCCTTCGAATTCAGATTCCAGGAAGGCGGGGACGCTCTGCATGCTCGTGAAGAAGATCGATCCGATGTTGTTGCTGTTGTCGAAGCCGAAGACCGCCTTGACGGTCGAGAAGTTGATCTTCTTGGCCGCTCGGATGGCGATAGGGTACATGGTCTTGATGAGCTCGGTGTCCAGGAAGATCTTAGTCTTCCCCTTCTTGAACCCCATTGCGATGACGTCGAGCGCGTTCTCGTATCCCCACTTCTTCGTATCCTCCATCGTGAGTTTGTCGTAGAACATGAATTTCTCATCGTCGGTCATCTGGAAGTACAGCTTGACATCGAAGACATCCTGCAGGTACTTGGTGAACACCCACGGCATCAGGTGCCCCAGATGGACCGGTCCGGACGGCCCCCGCCCCGTGTACAAGACGAACTTGTTCCCCTTGTCGTACTCATTCAGTATCCATTCCAGGTCCCTGTGGGAATAGACTATCTGCCGCCTGAGCATCGAATGTATCTCGCCGTGCTTCGAGATCCTTTTCAGGAGGTTCGAGTCGATCTTCTTCGTTCCGAAGCGCTTGACCAGCTCGTCGTAGTCTATGTCTCCGGACACCTGATACGGCGTAACTATGAAGTCCTCTGCCATTATATCTCAGCCAGAGAGTTGTATTCTGGGCTATAACGATTTTCCTCGATAGAGTCCGACCGGAGCGTAGAAAGCCAAGTATTTTCCTCCATAATGCAATCTTTGGCGACCGTCAACTGATGCCAGAAGGAGCACTTGCATGAGAAAGTCGTTCTTCGAAGGCTATGACGCCCGGTTCAGGGTCCTCTTCTACGGGAGGATGTTCGCGGCGATGGGCTGGTCCCTTTCCATGCCCTTCCTGGCAATCTACATGTCGCAGGATCTCCACATCGATGCCGCCCTGGTTACGCTCGCGTACACGATCGCTGCATTATTCGGCGCCTTGAGCCAGATCATCGCGGGCGAGCTCGCCGACAGGTTTGGCAGAAGGATCACCCTGCTCACGTCGATGGCTATCAGGACGGGCGTATTCGTTCTGATCGCCATCGCTGTCCAGTTATCGCTGGGCTTCCTCTCAATCGCCATACTGATGTGCGCTAGCTCGATGTCAGGCAACATGTTCATGCCGGCTGCGAACGCGATGATTGCGGACATCGTCCCGGCGAACAAAAGGGTCGAAGGGTTCAGCATCGCCAGGATCGGGGCCAACATCGGCTGGGCGATCGGTCCTGCCATGGGAGGTTTCTCCTCCCAGTTCCTGTCCTATCCGATCACCTTCATGATCACCTCGATCCTTTCCGCGATCGTCCTCGTCCTCGTGTTCCTCTACGCGCCGGAATCTCATACGAAAGGCACGACGGAGAAGTTCAGGCTGAAGGACATCGTGGGGATCCGCAGGGACAAGGACTTCATGTTCTACGCCCTCATCACGATCTTCGCCGGAATCATCTCGATGCAGATGATCGCGACCCTCTCGATATACACTCAGGAATACACCCCCTGGATAACGAAGGACCTGCTCGGCATCGTCTACGCTCTGAACGGAGTGCTCGTGGTCTTCCTCCAATTCCCGGTGTCGAGGTCGCTTTCGAGATACCGCCTGACAACCATGCTCGCGCTCGGCACGGCGCTCTATTGCGTCGGGTACTTCAGCGTGGCATTTGCAAGCACCTTTGCGCTGTTGCTGATATCAATGACCGTCGTCACGCTGGGAGAGATAGTCGTCTCGCCTCCCTCTCTGACCATCGTCAGCAACATGGCTCCCTCTCACAGGCGCGGGCAGTATATGGGAGTCTACGGCCTTTTCGAGACGTTCGGCGGATCGTTCGGCCCACTGGTCGGCGGCATCGCGATAGATGCATTCCCAGGGCAATCAGTCATCATATGGACGATACCGTGCCTGTTCGGCATAGTCGCCATTGTCGGATTTCTCATCCTCGGTAGGCGGTTGAAGGCAGAGGTCAACGCCGGTTCACTGTGAGCACCAACCGATTGGAGATAAAATTCTTCTGAGTGTTCATCTAAATTCCTTGATATTCTCCTTGACATAGGTTAGCAATAATACATGGATATCCTCGTCATATTTGAAGAATTCATTGTCGAGTTCATTCCATAGTTGTTCCGCATTCGGATTCTCCTCAATCTTTTCCTGGATATTATTTCTCTCGTCCCTATCTTTTGGTACTTTTCCCTCAGGGAATAACTTGACAGCTGCTTCCGTTATTCTGAGGAATTCTACAGATTTGACTTCTTTCAGAGCCTCGATAATCTCATGCGTATGATTTCCTGCCTCGTTATAAAAGAATAATTGAAAGCCGTCACAATTGACCGCATCCTCTAATTCCTCGATATAGCTGAAAGTCCGTTCAGGATGAGATAATTTGTCAGGATTCAATTCGAATATCGGCTGGAGTAACATATGAATATTGAAGATGGCTCGCTCTCCTTTTTCTGATTTCAATATCTTTTCGACCTTTCCTCCAAACAGCATCTTCTACCTCCTTGCCCTGAATCGATTAGGTTAGTAAATCGGCTCTCATATAGAAAAATGCATTGAAAAGGGTTTGAGGGGAAGACGGGCGGTTGTTTCAATCTGGTCGGAATAGCCAGTCTTTGTTATCTCACTTTCAGGGATAGAAAATCACTATTAACTGCGATGACGCTATTGACGCTCTATATTCCACGAGAAGGTGTTCGAATCAAGCTTATTCAAATCATGCTGGAAGAGCACAAGATGATCGACGAGATGCTGGACCTGCTCGACCTGTCAGTAAAGAAGACGAAGGAACCGCCCGGCCTCTCCGTGGGGATCATGATGAAGGAGCTCGACTTCTGCAAGAACTTCGTCAACAAATGTCATGAGGTCAAGGAGGAGGAGATACTCGCTCCAGAGCTCCACAGACGCGGGTACCCGGTAGATCGCGGCCCCATCCTGGATATGCTTGAGGACCACAAGAAGGGGAGAGCCATCCTGAGGCGGCTGCTTGCAACTGAGAAAACCGTGCGAGCCCAAGACCGCCAGCAGTCATTCGCGGAGATGGCGGCGGCATACACCCTATTCCTCTACGGGCACATGCGGGAGGAGGAGGATCACCTCTACAAGAGGGCCGACCTCGCCATCGAAGCGTCGCGGCAGGAGGAGCTCGATGCGGATTGCCGAAAATTCGATGAGGCAAAGCTCGGGAAGGATTCCAGGCAGAGGTATCTCAAGCTCATCGAAGAGGTCAGGTCGGCGCTCGATTAGATGCTCCCTTGTGGTTGTATTTCCAAGATGATAGGTATATCACCCAGATCATCTCGAAGATCACGAGCATCGTCGGCGGGATGGCCATCTCCGGCATGCCAATCGAAAGCGCGACCGCGATAGCAAGTCCCGTGTTCTTGATCGTGGCGAACATCGTCAGCGTCCTCCTTCGAGGATCATCCCTGCCCTTCAAGGCCCGGTCCACGAGCAGCCCGACGCCGAAGACCGTCACGAAAGAAGCGATTGCCAGTGCGAGCACGACCTGAGTCTCCTGGAAGAAGATGTTCCTGTTAGCGCCCACGACGATCAGGAAGAAGAAGAAAAAAGTCAGGTTCGTCGCCGTCCCTCTGACCCTCGCGCTGAATCGCGCCCTCCTAACCAGTCTGGAGAGGGCAAGGGGGACTATTATCAGAAGCAGCAGCACCTTCAGGAGTTCGATTACGTCGACGCTCGCATTGAGCATCACGATCGCGATCGCCGGCGTCAAGGCGAGGGCCAAGAGGTAGATCGCGATCTCGCCGTGCAGCGCCAGCCTCATGTCGCCTCTCATCCTCTCAGAATAGGGGACGATCGCGACAGCTGCTGGCATCGCCGCCGTTAGCATCCAGCCGAGTCGGAGCTGGCCGTCGAAGAAGAAGGACGCAGCGATAAAAACGGGTGTGAGGATTCCGAAAGTCATAAGAGCGGGAACTAGCCCCTCGATGAAACCCGACCCCGTCTTCCCCAGTTCGATGACCATGTCGCTCATCGACAGTGTCATTATCATGCCGAGGGCGATCATCGAGAGCGGGGCCGACATGCCCGTCGGATCCCCGATGGCGAGTCCAATGGCGAATCCTGCGAACATGAAGAGCGATAAACTGCCGAGGACAGATTCAAGCCTCATCGGGTTGGGTCAAAGCGATGTAGATGATAACGGTTTCCGAGATGCAGATTCTCCTGGTGCCAAGGTTTATCAATTCGCGCCGATATGTCTGGCCAAGGTGAAATATTGGCTTGCGGTAAGTGCGCTCCAAAGAAGACAACGAAAAAGAAAGCAAAGAGTAAAGCCAAGAAGTAATCCTGGCCATTTATGCTTTCTAACGTGATGGAACAAACCTTTTACCTTATTCTCCGTACACTTTTACGAAATCGTCATAGTCCTGAGAAGTCGAAATCGACCCGCCTCATGTTGGTCTTGAGTCCCTCGACGCTCGTCCCGTCCTTGATGAGTTTCGAAACTCGCGCGATCTCCTTCCTGCTACCCAGTATTATCGCGCCGACCATCACCCCGTCCTTCAGGACGAATTTCTTGTAGACTCGGCCATCGTCCGATTTCGCCCTGATCTCCTCATACCCGCCATCTGCCGGAGGATTGACCAGTCCGATCGAAGTGAGATCGATCCCCATGACCTTGAGCGTGTTCGAGACGAGAGTCCCTTTGTATTCGGTGGAATCTTGTCCGAGGATCATCCGCGCGACGATCCTCGCATGGTCCAGCGCCGCCGGGATTATCCCCCATGTCGTCCCCTCGAACTCGACGACGTCGCCCGCGGCGAAGATCATCGTCTGCTTGTTGCAGCAGAGGTTCGCATCGACCACGAGACCCTTCCCGACCTTCAGCCCGGATTCCTTCGCAAGGTCCAAGTTCGGCCTTACGCCAGCGGAAATGATGACCAGTTGTGCATCAAACTCGGTCCCATCCTTGAGCTTCACTTTCTCGACCTGGGTCGCGCCCTTGATCTCCTCGACCTCCACGCCGGTGTGGATGTCCATCCCCATCTCCTCGATGAGAGCTCTCAGGATCGATCCGCCCTCGTTATCGAGCTGCCGCGAAAGGAGAGATCCGGTCTTCTCGAGGATTTTGATGGAGAGGGTCGGTCTTGCCTGCCTCATCGCCCTCGCCGCCTCAAGCCCGAGTACCCCGCCTCCGATCACCACGATCGACTGGGCCTTCTGGATGAGCGCTTTTATGGCCTTCGCATCGTCAAGAGTCCTGAGGGTGAAGACGTTCTGCTTCGGAAGTCCTTTGATCGGCGGGACGAACGCCTTCGCGCCCGTTGCCAAGACAAGGGCGTCGTAATCCACCCAGAGCCCGTTCGCCAGCACCCTCTTCTCCTCGGGGTTGATCTTCTCGACTTTCGTCCCGAGGTTCACCTTTATCCGGTTCTTCTGGTACCAGTCTTCTGGGTAGAACAGGAGCGACCTCTCGTCCGCCTTGTTCGCTATGAACTCGATCAGCGCGGGTCTGGGGTAGTAATGGTATTTCTCCTCGGCAAACACAATGATGTCGACGTCCTGCCTGAGCTCCCTTATCGTCTTCGCGGTCGTTATCCCAGCGACATTGTTGCCGACGATTATGACTCTCATGTAGTTCCGTCCTTCTTGTCAGCAGACCTGCGCGGCCTGAAGCCAACCCACTATCTGAATCCAATCCTGCAATCCATCGTAGGATTAGAGCTTTTCTGCGATTCCCCGCCTCCGCGATTTTGATATTCGATTCCCTGTGGCGAAATTCGATGCTGCCGCGGGTCATAAAGACCGAAAACGATTTGGGCTCGCATCTGTTCCTCGGAAGCAGGCATCTCAACATGAGGATAATCATCGTGGGAGGCGGGGCGGCTGGAGCCACCGCCGCCCAGTTCGCGAGGAAACAGGACCGGGACGCAGAGATCATCGTCTTCGAGGAGACTCCCTACCCTGAGTATTCTCGATGCGGACTCCCGCACGCACTTTCCGGCGAGATCCCTTCCTTCGAGGACCTCATCGAATTCACGCCGGAATGGTTCCAGAGGAACAAGATCGACCTCAGGCTCTCAACGAGGGTGACCGAAGTCGAAGTCCACAAACATGAATTGAAGGCAGAAGGGAAGAACGGAACTATCATCGAGCATTTCGATTCGTTGATCATCGCGACCGGCGCGGCACCCTCGGTTCCCCGGATCGAGGGAGTGCTGATGAACGAACGCCTTCGGGACGGGATCTTCCAGTTCAGGGGCATGGATGACGCGAAGAAGTTGAAGGACTGGTGCGGCAGAGGCAGGCGAAAGGTCCTGGTGGTCGGAGCCGGCCTCGTCGGCCTTGAGGTCGCCGAAGCGCTCTCCAAATCAAATCATGAGGTCATCGTTGCCGAATATCTGGAATCCGCCTTACCTCTGATGATTGACCCTGACATGGCGGAACCGCTTGCGTCGGCCATGGCGAACGCTGGCGTGAAGCTGATCACATCGGCCGCGGTCGAGCAGATAATCGGTGCTGAATGGATTGAAGGAGCGCGCATCAAGCGCCGATCAGATGGAAGCACAGAGAGGATTGATTGCGACACCGTTGTCCTCGCAACGAGCCAGAAGCCATCGACATCCCTTGCGCAAAGAATGGGCTGCAAGGTCGGGAGAGGAGGCCACATCCTCGTCGACATGCGATGCGAGACGAACCTAAAAGGAATATTCGCAGTCGGTGATTGCACGGAGTACAAGGATTTCATCACGGGCGCCGAGATGCCGGTGGGCCTGGGCACATTGGCCGTTCGCATGGGTGAGGTCGCGGGCAAGAATGCGGCAGGCGGCGATTCCCATGTCCCCGAAGGCTTCCTCAGCGCAAGGGTCACGCGGATCTTCGGTCTGGAGATCGCGGCGACGGGTCCGATCACATCCTCTATTTCGAATAAAGCCAATATGATCCAGACAAGGACAAAAGGGTCGACGCTTTCGCCGTACTATCCCGGCGGCAAAGACCTCCTCGTGAAGCTGACTGCTTCCGCCGACGGTGGCCAGATCCTTTCATGCCAGATCGTCGGCGAGAAGGAAGCCGGTCTGAGGATAGACATAGTCAGTTCCTTCATGCTCGGAGGGCTCACCGTCGGAGATCTCGCGAAGTTCGAAAACGCCTACGCTCCTCCCGTTTCGCCATGTGTCGATGCCCTGACTGTCGCCGCCCAGGCTATATTGATCAAGCTCGCGCGCGCAAAGCCAGGTTAGTCAGGTTCGCAGCATTCATCGCTTGGATGAGTTGTTATGCAAAGTCGAATCAAGGTCGGATTCCAGAGGGAAGACAGGCTCGACAGGGCGAAGCGGATCGAGTGGCTCGATGCGGAGAGGATCTCCGGGTCGTCAGCACTGATACTCGGGGCCGGTGCTCTTGGGAACGAGGTCGCAAAGAACCTCGCCCTTTCGGGGTTCAAGAAGCTCACCATTGTGGATTTCGACATCGTCGAGAGGTCCAATCTCGCGAGGTGTGTGTTCTTCACGGAGATGGACGCCCTTCAGGGTATGAGCAAAGCGGACTGCCTGGCGAGAGCCGTCGCCGCGCTGACCCCCGGTCTCGAAGCGACCCCGGTCTCCAAGAGGGTCGAAGACCTTCCGATGAGCGTTTTCAAGGAACACGACCTCGTCTTCGGCTGTCTGGATAACTTCAACGCCCGCATCCACGCCAACGCCCATTCCCGCGCTGCCGGGAGACCCTACCTGGATGGCGGGATGCAGGGGACGATCGGAAAGGTCTTCGTGTCGAATCCTCCCGGCGGTCCGTGCATAGAGTGCGCCTCCAACATCACCCATTCGAGGATCGCCGCGCTCAGATACTCCTGCACCGGCTCGTCAGTCAGTTTCTTCATGCCGCCCGTTCCCGCCGAGATCACGACGACCAGCATCATCGCCGCCATCGCGGTCAGGGAAGGCCTGCGCCTCCTCTCCCCGAAGGCTCCTCCCCTGGAAGGGCAGATGATCTACTACGACGGCCTGAAGAATTCTATGGATCTGATGGAAGTGGATGTCGACCCTAATTGCCCGAATCACGGGGCATCGCGGGCACCTGGAACCGGCTGAACGGCCTCCCTTTGGACTACAATTAGTAGGCACTATTTTTATACCCTAAATCGCTGGCGTACTCTGGTGATATGCCTGAGCATAGTCCTCAAGATCAAGAACGCCGAGACAGGCTCCACTCTAGACATGGAGCTTGAGCCGGAGAACACAGTGAACGAGATCATAGAGAGCGCCGCTTCGTTCTGGCACAAG
>Ga0315293_10006844_pt1 | contig 10623 bp, 7 predicted proteins | sample YL17G13_20_MG_FD_203071 | JGI IMG/M metagenome (GOLD analysis project Ga0315293, IMG submission 203071) | Sediment microbial communities from Yellowstone Lake, YNP, Wyoming, USA - YL17G13_20 | ecosystem: Environmental > Aquatic > Freshwater > Lake > Sediment | place: USA: Wyoming | collected... | reverse complement strand
AGAAAACGGCGAGTGAGAGTGTAAACAAAATCTTGTACGGTTTTCCTTTCCACGGCGCAAACGTCTGACAGAATGTAGTCGCCCTTCTCCAGCCTCTCAGTCTTGACATTCACGCCGCGTTCTCTGAGCCCTTTAGCAATTTTTGGAGCTGAATTTGCCTCACGGGAATCGACTATTATTGTCGGCTGCTCCTGCTCAGAGCTTTTCTTTTCATGCAAGTATGGAAGTAAGCTCTCAGTTCCGGTCATGCGCTCAACTCATGGAGATAACCTCAATCGGTCCGTCTTATTTGCGTTTGCTGTCTCCGCTAATCAAGCGAGAAGAAGCTGCAAAGCGCAGTGAATATTAGCGCGCGCTTTCCAAGCTCGAACTGTCCGTTTTGAAAGGTAGCTCACTAAACCTGTCTGCATCTTGACACACCTAAAATCCTGAATCTCTAGACGCATAAGAACGTGAGCCAGAAACAATTTTGACGCAGCCTAGAGAGCTGAGTTAAAGTAAGAAACGGGTTCTCTGAGTCTATTCGTGCTTGTTGAAGTTGAGTATCGCTATCTGAATATCTCGCATGTTGACTGTGCCGTCGTTGTTGATGTCTGCATTGGGTTTCCAGTTCGGTGAAGACGGGTTGGTATTGAATAGCAGGATCAAATAGTTGACGTCTCGCATGTTCGTGGTACCGTCATAAACGCCTTGCGTTGGACCTGATATGTCGCCCGGAACGCCAACATGAATAGGAACATCGCAAGTACAGTTGTTGTCTGGAATATCCATCTCTAGGGGTAATAGTTCTGCATAAGCGCTTAGTGTGTAGTTCCCGTAGGCAGCTCCAGTTGTATTCCAAACAACCGTCGTCACAATAGAACTACCCTTTTCAAGAGTAAGTGTTTGAGTGGCGATAGCGTTTGTTTCAGCATATAATGTCAGATTGAAAGTTTCAGTATCAGTTCCTTGGTTTTCGACAGTAATACTGATTGTCATGGTGTACCCTCTTCCCACGATTGTTTTGAACGGTGCTAGGTTGAGTACTGCAATATCAGTAAAGGGACTTGTCGCATTGTAATGGGCGACGGCGATGTGTGGAGTGTTCATGTCCACAGAAACTGGATTTGTTTCTGAGCCCTGAGATATGCCGTCAACACTCCAATAGTTGAAAGCGAAGCCGGTAATTGTGTTGGCTGTCAGAGTGACAGTGGAAGAAGCATCATACCACCAGCTGTTCGGTAGACCTGTCTCACTATCTGGCTGTCTGATCGGTTGAGGTTTAAGCCAATGCGGACTAGTTATCACTGTCATGATAAACTGGGTCTTCCAAGTCCAAGCAATGGTTGATGGTTGGCTTATTGTGAAACTCACTGTTGTATTTGTTCCTATTGCTGGAGCATCTCCGCTTCCCACCCAACCTGTGCATGCATAACGAATTCCTGTCAAACCAGAGACTGGGGAAGTTACCGAAACAGTGATGTTTTCGCCAGCGTCGAACCATCCAGATGCTTGCGTTGGTGAGTCATAGGTTGATGTTATTGTCAGATAGTACTGAGTCTTGTAGTTACCCGATATGCTTCCATCACTTGTTGCCGTTATTGAACCGTACTGAGAAGATGACAGACCTGTTGTACTCGTCCAGACATACTGCTTCGTGTTTGCAGTGATGGTTAGGGGCGATAGATAGGAGAACGAGTGAGCAGATGCATTGACCCACCAGAAGGAGACAGGCTGGTCAGCAACGGTGTAATTGATTCCGTCGACTATCAAAAAGTAGCCAATATAATCTGAGCTTAATCCAGTCTGAGTGAAAGTGATTTGCACTCTGGTTTCTGCTACATAGTTGCCTGTAACGCTTCCCGAACCTGCAACAACCAAGTTGCCACTTTGCTGATCTATCAGACCTGAAGTTGAGTTCCAGTTGTACAGTCTGCTTGCGTTTACAACTAGTGGTGAAGAGAATGAGAAAGAATGTGACGAACCAATATCCCACCAGAAGGAAACAGGTAACGCGTTGTAGCCGTAGTATTCTCCATCGATAGTCACTACAGTTCCGACGTAGTCATTTTCTATTCCAGCTTGGTCGAAGATTATCTGGTGTTGGAGCATGTAGTTTCCCGTTATGTTAACTGCAGCAGTCACGGTGAACGGAGAGGCCTGACCTATGACTTCATTCAGCACAAACTGCTTTCCAACAGTCAAACTCGTAACATTGCTGTAGAAATAGGTTACAATTGATCCATTTTCAATCCAAATAGAGTATGGCATTTGATCGGATGTAATGGGAATACCGTTGACTGTTACGACTGTGCCATTGGCAGAGGAATCCAGGCCTGTCGCGCCAAACGTTACAAGATATTGTGGGATGTAGACTGCGGTCCAGGTAGAATCGGCCTCTACTGTAATGTCTTTTGTTCTGTTGATATCTCCGTCTTCTAGCCAGTGAGACCAAGCGTATCTATTGTAGACAGCTGGCATTTCAACCAAGTAGTGACCTTGTAGCAGCGAGTCTGTGTAGGGCGCTGGATATTGGGCACCATTTATTGCAAGTGTGACGTTCTCAATAGGCCAAGACACAATTGTTAGATTGAAGTATTGCGAACTGCTCCATGGATTAATTAGCGGATACGAGTCCGTATTGTTGCCATCTATACCGTATGGTGCATCACCTATTCCGTCACTTCCAGATACATTTTGGTACGGTCCTTTGCATAGGTCAATGCCAGTGTAATCGCTCCAGTAGTTACCTCCTGAAGGGTAGCTGTTGTCCCAAAGATTTACTGAAGGCAAGTAGGATTCTGGATAATCCCAAGAGAAATCGTGGACCTGCACTGTATTGTTCAGGAAATTGTTGTGATAAATAAGATTATCGTTGGTTTCTTCGAGTTGAATGCCTCGTTGGTTGCTGTTCAAGAAGTTCTCAAAAATATCATTTGATGTCGAGTCAACAAGGTATATTCCATAAGTATTGTTCTGAATCAAATCTCCCTGCAAATCGTTGTTTGATGAGTAGAACATCTCAACGCCAAATAAATTATCCCGGATCGTGTTATTGCGACCTATTGTGTTTCTTGATGACGAAAAGAGCCGGACGCCAGCACCGTTATTCTTGAGAATGTTGTTTGACAAAACAGAATTGTTTGTGTAGGCTAGGAGTATGCCAGCGTCGTTACGTTCTAGAACTAGGCCCTGGACTCTGACGTTTGTTGAGTTTACTAGTGCCAGAAAACCGATGTTCGGGTGAGTCGAATTATCCACTAGAAGATCATTCTGGTTGACTAGATAATAGACAAATCTCCCATCGACCGTGTTTGACGTATCAACATCTCGCAGATACTGTTGAATATTCCATCCTCCAACAGCGAAATTGCGTGGGTTACCAATCATGTGGTTGCTTCTCAGAGTACTATTGTATCCGTCTAACGATATTCCAATTTCATTGTTGAATAGCACAATGTTGTTGGAAACAAAACTGTCGTTGGCGCAATCCAATATGCCAAACGTGTTTTTAGTTATCAAGTTGTTCTGAATCGTAGTGCCTTTACACCACGAGTCGGTTAAAACTCCAATTGTTCCACAGCGAAGAGTGAAATTGTTGATCATCACGCCATCGTCTTCTACTTGAAGACATACTTGGTAGTTGACACTCTCGACAATAGCATCCTCAACGTTCTCGCCGATCAAAGCGAGACTCTTTGTAACGAAAACTGATTCGCGGTAGACTCTGGACTCTACAAAAAGTGTTTGTCCATCAAAAGTTGAACTGCTGTCAATAGCCTGCTGAATCGTTGAATAGCTCAGTCCAGAATTGAGGTTATGCACTTCACCGAGAGTAGAGTAGTAAACATTGTTATTTCGTTCATCGTTCCAAGCGATGCAAGGGTGATATTCAGTTGTGACGTTTCTGTATCGGGTTGTTATCGCTAATCCCTTTCCTGCCCATACGTCGCTTACAAATGTTGGAGTAGTCCAAGAAGCCAAGTTGGCACGATTGGCTTTGGTGTATTTCATGTAACCATCGACTTTACATGTCAAATGGAAATATCCTCCGACGCTGTTGCTGGTCGACCCTCCACCGTCAACTGTCAGACTCGGTGACATTTCATTCTCAACGGATCCAAGCAAGACAAGACCTTTTACCCAATTTCCTCCGTTGTCGGTACTATATGAATATCGGATGTCAGTGTTGTTTGCCGAATAAGCATTTTCAAAAGCGACTACTACGCTGTGCCCACCGTGACTTGCAGCAATAGTTGGAAAACGGCAGTTAGTAGAACCTCCGTCGAGGTTCGTGACTTGCGTCCAACTGCTGAAGTAGTTAGAAGAGCGAACCAGATGAATTTGGCTGACACTATTGTAGTCGGCTCCATGTCTGTAAGCGATATAGACGTATCCTTCAGCATTTGTGATCGAGGTTTGGGTATGAACATTGGGATCATAGAAGTCTCCGTAGATCTTCTTCCAAGTCCAGCTGTTTCCATGATTAGTCGTATATGCGAACATTAAATCTCTGTCATCATAGTCATGAACGTACTCATAAGAGATACATTGATAGTTGAAAGCACCGTATTGGTACTCCGAAGTTATCGAAGGAAACCGATCATTCTCATTGCCAACACTTACTAGTACATGAGATTCACTGCCACTTGGAGTATAAACGCAACAATAGATGTCATTGTCTGTCGGGATATCCTCACGTTCATATGCCACATAGATTTTATTGTCGTATGGATCTATTGCAATAGATGGATTGTGGCAATCATCTCCTCCCCAATACCACTGCGTCACATAAGACCATGTACGCCCATCATCAGTCGAACGATTCAGGAATATTGCCTGTTGTCCGCCTGCTGGATACCAATCCTCGTAGGCCACATACAAATATCCATTACCATCCGTGGCCATGGCTATCTTGTTGTCGATGAAGTCGTTGTCAGAATGGATTGGTTTTTCATCTCTCCAGCTGGTCTGAAGTCGAGCAAGTGTAACGTATGCTGAGACATAGCCGTTGTTGATGGTGGAAATCGGCGTGTCATCAGACTCAGCATACTCCACTGCAAATCTTTGAACAACTCCTGTTGTAGAGGTTCCACTATCCATTACTGTGAGACAATACTGTTGGTTGTATGGGTCAGGCATGTAGTCTACGAGTTCTGTTATGTCGAGTAGAATGTTGTTGGCACAGAAGGGCTGGTCTCCTTCCCAAATGAACTCGTTGAAATGCTTCTGATAACCGCCCACTGAAATATCAATGTCACATTCACTCCTTTTGGAATGATTTATCCTGAAAGATGCAACCAACTTTGGTACATATCCAATTCTATCATTGTAGTAATAGATCCTATCGATATTCCGCTGCTTCATGACTTCATAGGATATCCAGAAATATCCATCAGCAACGTTCTCCCACCCTCCGAGCCCCCAAGAATTCGCAATCTTAAACGCTCCTTGGCGTGTTTGACCTTGTTCGGTGTAAGTGAAACCGTCATCATACCCAACAATAGTGACACAGTGACTTCCGGGATAGGGTGGACCATATTGATCGAGTGTCAGTGCATCATTGCTCGTCAAGCGTGAGTGGATGAACCCCCAAAAATCATAGTAGAATAGCTGTGTGCCATCAAAGCATATTGCTGCCAAGTTGCCGGATGCAATCAAGTTCTTCACATTTGTTAACCAATCCGCCGGTGTAGGGTAGGACGACCTTGTCATCCATAGGCAACCATCGCTCGAGCCGCGATAGGAGGGGGCTTCTCTCCAAGCATTTTCTGGAGGCCAGCTAGTGCTGTCGCTTGGATTCCAAGGCATGGTTTCCCAAGAGCTTGCACCAACACAACAGACCAGATTCATAGCTAGGCCGGGGGATGAGCCACCGTCTTGGCCCCCATTAATGAGATTATATACAAACGCTGGACTCATGATCCTATCTTGATATTTCTGACTCGGCTGCCCATTCTCAAACGTTGCCTGTGACACTGCCCATTGGTGTTCTTTGGCCTCTTGGTAAGTTTTCATGTAGTATCCTACTGCCCAAGCAACGCATGAGCTCTGCGGATTTTGATTCCCTATTGGCGGAAACCATAGCTCAGTGCTGTGATCCACAGAAGACTGCAAAGCCACGTTCTCCGGCAGCATAAACATGTCGACAGCATAATCATTTGCAATCTGTTTCCATTCACTTTCGGTTGGAGGTCGACAGCCAAACGCGTACTCACCTACCGTCTTGGCTGGAACCGTTTGGTTCTCATCATACGTTCCGATTTCCTGTTTCAATTTCTCAATCTCCAGAGTCGTCATTTTGTGCCTTACAACTGTTGGCTGTGCATCCAGAAGACTTGCACTAGGGAATTCTTTTGCACTCTCATTTTTATACTCAGAACTTTGGATGGCTTGGGACACGTCTACCTTTGGCAATGATGAACGCTGTTCAGGAGCCGATTCAGTATTTTTTGAGAACCCAAAAGGAACTAGTAGAAAACTAGAAATCAGCAATACTGCAATTATGTAAGTAACTGCCTTTCTCACCACTATCCTTTCCCCTATTCCAGGCAATCCCCGCGAGTTGGCTGGAAGTAGTCTTCAGTTTGCTTATATCATTTTGCTAGTCAGACTATAGAGAAAAGTTCTATTCCCTGCCCAAAAAAGGGAAAACTCTGCGTAAACTACCCACGCACAGATCTTGTTCGCGGGATGGTCTTCGTAGATCTTCGGCAAATGAAGCTAACCCGCCTCTAGATGCTGGCAACAACCAACACGCCTGCTGCCTATTGTTGTTGTTTTTGGGTGAGTTCTTTGATCATGTTTTCAAGGGTTTTTAGGTCTTCGTCTGTTTTGATTTCTTCGTAGGTTTTGCCTATTGCGTTTATGACTTGGCCGATGTAGGCGGTGAGGCGGCTCCAGTTTTGTTTGACATCGTCTTTCGCTGGATGGGCGTCTATGGCTTTCTGCTGAGCCATTTCGGCGAGGGCCCTGAGTTCAAGGATGAGGTGGAACCTGACGTTCTGCATGTCAAGGGAGTATTTGTCGGTGATGTCTGTGAGTCTTTTCTGTATGATCGAGAACGCGGTATGGTGTCGGGTACCCCTCCTAGGTTTTAACGTACCATGAATATTTGGATCCAAATATGAACACTGTCCCAAACTGGTTTAGCGATATAAACGCATGTTGCCAGCATTTCTCTCGATGGACTTTTCCTGTTTCTTTCTTGTGGCAGAGAGCCGCCTTCAGCGCTACTCGAAAGCAACGATGTACAGTATCATACAGGTTGAAGAATAAGAAATACTCAGCGGCGCCTAGGACGATGTCCTGTTCTATCCATGTTGAGAGCCCTTCTGACGGCGTGAAAACAACGGATATGTTTTGTCTAGAAATGTCCTATTTCCGTTGCTTCTTCTTACTCGGGTTGATCTTTGGCAGTTCTGTTAGGAAATTGAGTATTTCTTGTACGTCTGGAAGCTCTCCTAACGGATAGTTCTTGAACAGACGTATGATTCCGGTCTCATCAACTATGATGTTGGATCTTCCCGAGATTCCATCATCCTTCAGGAAGATACCGTACGCCTTCGCAACCTTGCCATGAGGCCAGAAATCAGATAGAAGCCGCGTGTTCGTGATACCTAGACTTTCTGCCCATGCCTTCTTTGAAGGCACAGTATCAATGCTCACTCCGACAGCAACGGTGTTGAGAGAGTCGAAAGCCAGCTTGTTCTTTTCCAGTGACTTCATTTGTTCCGAACAAACAGATGTCCATGCCAACGGATGGAAAGAAAGAAGCACGCGTTTGCCCTTGAAAGCCTTGAGAGTGAACACCTTCTTGTTCTGATCTAACAAACTGAAGTTCCTTGCTCTATCTCCTACCTTGAGTCGTTTTCCCATTGCGGTACCTCTATAGTTTCTATCGGCATGATTCTGTTCGATTAAGGTACATGGCCAGTATTTCTATATTTTCCTTTGGTGGTTGGCGAAATATTGAAATCTTATAAGTCACATCTAAAAGATATTGACGTGAGATTCACAATGAGTTCAGTTAAGCCACTCCGATATGGTCTAATATTGATGTTGCCCAAAACCCGACATGATACCAGGACAAGGCAATTGATCTTGGATTTCATCAGGGGTTTTCTTAGTAACATTGATGCTCTACGAGAATCGAAAGTAACTATGAAGAAGAGAATCATTGAAGTGGAAGACAAAAGATACGATCTTTTGTTTGATTCAGAAGGAGAATTCAACATAGGCATTGCATTGGAAGAAGAAGAAAGCTTGGGGGCACTAAATGCAGTAGTGAACGATATTTGCACGAGACTGAATGCTCAGAATTGGAAAGAAGCAAAATCCAAGATACGCGCTTATTCCTTTCTTGAACACTCCATTGAGGGGAAAATTGATATTCTTTCCAAACTTGTGAGGGATGAAACCTTGAAGACTTTGGCAGACGGTTCAACGCAGAGCTTTGAACCTCGCCGAATCCTAGTTTCATCAAAGAAGAACGATACCACTATAGCGGTTTCGATCACTGTCGGGAAGAAAGAAAATATAGTAGAGACCAGTCTAGTACATATGTACAAGGACGAATTCCCTCCTGATGTTGTGACGAAGACATATGAGCAGTTGAAAGAGTGGCAAAATCGAGTCTCAGTCAAGTTGATAAGTGAAGGCAATGGAACGCGATAAACAAAAGACATTAATCGTCAAAAATGGCAGATGGATTTGGCCAGATGAAGAATTAGAATCAGACCTGAACATTAGATTTCCTCCTAGGTGGAGAGTTGCAGTATCAGAAAATGAGACTGATTTTTGGGAAGATTTCTTGAAATCCAGACTTGCTTCAAAGAGTTGCAAGCCAACATCCTTTGTCACGTATGATGATTTCAGCAAAATGGAACATCGAATGCTCAAGATAGAGGAAGAAATTGGTCGCATTGTTCCACAACCACCTATGAAAGAAATAGATCAGATTGTCGAAGATGTTGCTTCAGAGTTGCGGCCAATAGAAGAAGCAAAAAAAGCATACTATTCCCAAGACAAAAATGTCTTGCACTTTTCCGTCATGGTTAGTGGTCTTTCTACCAGTCTGCTGGAGAGAATCTCAAAAATGGAGATTTCAATTTCCAGAAAGTACCCGACTTTCAGTATTGAGATCGAACCAGCTACATGTGATGAAGATGTTTTGAAAGGAAGTCGCTTGATATTGGTGAAAGAATGACGCTTCCTCTGCAACTGGACAAGCGACACATCACACAAGCCAAGCACAATGAATCTCTCTTAAGCGAAAGTTGTTTCCCAAATCCTTGTTCTCAAACGAACTTAAATTACAAAGATTGGACCGTGACAATTGCATTTTACGTAGCTCTACACTACCTTGAAGCCTATCTGCATCAACACAATTTCAGAACATCATTCATAAGTCACACCGATAGGAATGATTATCTAAAAAGAATCGCTTCATTGAGCGATAGGAAAATTGCACGTGTTTTGGACAAATATCTCGCGCTCTACAAACTATCAAAGTACACTCGATATACTGCTTGCAGCTACCACTATCTCGGCATCTCAGATCTTTGTGATTGCTTCACGTTCGCTCTCAAGGAATTGCCTCAGACATTAGGCCTGTAAAGCGTGGTATGTCTCGGGATATTCCGTGGATTGAAGCAAGATTTCCTCTACGTTCCAACGTGCTAGTTCCTTGGTTATCTCCATACGCTGACAGCACATCAAAATAGCTAATCATGTATCTTGATCGAACAGAACCATCGGCATGATTCTTTATTAATTCTTCAGGGGTAAACGTTGTTATGTAGAGAAAAAGCAGACTCTTACCTGGTGCCGCAGGTTGCATCATCACAGCACGTTTTACAACGACGAAAAAGAGAGGCGAAAATGGCAGAATCCTGAGGCAATATTGTCTAAAATAGGCGTGAAGAAAGGTTCGATCTTCGTTGACGTTGGTTGTGGAGAAGGCTTTTTCGCTGTTCCAGCGGCTAGAATTGTTGGAAAGAATGGCAAAGTGTACGCCTTGGATATTGATGAAGAATCCATCGCAATTCTTCGGGAGAAAGCTGCCAAAGAGGGTTTGACTAACTTGGTAACGCGCGTTGGGGCTGCCGAGGAGATGGTTCTCTGTGAGGCTTGTGCTGACTTCGTTTTCTTCGGTATCGTGTTGCACGACTTCAGGAATGTGTCGAGGGTTCTTCAGAATGCGAAGAAAATGCTTAAGCCCACAGGTTTGGTGGGGGATCTGGACTGGAAGAAAGAGCCGATGCAGTTCGGTCCGCCCTTGAACATCAGGTTCAATGAAACGCAGGCTGCAGGCTTGTTGGACAAGGCAGGTTTTGAAGTTGAAGAAGCGAAGGAAATGGGATTGTATCATTATTTGATCTTGGCAAAACTGCACTAGTTTGTGCGATCTTGACCAGTTCCAGCAATATCAGTAGCCAGAAATTGAGGACTGGAAACAATGAGGGTTCTAAAAAAGGTGGAAAGGGAGGTTGCTATGGCCCTTTCTTGGTGATCTCTTTGATGATACCGGCGGCCACGGTTGTCCCCATGTCTCTGACTGCGAATCGTCCGAGTTCTTCGAACTCTAAGAAGGTTTCAACTGCAATCGGGTGTAACGGTTCCATTCTTACGACTGCGGCGTCT
>Ga0315293_10006842_pt1 | contig 10624 bp, 6 predicted proteins | sample YL17G13_20_MG_FD_203071 | JGI IMG/M metagenome (GOLD analysis project Ga0315293, IMG submission 203071) | Sediment microbial communities from Yellowstone Lake, YNP, Wyoming, USA - YL17G13_20 | ecosystem: Environmental > Aquatic > Freshwater > Lake > Sediment | place: USA: Wyoming | collected... | reverse complement strand
AGTGAAACCACCTTCGCATGTGCGATTACTCCTTTGCCAGTAGCATAAAAGCAAACCCAATCGCCGATTTTGATATGTTTTCTGCCCGGAGTTCTCTCTCCAAAGGCGTAGATATGGTTCTTTCCCACGAGTGATAATATTGTCTCTTCTGCTGTTATTTTTCCATCTGATTTAACAGGGGTAAGCCAGTACGTCGTCTCTTCATCAACATGTGTGACCGTATTTATTACTTCCGCGGGGGCAATTTCCTGTTTTTTTTGTGCAGCCATTCTTATCATAAGGTCAACAATAGAATCAGCATTCGGGCCGGATGGAAGTAAGACGGCCATTATGTCTTCGTGCGTGATATCATATTCTTCCATCATTTCAGCCAATGAAAGAAGCGATTCTACGGAAACAACCCGCAATTCATCGGATCTTTTCTCGGCTATAATGGCATTTTCGAACTGCGTGATGTTGGGATCGGGCCTCCCCACTACATACAAGCCCAACGCCAACTCTTTTTCAGGAATTTTCTTTTCAGATATTAACTCATTAATATATCCAATAATTGAAGATGTTTTTATAGCGTATGCTTGGGTAGTTTTTGCTTCAACGACTAAATGGCGATTTGTAGGTGAAACCCAATAACCATCATATCCTATTTCGCCAACAATACCTTTATATCTGCCGAAATTGACCTTAAAACCTAAAAAATGGCCAAGATGATTTATCAAATCCTGCAAGGCCCTACTATACTGATCGCCTGCTTCCCGCAGACATTCTTCAATTAAGTCTCTTACCTCTCCAATTTCCTTTATGTTCTCTCTAAGGTGGTTGCGAAATCTTTCCCTGGGCGTATTTTCTCCAGGGCCATCGTCGAGGTTGCCAACTAATTCAATTATCTGCCTAAGAGAAATGTTCATAATATAATCCTTATAAAATCATAATATGTTTATATAATTATATTCATTGCCGAGTATTACGTCAATGATTTTTTATCGAGGTTGTCCGGGTGGTGCTAATTACAAAATTCGGAGTCTTGCCTATGGCTATCCTGGCCGTCGGGTTCGGGGACCCGACGGCACGGGCGGTAGCTATATCGTGTACGGTCAGGTTCGGGGACCTGACCGCACGAGGCGGAGAGGCAGCCCCCGCCCTCCCCACATCCCCGCAAGAATCGGGTGGCCCGTGGAGATTCTTGCGTGTAGATTAAGGGTGTCAGATGATCCCCAAAGGGGTCATCGCGAGGAGTCCTGCCGAGACCATTTGGCCGAGTGCGGACGAGCGTGGCGATCTCATCGCATAGAAGGGGCTCCGGAAGAATGCCATGAGATTGCTTCGGCCCAAATGGGCCTCGCAATGACAACAGCGAAGGGAGTAAATTATGCCATCGGATTATTACAGAATAGAACAGGCAATCAGGTTTATAGAGGACAACCACGAGCGCCAACCGGAGCTCGAGGAGCTGGCCGCGCATCTGGGATTGAGCCCTTTTCATCTCCAGCGCCTGTTTAGGCGCTGGGTGGGGATCAGCCCCAAACGTTTCCTGCAGTTTCTCACGCTTGAGCACTGCAAGGCACTTCTGGCCGATTCGCGCTCTGTGCTCGACACGACATTCGAGGCCGGTCTCTCCAGCCCCGGAAGGCTCCACGACCTGTTCGTCTCAATCGAGGCAGTCACGCCCGGCGAGTATAAGGCACAGGGGTCGGGCCTGGAGATTGCCTATGGCATTCACCCCAGCCCGTTCGGTGACTGCATGCTGGCAGTGACAAGCCGCGGTATCTGTGGTCTGTCGTTTGCGATTGGAGACGATATTGCCGAGGCAATCGATGATCTCAAGCATCGCTGGCCGGGTGCGCGGATTTCCGAGAAGCCGCGGGCAACACGCGAGTACTTCGAGCGCATCTTCCCAAAAGACAGAAGCGGCAATCATCGCCGCATAACGCTCTTTGTCAAGGGGACCAATTTCCAACTCAAGGTATGGGAGGCGTTAATTCGCATCCCGCCGGGGCATGTAACAACATACGGTGATATCGCGGCTCGCATCGGGGCGCCAACCGCAACGCGTGCCGTGGGAACCGCCGTGGGGGCCAACCCGGTGTCATTCCTGATCCCGTGCCATCGGGTGCTCAACAGCCTGGCGACATTCGGTAACTACAGATGGGGGCCGTCGCGAAAAAAAGCGATTCTTGCCTGGGAAGCGGCGAAGGCAGAGCATAAGGCCAGCAACGTAGGGTGATATGAGGTGACGCGGGTGGCATGCTTGTTCGCCCGTCTTTATGGGGCGAATAAGCATGCTTTCCTCCCTCCGGTCGGGAAGCATGCCACCCGATGGAATGACGCCCACTAATAAAAAAGGGCGCCCATGAGGACGCCCATGCGAACCCACAAAGTTCGATATTATTTCACCAGAGTCGCCTTCCCAACCTCGCTGAATTCACCAGCCACTATTCGATAGAAATAGGTCCCTGATGAAAAATTTCCCGCATTCCATGTTATTCTGTGATTGCCGGCCTCCTCATATTCATCCTTGAGCGCGGCCACGCGGGAGCCGGTGATATCGAAGATCTCAATCGTGACACGCGATGAAACCGGCAGGCCATATTCAATCGTCGCCGACGGATTAAACGGGTTCGGATACGACTGCCCCAGGTAATATTCGGCGGGGATGGGGACATCGCCATTGTCAGCCGATGTCGGCGTTACTATGAATGTGTCGGCGCCGGCATTCTCAGCCATGTCGAAACAGGTGACACGGATTCCGAGGGCTGGAATTTGATCGGGTATCGGCATCGTGACTGAGCCGCTATCACCGCCGGGGCCGGAGGCTACCGGGGTCCAATTCTGTCCGCCGTTGGTGGTGTAATCAATGAGATAGTGCATAATAATGCCATTGTCGAACGCATTCCAGCCCATCGTGATCGAGTCATCCACCACCGGATCATTGATAAACACAGTCGGAGGGATATTGTCGGCGACCGCAAAAACTCCATCAGACATATCGCTGCCGACATTGCCGGCGTCGTCGCGGGCAGAGACGCGAACCAGGCACTGTGTCGAGAGCTGGGACGGAACGGTCCACGAGAAGGAATCGGGTATTGATACCCAGTCTTGCAGCAGCACCCAATTGGAACCGCTATCATATGAATACTCCACGCGGCATGAATTGACACCCACATTATCGCTGCAAACCCAACGAGTCATGTATGTCGAGCCAACCTCGAGCGTTTCCCCGCCATTGGGTGACGAGACATTTACAGCGGGAGCGATAAAATCGGACATATATATAAGGAAGGAATCGATTACCGACCAGGAGCTGGAATCGGAGCGTCCCACAGCCACGGCGCGGCATCGCCAGAAATAAATGACATTATCGCTAAGCTCGGTGAATGTCACCGATACCAGCGAGTCGACCAGGAGATCAACATCGATGAGGGGATTGGGGAAAGTCGGCATGGAGTCGAGGGCGAATTCATAGAAGATCGGCATGGCGGCCTCAACCGGATTAGCGTATAGATTGGCCGATCTGTTGGCGCTATCGATATCGGCGCCGACCAGGGTTGGTGGCATTATGCCCGAGGCGAAGGCATTGGCGATATTCGATATCGGAGAGATATTCCCGGATTCATCGAAAGCCTTGATCGCGAAATAGTACCTTCTGCCGCGCTCCAGGCCTGTCAGCGTGTATTCCTGAGGAGAACCGGCATCCAGCGGCGCTGGAGGATTGAGCGCCTCAAACGCCTGATCCCAGTTGGCATCGGATATCGGGTCATTCGAGAATCTGATAACATAGTGATCGGCGCAACCCGAATCGGCATCATCGCCGGGGCTGGTCCATGTCATGCTTACGACACCCGTGCTCTCGACCGACGCCAGGTTCGGCCCGCCATGAAAATTTTTTATCTGCATCATCCCCCGATTGGAGGAAATGATATTGTCGACGCTTTGGGTCGGAGCGGTGGCCAGCGCGTAATTGAGGTCGAGGACACCATCACTGTTTCCGGGCTCCGCGCCAGAATTGGTAATAAGCGATATGAACAGCAACGTGATGCGGACAAGACTCCTTGAATTCGACATGATATGATTCCTCCTCTTTTCTATCCGGCCGCCCGTATTTTCCTTGCCGTACGGGCCTGACCGCATCAGACAGGACTCAAAATCCGTGCCCCGAAAAGCAACATATCTTGATTTATAACTTATAGCGATACAACGCGTTGGCCTGCGGGGGCGGCCATTGCCAGATGGGTCTTTGTTCAATCATGGAACAGTGGGAATTAAAAAGCGGCGCTTATCGTCGGACCAGATTGATGCGCATGGGATTCGAAGCCTTCCATCTATAATACCGAGATTGTTCAGAAACGAAACGCAGTCAAGGGCCTGGCGAGACCTTGGATCGTCCTCATTTTGTTGCCGCGATGCAGATCAGGGCCTGGTGGTGCACTATTTCAAATAAAATGGTGAGCGCCGGTGCCGCGCACGCGGCGGACGGAATGTAATGCAAAATAAAAAAGCCCGAAGCTGTTATGCTTCGGGCCTTCTTACTTTAGATAGCCTTCCCTTATGGGCGCGGCCGGTAACCGTAGATATTTTTGAAATAGAGCCTGAGCATTCGTCCGTACCCTCTCTCCCAGGAATATCTATCGATGTAGTTTCTTAACCACAGGCCGACAACGAGCCCTGCAGCAACCCCACAGGCGGCGCCGAACATCAGCTCACCATATGTGGGAAATGTGTATTCAGTGATAAAACTCGCAGACATTATGGATCGCCCCGCTTTTTAATCCGCCTTAATCATTAAACTTATTTTGAAATCAGAACACATACTTATTCAGACATATTCAAAACAAATCTCGTGCCGCATGGCTCAAACTGAAAATGGAGAAGCCGATAGTCGCGCATGGTATCCGTCAAAGGTCTTATGAATTCACCACTTACTCATTAATTGGGAATCCCGGCTGCCGTTATTAGCAACCGTTTGCAGAATGCGAATGTTGCCGAATTATGTAATCTCGATTCATATCATTTGTATTTAATTGCAGTTTCGGATTTTCTCTCTCGAGACACCGCGCTACTCGTTCCAGGCCGCATGCAGCGCCAGATTATTTCGCGATACCGATAACGCCGCAGGCTACCCTTGCGCCGGCGTTGCCGGTAGGCTGGGTCTTTAGATCATCCTCGTTGGCGTGAACTATGACCCCGCGCCCGATGATTGAATTGGGCCCGTCCATGGTCATGTGTGGGTCGATCCATTCCAGATGAGCCACGCCGCCGGAATCGGCCACGATATTGCCGATGTCGCCCATATGATGGTTATTGTCGTCCGGCGCTCCATGACGGTTGCCGCCGGGGTTGAAATGCCCTCCAGCCGAGGTGCCATCCGGTGAACTGCAATCACCATATTCGTGGATATGGAAACCATGCTTGCCCGGCGTCAGGCCCTCGACATGAGCCACAATCCTTACGCCGCCATCGACCCTGGTAAACGTCACAATGCCGCTGACTCCGTTCCCCTCGGTGGGGCTAAGCACTGCCACCGCCCTGGTGATGTCGGAATCGGTTTGCGCCATCTGCATATGCCCCTCATGCTGGGCCGATGCCACCGAGTAAATTGTGAGCAGGCCCGCAAGAAAGGCGGCTGCCCGAAATACTTTCGCCAACAAAATGCGCCTCCTTCGATAAGAAATTTGGACAATAGAAATGAACCTTCCCGGCAGGTCCTGGCCGGCCAGAATATGAACTTGCGATGGGCCTCGACTGTTTCGCGGGCCTAAAAAATAATATTATGCTTTGCTATGATCTCGATATTCGCCAAAAATCCGGTGGGCCCGAACGCGGTGATCTAAAAGAGCCTTAATTCCAAATTGGCGTCGATAAAGTAATTGTCATACTCATAAAAGGGATCGTCGGAATTATTCCAGAGGTAGCCTCCGTTAAGCGAGATGGCAATCGCCCGTCCGACACTCCAGGCCAGGTTAAATTGCCTGCTTAATCCAAGCTTGACGGCGTAACCATCGTCGGTTCGCCCCGTCCTGCTGAAAAGCCAGCGCAGCCTCTCGCGAAGAAGTTGGTCGTAGCTGAATTCCCGAATCCAGTACCCAAACCATGTTTTTGAGACGACTGCGAAAGGAAGAATCCTCTTGATGGAAAGCTCACCCTGATAACCATCCCAGGGATCCCAGTAAGGGGTTATGCCACTCAAGATAAAATAGGTGGAGATCGGCCGGGTGCCGCCGCCGGAGAAACGCCTTTGAATGGAGAGGCTTGCTCCGGTCCTGATGTCGATCGACTGCGATGCCCCCAATTCGATTTCGACCCAATCGAATCTCCGACTATCCTCATCGAACATCCTGTTGGTGTACGTGGCCGAGCACCGAATGGTCGTCCTGGACGGCAATGTGAGCGAACCCTCCGATTCCAAACGATGTTCGAGGTAATCGAGGCTTTCGAAATGCAGGAATTTCGAACGCGTGTCGCGGTAAACGCCCTTAATCTGAATGGCCGGGCTAACATAATAAGCGGCATCCGCCACGAGAAAGAGCCGGTAATTATTAAAATCGGAATTGCCGTCGGCGTAGTTCTTGACCGCGCCGAAAAGGTCTATCCCCCACTTAAAACGTTGCGCCTTATCCCTCCTGTAAAGATTGGCGCCCAGCACCTGGAAGAAATTGTTGATGACGTCATTGGTATTATGTTCCATGTAAGAAACGCTGTAGTAAAGTTTGAGATGTGCGGGTTCGAAATTGGTCGATGAGAAGGCGACGTTGTTTATAAGATAACTATTGCCGACATTAAAGCTGTCGGCATACAGGTTCGCGGCATACCCTCCGCCGACATTGACCGATAGATTCTGATAAGCTTGCCCCGATACGAAGCCGATCGGGGAAAAAAGAAATGCTAGCCGCAGCCAGAGAGGTAACTTGAGCAATCTCATTGGGACAATATAATGTGGTGAATCCGGCCTGTCTATCAGGTATTACTTATTCTCGCCCTTATCCTTGAAAACATCCCTCAGTGGAACTGCTAACCTGTTTGCCTCTCCGCTATTTTCAGGTATATGTCTGATTTCATTCTTCCTGTCGGACGGGTCAACGGATCTATTGGGGCCCGGCCCCATGCCACCATCACCGCCCATATGACCACCGCCGGAATCGGGAGGAGGCCAGCCACCATGGTGATGACCGCTCGAGTCTTCCATCATTCCGCCATGCATGGTGCTGTCGCCAGGACCGTACATACCTGGCTCGCCATGATGATCCGGGAACATGAATCCCGGGCCCATCATATTGCCGTGCTCGGTTCTGGTCGAATCATTGCGGCCATGCATGTCCCTATGCATAAGGGCACTATCGGCCGCGTGCCCCCGCCAATCGGGATCGATTGGATTGGGAACACCATCACCATCGGAATCGGGAATGAGGTCATTGAACCCATCTCCGTCCTCATCCAAAAATCCTCGTACTCCCACTTGCGGCTCGCTAACCTGAGCGGATGCGAGATCAGCGCCCAGAGCAAAAAACGCGGCGGTCAAGGTCAGAGACAACATCAATATCATGAAGTTTGAAAAACTGTTTATTGTCATATTTTCCAATTTGCCAATCATAATGATGCTCCTTCGATAAGTCAAGCAAAAGCGATGCCGACACGACCACAATCTGCATCGTGTAACCCGTTGTATTTCAGGGCCTTGCCACGAAGCCTGGACGGGGAAAAAATACACGGAGGAACAGAAACGACGATTTTGTCGAACAATATTCAATGGGGTCGAGTTGTCAAGAACCGTCCTAATTTTCCTGCTATTATGCAAATTTCCGGACAGCCAACAATGGTAATCCTCGATGGGGCCGCAACTTATTAATTAATAAGCGCTTAAGTCAATCTGGTGAGAGTCTATTCGCCACCATGGACGTCAACGGCAACTGCGCTTTCAACGGCATCGATATCACCTAATATGGAGGACGCGCTTGGCGCCAATAAAAAAGGGCGGCCAATGGTGGACGCCCTTACCCCTAATCTCTCGAAGGAATACGTTACTTCAGGAGGACCATCTTGCCGGTCGCGACTTCAGAGCCTGCCTCGACGCGGTAGAAATAAACGGCTGAGCCGTTAGCTCCCTCACTTGCGTTGAATTCTACTTGATTGGAACCAGCCGGGAAAGTCCCGTCGGCCAAGACCGCTATCTTTCTGCCGAGCAGGTCGAAGACTGTTACCTTAACATGTTTAGGCTGCGTCAGCTCGAAATAGATAGTCGCTGTCGGATTAAACGGGTTTGGATAGCTTGAGGCAACCAGGTAGGATGACGGAAGTCTATCGCCGGGCTCATAAGTCGAGAGCGGATCAGCCCAAAGGGCCGTGGTGTCGCCGGGATCGCGCCACCAGAATTGGCCGTTAATTTCATAGACGATAACACGATCGAGATTGCCATCGGGGCCCTCCAGCAAGCCGCCGACTATCGTGACCGAGTCGCCGTCCTCGGGACGCGTGGCGCCGTTACCGGGGTCATACCATGGCGGTCCGAATATGAGAACATAATCAGCGGTATCATCATAATTGGTGTCCAGGAAGTAGTGGTCCATCATCGGGCTGTCCTCAACAATGGCCTGACCCGCAGTTTCGATTAACACGACCGAATCAGGATCAGGGCATCCGCCACCGTGTCCACCGTGTCCACCGTGACCGTGACCGGGTTGACGCCAGAATAAGCCATTGATCTCATATACAACAACTGCTTGCGGCTCGGCGTATCCCATTAGCCCGCCAGTGATCCAGATGGAATCGCCGTCATTGGGACGGTGGGCCCCATTGCCTGGTTCGTACCAGGGGGGTCCAAAGATAAGCCTGAAGTCGGCGGTATCATCACCATTGGCATCGAGGAAATAATGCGTGTGGGCCGAATCTGAGCGCACCATGGCCCATCCGGTCAAGGTCACTATCTCAAGGCTATCACCATGCCAACCGTGTCCATCGTGATCCCCCATAATAGTTAGCACAAAATTAACTTCGGTGTTCTGATCGGCCGCGACAGTTATGCTATCTATATCGCGTCCGACCATCATTTTCGATGCCATTGCCAAATATCCCCCAACTGCGACTTCGGCAAATGAAAACGTGCCGTCCGTGGCTGTCTGGGTGTGGTAGTGCAAGCCCGGTCCGCCATGGTGATGGCCTCCGGGAGCCATAAGATCTACCATGGCCCCGGCAACAGGATTATTGAGCGTGTCGCGAACCGTACCTGAAACTGATCCGGTCTCATCCGGAGGAGGTGGCGGAGGAGGGTTGCCCGAAGATAGAACGAAATTCACGACCGTATTCTGGCCAGCAACAACTTCAATGCTGTCGCGGTCATGGCCGACCATCATCTTGAATGCCAGCGCGATATAAGAGCCTGCCTCGACATCAGGAATAGAAAACGTACCATCCATGGCAGATTGAGCATGATAATCCTGGTGGGGATCACCAACCCTCATAAGGTTGATCATGGCCCCGCCAACAGGATTGTCAAGGCTGTCGTGTACCGTGCCCGAAACCGAGCCGGTTGTCTGGGCGAGCGCCATTGATGAAATTAACATCAGCGCCAAGACCAGCAAAAACAGTTTTTTCATCTTCGAGTCTCCTTTTGTACTGAAGTTTATTTGATTACCCAATTAATAATCTAAACAATCTAATCAAAATCCCGCCATAACAGCAAAGCAAGCCTCATACCATCTTGTTTCCAGGCCGGCTGCGCCCATCCAACCTTTTACTCTGAAAGACCTTAGGTTGTAACTCGGCAAATGCCGTCAATTCGCCTATAGGCCTTGGTTCGACACATTGGTCGAATCCCGACGACCCGCAAGTCGAGAACTTGACGGCTTTTGCTTTTTGGCAATGCGGGTCGGGGCCGTCGCCCGAACGGGCGCGAAACCCGGCTTTTGTCGAGACGCCTGCATGATCGATTGGCGGCGGCCCACCAACAGACATCCGCATGCCACCATGGCCGGGTTTCGTCCCCCTCGCCGACGGCGAGGGGGCGGCCCCGACCCAGGAACTTGAAATTGAAAATCATAGTTAATAATGGCGACGTCGGAAAAATTCGGATTTCGGGGAGTTGCGGCTGCAATAATAATCCCTGCGGGAAATTTTGAAACGATCAAGGCAACATACAAAGACTCTTAGGCAAAGGAGCTCCACAATGAAACTTGCTTCTATGGTAATCTTTTCATTCCTCATTATTCTCATGGCGATGCCATCCGCGATGGCGGTTACATGGGAATTAGAGATCGAAAATTTCGCCTTTGTGCCCGGACACTTGCGGATAAATGTCGGCGACATGGTCCGGTGGCGCAACCGCGATGATGTTTCTCACACCGCCACCAGCGATAACGGCGTATTCAATTCCGGCCTTCTGGCCCGTGACCAAACCTACACTTTTGCATTCACCGAACCCGGGGTATATCCCTATCATTGCACGCCGCATCCTTTCATGCGCGACACCATCACTGTGGTCGGCCAGACCGGTGTCGGCGATATGCCGAATGCACCCAAGGAATTTGAAATCGCGCAGAACTACCCAAATCCATTTAATGCCTCGACCACTATCGGCTATTCTTTGCCGCGCGATGGTCGCGTGATGGTGGAAATTTTCAACCTTCTGGGCCAGCGCCTG